>Ga0194130_10009059_pt1 | contig 10380 bp, 10 predicted proteins | sample TA2KigsurfametaG_FD_160084 | JGI IMG/M metagenome (GOLD analysis project Ga0194130, IMG submission 160084) | Freshwater microbial communities from Lake Tanganyika, Tanzania - TA2015050 Kigoma 12 surface | ecosystem: Environmental > Aquatic > Freshwater > Lake | place: Tanzania: Lake Tanganyika... | reverse complement strand
TCCGCCCCACCGGCCTCGTTGATCCGCTGGTGCATGTGCTGCCTGCTCGCGGCCAAGTCCCGCACCTTAAAGACGAAATTCGCAAGCGAGCCGAGCGGAACGAACGCGTACTCGTTACCACGCTCACGAAACGGCTGGCCGAAGACCTGACGACTTACCTGGTCGAAGAAGGTGTTCGCTGCAAGTGGCTGCACTCAGAACTCGATGCGATTGAACGAGTCGAAGTCATCCGCGAACTCCGCGAACAACGCTTCGACGCCGTCATCGGCGTGAATCTGCTCCGTGAGGGCATCGACATCCCGGAAGTCTCGCTGGTCGCAATCCTCGATGCCGACAAAGAAGGCTTTCTGCGCAGTGCAACCAGCCTCGTTCAAACGATTGGTCGCAGTGCTCGCAACGTGAACGCCGAGGTCATTCTCTACGCCGACAAAGTCACCGAATCGATGCAGCAAGCGCTGGACGAAACCCGCCGCCGCCGCGAAATGCAACTCGCCTACAACGCCGAGCACGGCATCACGCCGGAGACAATTAAAAAGGCGATCAAGCGCGGTATCGAAGAAGAGATCGCCGCCCAGCACGTCATCGCCGATGCGATCGGAGTCAGCGAGACTCAGTACGTCACGCAAGAGTTCCTCAACGAACTTGAACGCGAGATGCACGCGGCTGCGCAGAACTTGGAGTTCGAACGCGCGGCCCAACTGCGCGACCGAATCCTCGAACTCAAAAACCAAACTGGCCAGGCCGTCGCAGCCGGTGATCCTGATAACCCCGGCTTCACGCTTACCCAAAAGAAATCGAAACGCGGTCGCGGCCGACGCGGCTCAGGCTCATCCAGTCACCGAAGAGTGCCAAAGCCCGAACGCTAAATCGCTGGATATGTCACTTTCGGCGGGGAATCTGCGCAACTGCCATCGCAGCAAGCCATTTCGGAATGCCGTGGCCATTAGGCTTCGAATGCTTCTGTCCGATTCTGAGTGGCTGAACCGGGTATAGAGTTGACGACGAAAGTCGTCCGGCTAGGATGTCACTGTGAACTGAGATTCAATCTCAAGGAGGCGACGGCAGTCGTCTGGATATGCACGAGGATCGCTTCTGTTCCGAGGACGTGATTTGCCACTGCCTGAAGGTCACTCAGGCGGAGGTGGAATCCGCCATCGTGACCTCTGATGAGCCGTCGCTGAGATGCGTGATGCGGATGACCGGGGCTGGTACCGGGTGCACGGCCTGTCATCGAACTATCCGCAGCCTGATTCTATCTCAGTGTCCACCGGCTTCCTCTTCGCCGACCTGTGTGATCAGATAGTTTTGCAGGCCGAGCCTCCTGATCAGGTCGATTTGGGTTTCGAGCCAGTCCACGTGCTCCTCGGAATCGACCAAGATCTTTTCCAGCAGTTCGCGGCTGCCACCGTCGTTTTCGGCGATGCACAGGGCGACGGCGGCGTTGTACGTCTTGACTCCCTTGGATTCGAGAGCCAGGTCGTAATCGAACTGCTCCGGAATATCGGTGCCCGCACGAATGACGTCGTAGCGGGCGATTTCCGGAACGCCCTCCAAAAAGAGGATGCGGTCGATGAGCATTTCAGCGTGCTTCATCTCGCCCATCGATTCGGAGTAGTGCTTGGCAGCGAGCCGATGCAGGCCCCAGTTTTTGCACATCTTGGCTTGCACGAAGTACTGATTGATTGCGGTGAGTTCGATGGTCAATCCGGCGTTGAGGGCGTCGATGATTTTGGGATTTCCTTGCATGGTGTGTCTTCCTGAATTGCGCCGATTGCCGGCTGGGTTTTCATTTTCTGATGTCGGAGAACGTACACATTGTAGTGTTGCAGCACGAACGGTCCATTGGCCAGCGACGGGTGCTTTGCGAAATCTGGAAACTGAGATGTGATCCCGTTGCGAGAGTCAGTCTCAGTGCCGACAATTCTGATTGGCTCAACATCCAACGCGTCTCGTCGGCGCATTCTGCGAGTGACTCCAGAGGGCCTGATCGATGCTGTTCGAAGGAGTTTCTCAGTTTTTCAAGGCATCGATGAGTGACAACTCTGTCGCCGTTGGCACGACACGCTGGACAGTAAAGCCGCAGTCATTCAGCAGCGTGCAATATTCGCTGCCGGTTCGCTCTTGCCCTCCAGTAACAGTCATCATCGCGAGGTCAAACCACTTTCCTCGGAACGGTTCCGGTCCATCGGGAAGGACAAATTCCGCGAGCAGTAAACGGCCGTCGTTCGGCATCGCATCGCGGCAATTTCGGAGAATCGTGCGTGATTGTTTGTCGTTCCAATCGTGGATGACGTGACGGAGCAAATAGGCATCCGCACCGGCGGGAACCGATTCAAAGAAATCGCCCACGACGAACTGCACTCGCTCTGCGACACCAGCATGAGCGAGATTGATCTTTGCGCGGTCGATGACATCAGATCGGTCTAAGAGGATCGCTTTGAGCATTGGGTAATGAGTGAGCAACGCGGCGAGGACACTTCCATTCCCTCCGCCGATGTCCGCGAGAACGTGGATGCTCGAAAAATCGAACGAGCGAACCATCGCCTCGGTTTCACGTCCGTGAACTCCGACCATGCCTTGATCGAAGATCGCGGCGTTTTCGGGATCGCGGCGCAGAAACTCGAACAGCGATTCGCCGAAGACCTGGTCAAAGGCAGTTTCGCCAGTTTGCACATTGTGCAGCAGATTGCCCCAGGCACGGTATTGCCAGTCGCCGCGCATCCAAGCCAGGGCGGCCATCGAGTCAGCAGAGTCGCTTCGAAGGCACTCGGACAGCGGAGTCAACGCGAATCGGTGTTCTGAGTCTTCAGAGAAGACACCGCTGCTCGCGAGCGCTCGCATTAACCGATACAGCGAGCGTGGGTGTGAATCGGATTCACTCGCGAGCTGTTCAGCCGTTTGAGGTCCCGCCGCCAGCAAGTCCGGAATGCCAAGTCGTACGACCACATAAATCGCCTGTGTCTTCCAAAAGCCGGAGATCAAGTGATTGATTTCATCGCGTGGGGAGTTCATGGAAGTCCCTTCTTTGGCCGCAGGCGCAACGCCTCACGCTGGCTCTGCAGGTTCCTTTGAACGCCTTGCTTGCCGATCTTTTTCTGCAAATGAGCAAACTTCGTTGCGGGACGCCGAGCGCCCCCTTGACCGCGCGACATGTTTCGACCTTTTTTCGAATTCACATTTTCAGATTCTTCGCGTTCGTCGCGATACTGCAACGACAGGCGGCCGAACTGTCGAGCCTTGAGCGAGACTGCTATAAATTCACCATGGCATACAATTTTTTAGACTGGTTTCGGGCGCCCCCCAACGGAGCCCCGGCAGAGCCTCGCAAGCAATTTGCCGCGGGCGCAGTCGTGTGGGTCCTCGCCTGGTTTGTCGTGTGGTGGAGCCAGGATGCCAATTCCTCAAGCATCATCAGTCTGGGTTTGAACTCGATCGTGTCGGTGATGGGAATTCTGATCGGCTTGGGATTATTCTGGGGTGGTGGTCTGTTGATTTTTCGGTCAGTAACAACCTGGGGATACTTCCTGTCCTGGCTGCGCCGCTGGGAAACCGTTGAGCGACTTGCAATGGTGGCGGCGGGCGCCTTGACACTTTCCGCCATTCTGTTGCATTGGATCCAATCGCGGAACCTGCATTGGCTGGTGGCAGCAGTGGCGGCGCTGTTCGTGCTGCACTTGGCATTCGGTTGGAAGTTGCCTCGAAAGAATAATCCATGAGTCGAACCGAGATTCTGGAACGGCTGCGAACCGCTCGGCCGGTCATCGCGCCTTCGATGCTCAAATGTGATTTCAGCGATTTGGCTCACGAAGTCGAACGACTTACTGCCGCGAACGCCAAAGTTCTGCACTGGGACGTGATGGATGGGCACTTCGTCCCAAACTTGTCCTACGGGCCAATGGTGATCAAGCGGGTTCGGCCACTGACTGAGATGCTCTTCGACGCGCACCTGATGATCTCCGAGCCGGAGCGGTATCTCGACGAATATCTCAAGGCGGGTTGCGAGGCGATCACGGTTCATATCGAAGCGGTCCCGCAGCCGACGTCGTTGCTGCGTCGCATTCGAGACGCTGGGCGAGTCGCCGGACTCGCGCTGAATCCGCAGACCTCATTGGCGGCGGTCGAACCGTTTTTTGCAGAAATCGATTTGCTGTTGGTAATGAGTGTGCAGGCGGGATTCGGCGGTCAATCGTTCATTCCTTCGTCGATCGAAAAGCTGCGGGATGCGCGGAAACGGATCTCATCCGAGACGATTCTGTCCGTCGACGGTGGCATCGGGACGAAGACGATCGCCGGTTGTGCCGCAGCGGGAACCGACTTGTTCGTTGTCGGCAGCGCGATTTTCGATCAGAGTGATTATGTAAATGCCGCTGATGAACTCGGTCGCTTGGCCGGGCGATGAATTCCTAAGAGGCGCTCGGATCGAGCGTGACAACATGAAGATTGTCGCCGTGGTTCGTCCCGGCTGGACCGACTTCGACGAGCAGCATCGGCTGATTGGCGCTCTCGAATTGCCGCTGAACGCACGAGGTGTCACGCAAGTCGCGGGGTTGATCGAGCAGTTGCGGACGTTGTCCGATGCCCCTGAAGCGGTCTTGTGTGGCATGGCTCAACCGGCCACTTGTACCGCCGAGGCGATTGCTGAGGCCTTCGATTTGACCACTCGGAAATCAGAGGAATTGTCGAATCTCAATCAGGGGTTGTGGCAAGGTTCGACGACTGAAGAAATCGGCCGGCGGATGTCGCGCGTGTTCAATCAATGGCAGGAGGCTCCGGAAACGATTTGCCCACCGGAAGGGGAGCCGTGGGAGAACGCGGTCGATCGTGTTCGGCGAGCACTCAAGAAGCCGCTCCGCAAGTTCAACTCGCTGGTGATCGTCGCTTCCGAGCCTTTGGCGAGTCTTGTATCTTCCGTCCTCACCGGCGAGCCTCCTGAACTGACCTCCGCGTTTTCGGGGGGGCTTGGCGATCCGCAGATCGGCGTGTTTGAGTCCTCTGGACGCGACGGCGAGTTTGTCCGGGTCAGCCTCAACCCGGAAACTGAGGACGGAGAGACGCACCGATGAGCGATTCAGATAAGACTGGCGGCAAGCGACAAAAACGCGGTGTGCCCGAAGGTCTGTGGATTCAGTGCGATGGTTGCAAGGCGACGGTCTATCGCAAGCAGGTACAGCAGAATTTGTACTGCTGTCCGGAGTGCAATCATCACTTCTACGTTCCGGCGATGGCCCGCATTGCGCAGTTGCTCGATGAAGAGAGCTTCGAAGAATGGTGTACCAACATCTTGCCCGTGGACCCACTCGGGTTCGGGGACAAAAAACCGTACAAAGAGCGCCTGAAAGAGGAACAGAAAAAGACGGGGCTGACCGATGCCTGTATTGTCGGCAGAGGCTACATGCGCGGCCGGCCGCTGGTGCTCGGTTTGACTGATTCGGCGTTCATTATGGGGAGCATGGGTTCCGTGGTTGGCGAGAAGCTGACCCGCGCGATCGAGCTAGCCACTGAATTCAAGCTGCCGCTGGTGATTGTGAGTGGTTCCGGTGGTGGTGCTCGAATGCACGAAGGCATCTTGTCGCTGATGCAGATGGGCAAAGTCTCCGCTGCGCTCGGCCGATTTCATGATGCCGGTGGTCTATTCATTTCAGTGTTGACGAATCCGACGATGGGCGGAGTCGCCGCCAGTTTCGCATCGTTGGGAGACATCACGATCGCCGAGCCGAAGGCCCTCGTCGGGTTCGCAGGCCCGCGCGTTGTCGCCGCGACCGTGAAACAAAAACTTCCCGATGATTTTCAGACCAGCGAATTCCTGTTGAAAATGGGCTTTGTCGATCGTATCGTCGACCGCCAACACCTTCGCACGGAAATCGCCCGCATCATCGATTATTGCGGAGCCTGATTAAGGAGCGAAAGTTCAGTTGCCGAGGAAGATTCCCTCGCCCCTGGCCCTCATCATGGTCAACTTCCTCAAAAACTTGTTTGACAAAAAGCCGAGGGTCCAGAAAGTCGACGTCGCTCGGCGGTTTGACTTATTGACACGCGTCGGTCAGGGGAGCATGTCGAAGGTCTGGCGTGCTCGCGACAACATGACGGGGCGAATGCTGGCGGTCAAAGTGCTCGACAAGATGAAGACCGAGCGATTCGAGGCACGCTTCGTCGGGCTCAAAAAGCCCAGTGAAGGCCAAGTCGCCTCGAGCTTGCAGCATCCCAACATCGTTCACACGATCGAGCACGGCATCACTACCGGCGATGAGCAATATCTCGTCATGGAGTTTGTTGAAGGAGTGAGTCTGAGTTATCTGGTCGACGCCCAAAACGAGCAGATGCGGGACAACTGCCTGAACTACATCATCCAACTGGGCGAGGCGCTCGATTATCTGCACCGACAGAACTGGATTCACCGCGACGTATGCCCACGCAACGTGATGGTCGACTCTGACAACATGGTCAAACTAATGGACTTTGGCTTGGTGGTTCCCAACACTCCAGACTTTCAAAAGCCCGGCAACCGCACTGGTACCGCCAACTACATGGCCCCGGAATTGATCAAGCGGCAACGCACGGACCAACGCATCGATATTTTCTCGTTCGCGGTCACGGCGTACGAGATGCTTTCAAAACGCCTGCCGTGGGATGTTGCCGAACAAGAAACGCTGGAAACGGTTCTGCAGCACATCAACAAGCCGCCCAAGCCGATCTCTCAATTCGCTCCGCACGTCGACTCGCGTGTTGCGGAAGTCATCATGAAGGGATTGCAAAGCAATCCGGGTGACCGCTGGCAGACCATGTCTGAATTGCTCATCCCGCTGCGAACAGTTTGCGAGGAGATCGAAGCCAAACTGCAACTCGAGCGGAAGTTGAAGGCCGCCTCTGCCAAGGCCAAGGCGGTAAAAACCAAAACCACATCAGGTGCCGCTGCTGCGCAACCACAAAAACAGAAAAAGGACGACGACTTCTTCGAGCAGATCGTGCTCGGAGAAAGGACCAGCAAAAGTAGTAAGCCCAAATCGCCGGCGAAATCTGCGGCGCCAGATCCCGAGATTGGTGAGACGTCAGTCCCGACGCGGCACAAGCCCTCCTCGGATCTCCCTGCTCAAATTCCCAACTTCGATCTTGGAACGGACGACAAGTCGCAGCTCAAATCCAGCTCAAAGTCCTCCGAGCCAGACATTGTTGTCGAGGATGAATTCGACGGAATTGAAATCGAAGTCGAAGGAGAGTTGCCGGTCGCTGCCGAAACATTGGCGAAATCAACTGATTCCCTCCGCAAGCACGCCCCGCTGCTCGAAAAAGACGGAGGCGGAACGCCCAGTGTCAAACCGGCCAAGTCAGTTGCGGACGATGACGATGAACCCGTGCTCCGTTTGCCGGATGACGACTGACAAGAATGCGTTCGTTCTTCAAACCGTCTTCCGAACTCCGCATTCGCCAAATGGATGAACTCGCAAAACTCAACTCCGCCCAGCGCGATGCGGTCGCGACCTTGTCTGGCCCGCTGCTGGTGCTCGCCGGGGCTGGCACGGGCAAGACGCGTGTCATCACGTTTCGCATCGCGAATCTGATCCGACACGGCGTTGAGCCCGATCGGATTCTCTCGGTCACGTTCACCAACAAAGCTGCACGAGAAATGCAGGAGCGAGCGCTCTCGCTCCTGACAGGACCGAGCGGTCGTAAACCGCAGCGGAAGCCGTGGATTTCAACTTTTCACAGTTTCTGTGTCCGCGTGCTGCGGCAAGACATTGAAGTGCTGGGCTATCCGAGCAACTTCACGATCTACGACCGAGGTGATCAGGAAGCCGCTGCCCGACGAGCTTTGCGAGACTTGCGTGTCGGCGAGAAACAGATGCGGCCGAGCGACCTCGTCAATCGCATCAGCCAATGGAAGACGCAAGGTGTCTTGGCCGCCGAGGCCAGCGAGTACGTCGAACACGACGGCGATGTCGTCGCCGCGATGGGCTACAAAAAGTATCAGTCGATTTTGAAGTCCTCCGGCTCGCTCGATTTCGATGACCTGTTGCTGCTGACGAATCGGCTGTTTGAAGAGCATCCCGAGGTGCTCGAAAGACATCAGCGACGTTTCGACCATGTCCAGATTGACGAGTATCAAGACACCAACGGCTCGCAGTTTGATTTGATTGAGGCTCTCGTCCGCCCGCATCGCAACCTTTGCGTCGTCGGCGATGACGACCAGTCGATCTATGGCTGGCGCGGAGCGGACATCGCACACATTCTCGGATTTCCAACGGTCTTTCCCGGCACCACAGTAGTCCGCCTGCAAGAAAACTATCGCTGCACTGAGCAAATCATCGGTCTTGCCAACAGTCTCGTGAAACACAACCGCAATCGGCACGCGAAACAGCTTTTTGCGTCTCGAACTCTGCAAGGCTCGGTGCGATATCGCGAGTACGAGAATGAAGAACTCGAAGCCGAAACGGTCGTCCGCGAGATCGACTTCAATCTCCGCCACGAACGCGCGAAACCCGACGACTTTGCGATCCTGTTCCGCACCAATGAGCAGCCACGGGTATTCGAGGTGCAGCTTCGCCGCTTCAAAGTGCCGTACGTGCTGTTAGGTGAGCGGTCGTTTTTCGACAACAAGGAGGTTCGCGATTTGCTGGCGTACTTACGGGTCATTTCGCAACCGCTCGACGAACAGTCGTTGCTGCGGATCATCAACACGCCGGCCCGCAACATCGGTGACACGTCTGTCGAAAAGATTCTCGCGAGAGCCGTCCAACGCAAAGTCCGTTTTTTCGACGCCGTCCCAGGACTTTGCGACGAGAAAGAACTCACCGTCAAGACCGCCCATGCCGTCGAAGCCTTCGCGACACTGCTGACTGACTTTCGACGCCGATTCGACGATGCCCCCAAGCAGATGGCCGAGACGTTTCACTCATTGCTCCAAACGATTAACTACGATCTTGAAATCCAGAGGCAATACAAGGAGCCAACGCAACAACTCGCGCGACAAGGGACTGTCGAGCAACTGATGGACACGGTCCAAGAGTACGTCTCCAACACGGCCGACCCGTCACTTAGCGATTTTCTGGACAACATCACGCTCTCTGACCGCGACAGCGAAACGGATAAAGATGAGCAACTCAAACAGCGCGGAGTGCGTTTGATGACGATCCACTCTGCAAAGGGTCTCGAATTCAATCGCGTCTACCTAGTCGGACTCGAAGAGGGTCTGTTGCCGCATCGCCGCTCCGTCGACGCGGAAGAGGCAACTCCGCAGAGCATCGACGAAGAACGCCGCCTTTGCTACGTCGGAGTCACGCGAGCGAAAGACTCGCTGACGTTGACTCGCGCACTCTTTCGGAAGAAGTGGGGCAAGCTGCGAGAAACGACGCCGTCCCGATTTTTACATGAGATGTTTGATGAAGAACCGCCGGTGGCAGCCGGAACGATTGACGAAAGTCATGGTCTCGATGACGTCGTGTGAAAGCCTGTGGTCATCCTTGTCAGAACCATCTGTGTTTGTCGACGACATTAAGCAGAGCGTCACCGGCGACGAAGCGACGGACGTTTTCCAGCAGCGTGGCCAAGTGACGCTCGGCAATCCGCGGTGAGGCGCCGGCAACGTGCGGTGTGATGATGACGTTGTCCATCCGCCACAATGGATGTGTGACGGGCAGAGGTTCCGTTTCAAAGACGTCCAAGCCAGCACCAGCGATCAAACCGTTCTGCAATGCGGAAGTCAGATCGGCGAGATCGACGATCGCGCCTCGGCCGATGTTGATCAGAACCGCCGAGCGTTTCATGGTCTCGAATCGCGGCGTGCGGAATAGTTTTTCAGTTTCCGGAGTGTGCGGTGCCGCGATCACCACGTAATCCGAATTCGCGAGCAGATCGTTCAATCGAGCAGTCGGCCAAACGTCTTCGAGTATTCCTGGCACGCTGCGGCAAAGCGGATCGACCGCCAGCCGTCGCATGCCAAATGCGGCGGCACGGCGCAAAACCTCGCGACCGATCTCGCCCGCTCCGACGACCCCGAGTGTCATGTCCGAGAGGTGTTGGTGGCGGCGATCGATGTCTGAAACGACCGCAGGCCCGCTGCTGAATTGACTCCGTTCAGATTCTCCACCAACCGGTGCCCATTCCGAACGGTGTTGTCGATGAATGTACATGTGTAATTGCCTTGCGAAGCACAACACAAAGCCAAACACGTGATCGGCGATCACGTCGGAAAAAAGTCCACGCATGTTGGTGAGGACGCATGGATGCTCGATCAATTCCGGGAAGAGATAATGTTCGAGACTGGCCGTCGGCGACTGGACCCATCGCAGTCGTCGCGCGTTCAAGAGCAAATCCGGAGTGAGCTTGCCGAAGAATGCCTCTGCATTGCGAATCATCTCGGCCGCATGTGAGATGGTGTGGCAATTG
>Ga0194130_10009056_pt1 | contig 10382 bp, 4 predicted proteins | sample TA2KigsurfametaG_FD_160084 | JGI IMG/M metagenome (GOLD analysis project Ga0194130, IMG submission 160084) | Freshwater microbial communities from Lake Tanganyika, Tanzania - TA2015050 Kigoma 12 surface | ecosystem: Environmental > Aquatic > Freshwater > Lake | place: Tanzania: Lake Tanganyika... | reverse complement strand
GATAAATGTTCCGCAGTAGCCGAATCCTACAAAGCAACAATAAGGTGATCCGCCATCAAAACAGCACGATTTACCAGCTGCACCGCCCTGGGTGCAGATACATCCTGCGGTGTTACCGCATAGATCCCTAGCATCGTTCCATGTTACGCACGATCCTTCTGAACATCCTGCAAAAGAAAAACCTGCGTTACCATTACACGGAACACCTGGTCTTCCTACCACAAAGCTACAAGGTGTCACTGCTATTGTTTTTTTACTGTATGCTCCTGTGTTTCCGGGTAAAGCTGCACCGCAGCAGCAATTACATGATCCGGATCCAGAAGCTCCCCACATTTCGATCACAGCCACTCCGCATCCTGGCGAATTCCAACACCATTGCATGTCGGATCTCACACAAGAATACATACCCGACAATCCGGTTACAGTAAAAATCTTACCTTTAGGTAGATTTTCTTGGTAGGCTGTGATCTCTCTTGAGGAAAGTAGATCAGAAAGTTTCGCCATTTTATATTCCTAATTATGGTCCAATAAAGACCCAACCGTAAGTGTCGCCACTAAAAATACACGTTACCGCAGCATTGTTAAGATTCAATACTAGATCTTCGGCTAAATTTTGAATCTTTTTTCCATTCCTAGCAACTGTTACGTTGTTAGTAGAAAAAATACCTGCCACGTCGATGATCTGAATAGTGTCACCTATCGCTGGACTTGCTGGTAGAGTCAGTGTAAAGGCTCCTGCTGTAGAATCAGCAAATACTCTTTGATTTGATTCAAGAGTAGTTGTGCTAGTAAGCGTTCTATTTACAACTGCTTCGGTACCAAACGATGTTACCTGTCTTCCCATTTTATCTTACTCCCCTGTTATACTGTAGAAGTTTCAATACCAAATGCTGTCACGCTAATGTTAGAGCTATTTGAGTATGCAACTAAAAGTTTACCTGTGTTCATTACGATGCCAGTTCTTTCCAACGTCCCATACGTTTCAAGCTGCGCATCGAATTCAATATATTCACCATTAGTAGGCGTTGCTGATGAAGCAAGAGCTAGTCTCACTGTAGCGGTTGAAGTGCCTCTATTACAAATATGCACCGAAACAATGCTAAAAGTAGTCGCTGGAACGGTGTAAATGGTCGTGTTCGTACCTGCTGTTAGCGATGCTTGACCTAAAATTCCTGTTGCCATCTATTTTCTCTCCATCAATTGTTTAATAAAAAGTAATTCAATATAAGTGCATCGCCGCCAATGCCGCCTCTAAAGTTTACCTTTGTATTTATGTTAATTTGCGTATTTGTAGTTGTGGTAATTGTCTGTCCTGCTAGATAAATTACACCTGCAGTGAGGGTATTTACGTTCAAACTAGAACCACCGCCACCAATTTGGCTGGTAATATACGCCTTGATCGCTCGCTGTGTAGGTACTACGCTGTCTGAATCCGATGTAAAGAACGGGTCTGTCGAGAATTCCGAAATCGTAGCACCCGATCCACCCAATGCCACAGAGCCTAGAGATAGTTCGTTAAGTCCTGCAATGTTGAATGCATCAGCGTTTAGAGTAGCAACACCAGTACTCTGTTCAACGTTAAACAATCCACCAACTCGGAAATTACCATCTTGGTCTGTTGATGTATAGAATACACGACCACCGTTACTCTGTTTGTATTCTTGAGCAGGTATAGGATCTGTTAATGGTAATCCGGGATAGTTAGAATTAATAAAATCTCCCGTACCTATATCTAATAGATCGTGTCCTGTTAATCGAACTTGTGAATATCTGCGTCTAATAGTAGTTGCCGTTTCGTGTTCGGGTGTTTCAGCTGCTCCAAGTGCTGGACTAATTTGTAAAGTAGCATTATACGTGCCGTCTGCATTAGGTATTAGATTTGTTACATTAACTAATCTATACCAAACATCGTCGATACCAGCTAATTGAACATTCGAGCCTGCCTTTGGAATGCCGTCTAGATTCTTAAACGCTACAAAAGCACTGGTCTGATAGTTATCTCCATAACCGTTTCCAGTAATTTCTGCTGCGGCCGCTGTGTAATTAGCACCTCTGTTTGTAAACATAGGTTGTGCTATAGCACCGGTGCCAATTCTTACTTGTACAGTAGCATCTGCGCCGGTGTTGTTAGGATCAACTATTGTCATAGTAGGCGCAGTGACATAACCCGAGCCCGGTTCATTGATCCAAATTTCAGAAATTTTATTGTCAGATACATAAGCTCTTGCTTTGACTTTACATCCCTGTCTAATATTTTGTACGCTGGCACTACCCTGTCCTAATACCACCCATCTAGGTGTTCCGTTTGGATTACCGATAGCAGCAGCTACAGAATCTCTGCTAGCTAAGAACGGCGCAGTACCGCTGCCTGTACTTAAAACTAGATTGGACCCTCCTTTGGTAGCTGAAACTGTGAATTGTGTAGCATTGGCCACACTGGTGATATAGTAATAAACGTTTTGAACTAATCCGCCAAACGTTACTCCGGTAAACCTTACTCTATCGTTAGTTCGCAGATTAGTTGTACTAGAAGTTGTTAGATAGTTAGTGTTCAATACAAAGTCAGCATAGGAAGCAATCGTTGTGCCAGTAGCTATAGAAACTAGTTTAGTTCCGCCATAGGCAACAGCGTCCCAGTTTCTAGTAGCTGCCTGTGCAGGACCTTCAGTCCAGGTAATTCCATCTGCCGAATATGCTGTCCTATTAGAGTTATAAGCAAATGCTGTAAATCCGCCGCCACCAAAAACTATTTTATTCCAACGAGTAGCTGATCCCGGTAACGTAGCTGCTGTCCATGTTGTTCCGTTGGTCGAGTAAGCCGCTTTTGTAGATGTTGATCCAGTACCGCCGGCTACGGCTACGAATCTGCCATCGCCAAATGCAATATCTGCCCAGAAATCAGAACTAGGCATTGTGCTACCCGAGGTCCAAGCTACACCTCCGTTGGTAGAATACGAAGAAATTTGACTTCCAGTAGAATATCCTGCTACTGTGACAAAATAATCAACTCCGCTGATTTGACCGTAAGCAATGGCGCTCATTTCTCCCGATCCAGCTGTAACAGCAGCATTTGTCCATGATGTTCCGTTGGTAGAATAATTTACCGATGATGCATCGCCTCTGATAGCAATATATCTTCCAGCACCATAAACAACATCTTTCCAGAAAGAGTTAGCTGTAAGGGCATTGACCGTTCCTGACCAAGATGTTCCGTCTGATGACGTAGCTATATTTCTAGTTCCGCCGTTACCTCCGATGATTGCCACATATTGATTACTTCCGTTATAAGCTACTGCTGTATATTCATATGTGCCGCTTACTGTAGGCAATGTGCTGTTGGTCCAAGAAGTTCCATCAGTGCTTGTGGCAACCAGACCTGCTGAACCACTGTACCCCACAGCTAAAAATTTAGTACCATCATGTAAAACATCAGTCCAGGCACCTGAAGTTAAAGTTGAAGTTTCTGTATAAGAACCAGAGATAGTATCTTTAGAACTAGCAGTAACATTCAAAGATGCTGTAGATGCATCTCTCAAAGTCCAAGTTACACCATCTGGTGAACTAGCAGCAGAATCTCCTAAGCTAGTTACGTAGAATAAACCTTGACCGTAACCTATAGAATTCCACTCATAAAGAGCTGGTAAATTACTCTTAGTCCATGTAGTACCATTCAATGAGTATGCTGCCATTCCTGAACTATCTGATATAGCAACAAATCTACCATTACCATAGGCAATATCTTGCCAGTTACTTTCTGTAGAATCGTCATTAGCTGGCAATGTGCCTACTGTCCATGCTACACCGCTGGTAGAATGAGCAAAACTGTTTGAGAAATTACCTTCTACTATTACAAATCTTGTTCCACCATAGGCTATGGCTTTGGCTCCCGAGCCTAAAGTCGTTGTTGCCCATGTAGCACCTGCAGTAGTTGATACTGCTCTGAATGCGGAAGATGAATCACTTTCTGCTATAGCCACAAAAGTTCCATTGCCGTAAGCGATATCGCACCAATCAGCTACTTCGTTCAAGTTAGAGGAGGTCCAGTTAATGCCATCCTTTGAATAAGCCGCTGTGGCTGTGGCCCTAGCTACTGCTACAAAATACGATTCATTATTATATAATCCGTAGGTTATAGCACTCCATTGATTATTTGCTTCGCCTCCGCCCGATGCTGTGGCTGTTGGCAGTGTCATAGCTGTCCAAGTAATACCATCTGTGCTGTATGCGCCTGCGGTAGTTCCGCTGGCGACCGCTACATATTTTGCTGTTACCGCTGTCCCGCTCGCCGAAACAGATGCGATAGAACCGCTTGGACTATTTACTGTGTCAACAGTTATAGTTAAGTTGTTAGCAGGAGTTGTACCTCCTAGGTTAGCACCTAATATAGTTAATGTATTTCCTGCAACATAAAGTGCTCCTGGAGCATTAATTGTAACAGTATACGTACCATTTCTTCTAATAACATTAAATGTTGCCAAAGATCCAGCTCCGCCTGTGGCACTTAAGGCTGAATAACTAGCAAATCCGTCACCGTATACTAAATCTGTCCAATTAGATCCTGTAGTGATATTGGCCAAAGTTTTGGTATAGGGAGGATCTGTAAATGTTAATCTTGGAGCGATTGTATACGCCGTTGTAACATCAAGTGCTGCTTCGATAGCAGATCCCGGAACCACATGATCCCATCCTGCTGTACCGGTTGACTCTTTCAATATAGTAGCTACTTTAGAACCAGCATTATATGTGTTGATGTATCCAAATTGTCCTGCGCCTGTGCCTGCTGTAATATAGATACACATGCCCACGTATGCAGCACTAGAAGCAGTATCCGCAGCAGCCAACGTGATTTGTGTAGTGTTGCCGCTTTGTGCAAGATTTGAAGCAGTGATGTATCCTGTGCCTCCTGTTCCGGAACTGTCGCCCGGATCAGTTAACCTCACTTGAAATACTGCACCGTCTCGGAATTCGTTACCCACTGTGGTTGCACCTGAACCTGCACCTGTGGTAACAAAAGTAGCTTGACTGTATTCTGATCCTGCGTTGCCAAATTCGTAAATTAAAATTTGATCTCCGTCAGTTATTACACTTCTTACATCTGCTTCTTCTGCTCGATTATTGAGCTGTCCTAGTACTGGAACTTCTGTAACATCTATACCTTCTGATACAGATCCAAAATCTCCATAAGAGTTATTGCCGTTGGTAGCACGAATCTTACCACCATTTTCTGCTAGATAACCAATATGGTTATAGTAAGTAAACACTGAAACGAGCTCTGCACGACCTAGGTTTGTAATCCATGCACCAATACCATTGCTCAGTACTTGTGTAAAATCGTTGCTGACGATAGAATCTACACCGCCTGCATGTAGGCTTCCGTCAATCTTTTGGCCTGTACAACCTGTACCAAATGTGGTTACGTTTTGTACATAGGTAGATCTGCTGGTCACCCACGAATTTGAATCGTTGGGTCCGAATCCTGGATCGAGAGAAACATAAGCACCCGCTAAAGGACGTTTGGTTCCGTATTCGTTCACTACAGTTAAGCCGTCAGCATCTCCTGCACCTGCAGTATTGCCGTCTGATGTACCGTCAAGGCCCAATAGTGTGTGATTTCTAATACCGCAACCGTTTCTTACATAGAACATGTCTTCTAATTTAGAACCGGTCAAGGCATTTCTATAATAACGTGCCCCATATACAGAATTATAATTTCCTGTATACATTAAATCTTTTGCGATAGCACGTACATAATTTCTAACATCATTTTGACATCTTGCAGCATCATAATACCAACTTACTGTCATCGTACCTGCACCAGCTGACAGATCTACTGCTGTACCGCCTGCCGTTAGAGAAACTTTAAATGTAGTGCTGGTTAATCCGCTTGAAAGTATATAGTAGGTAACTCCTGTGCTGATCCCTCCAAATACTGATCCAGTAAATCTCACAGTGTCTCCTGCGACCATCCAAGTCTGTGAAGTACAAGTAAATGTGTCTGTTCCCGCGTCCGCAGAAGAAACAGCAGTACTAAAAGTGTTGTCGGCATAAGCGGTAGCTTCAGCTGCCATAAAATCTTCATTAAGTTCTAGAATCTTGCCGCCATTAATTTGATCTAGATCTGTGGTAGGTGTTACTCTACCAGTGACTATAGGTTTAGTGCCAGTATTCACATAGGAAATCACATCATCCCACAATAAGCCAGACAATACACTAGCTCCGCTGGCTGCTATTCTTTTAGCTTTGGCCGAAATAAAATCTAATGTGGCCTGTGTAGCTGCTAACTGATTAGTAATAACCGCTATGGCCGATGCAGTTCCTCGTCTATAAGCCATACCTGCTTTAATAGAAGCAAAATTAGATCCAAACATTAGATCATACCCTAAAGCATCAACAATATATCCTACATCTCTCGAACATGTAGTTGTGTTAAAGTTAAGAGTAGGAAATTCTCTCTTGATATACTGTACTGAATCTGATTGAATTTCAGTTCTAGAAGAATCCAATGCTGTACGGGCAGTTACTAATGCTGCCGTTACCCAAGAAGTTGCTGGTTGGACCAAAGTAGGTAGTACTCCATCTGCTGTGATCGTATCTATTACTTGTTGCACACGCTCTTCGCCAAAGTTTTTGGCTGAAGTATTACCTGGTGTACCGCTGGTATCTTGTGTTAATGCATTACCGGCTGACACAGTTACCGCTGCTTCTGTAATAACTTCTCCTACTATTGTTTTTAATCGTGCAAAGGCAGCTAATGTTTCATCTTTTTCGCCATCACCAAACGTAGCTTCACCGTAACTGTAATAAGAATCAGCTGCTATTCTTGTTTGTGTATTGCCGCCATAGGTTATGTCATAACGAATAGCATCTAAAATGTATTCAACGTCACGAGCGCAGGCTGCTGCGTCATAGACAAATGAGCTAGTAAATGGCGCTATGCTACCTGCGACCTGCACGGCGATCCATGCTGTGATTTCAGCCTTGATAAATGCTGTATTAGCTAATATTTGTGCTCGGGCAAAGTCGTAGGTCGAAGTAGCACCGCTGCTGTTACCTGTAGATGCATAAGCAGTATTAGTCAATGATGAACCCCAATTTGTGGGATTTGGAATTACAAATGCATCTACTGCCCCTAAACCATTGGTTAATATATCTTTGATTTCGGTGACATTATTCACTACACTAGTAACTGCGGTAGAACTACCTACATTTCCTTCGTTTTGACTTGTAGTATCTTGTGTTTCTGTATTGCCTGTGGTAGGAGTTACTGCCACGTTAGTTACAATTTCATCTGTAATTGATTTTAAATGTGTCAATACTGCTACAGATTTTGCTTTATCGTTATCTTCGGTAAGTTTGCCTGCTGGGCTAATTCTACTAGAACGTAGCTCATCTCCTACTACAGCAGTGAATGAAGGGACTCGAATAGGCAATACTTCATAGAATATACCAGTTTTCACATTGATAGTATAGTTTGGTATATCTTCTTTAGGCATTCCTGTGATGCTCTGTGCTGTTACAGCATCAGTAATTATAGCTGCTAGTCCCTCGCAGACATCAGCTGCATCTGCTTCAGCAGTATAGTTTAAGTCTATTATCTGCTTGATTCTATCTCCTGCAGATACGCCGCCTAAGGCCTGATAATTTGCTACAGGAGCGGTATTAGTTAACACGCTATTAATCAACGATACGCCATAATTGATAGCTGCTACCAACTGCTCGTCTTCGTCTGCAATAAATGATTCAAGAGCTCCTGCATTGTCAAAATAAGACAAAGTTGCTTCTCTAGACTTCAAGTTACCTGTGTGAGTTAAATCGTACACGATGGCATCAACGATTAATCCCATGTCTCTCTCGCACAATGCTGAGCTATCGTTGATAAATCCTGCCCATATTCCTGATCCTACAGAAATCTGATATTCTACCCATTTAGAAATTTCACGTTGGATAAATGTTCTATTTTGCCTTAGCAAATAAGCAGCATTTGGATACTCTGTACCATTTTCGATCTGTTCGCAAGCATATCGAACACTGGCAAATGGACGGTCTAATGTAGAACCGTATGTAGGCGCAGGTTCGTCTGTGCCGTGGGGAGCCACATACCAAACATTTTTTACTTTACCAAAATATTGCCAAGTGGGTAATCCCGCATTGACAGTTAATACTTGGCCTTCGTCACCGACTGGCAATCTTGTGGGGCCGCCGCCCGAATAGTAAACCAAATCGCCCGTAGTCGTTAGTACACTTTCTTCGTTACCCGCAGTCAATAGATTCCAGTATGCACCAATTGTGTCATTGTCTGGTCTATCTGATCCTGTGGTCGATGAATGCGCTTGTATGCAGATATATGAATTAGGACCGTATTTGACTGCTTCTCCTAATACATATGCACGACCCGATGTCCAATCGCCTTCCCAATCGATACCTTCATTTAACTTGCTCCAGAAAGAAGCGTTTGGAGGTTTCTGATTGGTACTGTCTGCTGTGGCAACATAGGTAAAACCTTTTAGTCTAACTACTTCACCAATTTTATAAGTTGTACCAGAATTCCAATCGCCTTGTAATCTAAAACCTGTGGTGAATAGATCATAATCTGAAGGTGTTGCTGGAGGAGTAGTTCCTGCTACATGAGTATTTTTTACTATGTAACTGTTGCCGCCGTATCGAACAATGTCTCCAGGTTGATAAGTTGTACCGGAATTCCAATCGCCTTCAAACTCTATTCCTTCTACAAATTGATTCCAATTCGCTCCGTCTGACACAAAGCTAGCTGTAGAAGTATGAGGAGTGATACAGATCCAAGTACCTCCACCGTATTTTACGATGTCATTATGTTTGTAACGATATGCATTGGTCCACGTGCCTGTATAATCGATACCTTGATTGAAATAATCCCATTTGGCTTGATCAGCTTCTAACCCCGACGCTTCAGTCGCTGCTGAAGTGTGTCCTAGATTACAAATATAACTATTACCACCATTTCTAACTAGGTCTCCTACTTTATATCTTGTAGATACTGTCCACGCTCCCTTCCAATCTACACCTTTACTAAATAAATCCCATTTAGCTTGATCTGACTCTAGACCTAAAGCTGCTGTAGCTGCTGAAGTGTGAGCAGTATTACAAAGATATACCAGACCGCCATACTTTACTAGGTCGTTGACTTTAAATGTCGTCGACGTGCTCCAATTTCCTTTCCAGTCAAAACCTTCTGCTAGTAGATCCCAATCTGCTTGATTAGACTCTAGGGTAGAACTAGATGTATGTCCGTTGTTACAAATATAAACGTATCCGCCATACTTGACTATATCGTTGACTTTGTATAATGTAGTCGAAGACCAATTTCCTTTCCAGTCTTGGCCGTCACTGAACTGATTCCACCTTGTTGGGACATTTTCAAGATCGGTATAGAAATCTGCTGCTGATGTGTGACCAACAACACAGAGAAATGTCTTACCGCCATATGCGATAATGTCGTCTTTATAGTATGTAGTACCGGTATTCCAGTCATTTTTCCATACAAACTTAATTCTACCTAGTTTAAATTCAGCCATTTATAGCTCCATATTCAAGCATTAATTCATATTTATTCAAAATATTAGTCAGCATTCTTTAACTCCCGCTTGATGTAAAATAATTCAATGCTACTAATGTACCATCAACTCCACCATTAAAATGCACACGAGCATCGAATATAAGTTCATCTCCCGATGTTGTGTCGATTTGATCTGGTCCTACACGTATTACACCTACTGTTATTTGGCCTGTAATGGCGTCTGCGCCACCACCTGATACTCTAGCATTCAAATAGGCTTTGATAGCTCGTTGTGTGGGCACAATGTTATTTGAATCTGCAATAAATGTAGTATCTGTTGAAAATTCTCTTACAACTACTCCCGAACCGCCCACAGTAAAACCACCTAGTCTAATTTCTTCTAGACCTTCTAGTTCAAAAAATTGCGCATTTAGTGTAACAGTACCTGTAGCCTGTTCAACAGCAAATAATTCACCAACTCGGAAATTGCCATCTTGGTCTGTTGATGTATAGAATACACGACCACCATTGCTTTCTCTAATTTCATCTTCTGGTGCCACAACTGTTTCTATAGGATTCAAAGTATCTGGATAATTCGTTTCAGTTATATTACCTAGTCCTATATCTAAGAAATCATGTCCTGTTAATCTAACCTGAGAATACAATTGGCGAATGGTGATCGGAGTGTCGTGTTCTGGACTTTCTTCTCTACCAAGATCTTTAGCTATTGTAATTCTAGCTGTGAAATTACCGGTTGTACCCCCTAAGATAGTAGCGGTCAATAATTTATAGGTGTAATCGTTAATGCCGCTGATGTTCAGATTGTCTCCGGGTCCTGGAATTCTAGTCA
>Ga0194130_10009054_pt1 | contig 10383 bp, 10 predicted proteins | sample TA2KigsurfametaG_FD_160084 | JGI IMG/M metagenome (GOLD analysis project Ga0194130, IMG submission 160084) | Freshwater microbial communities from Lake Tanganyika, Tanzania - TA2015050 Kigoma 12 surface | ecosystem: Environmental > Aquatic > Freshwater > Lake | place: Tanzania: Lake Tanganyika... | reverse complement strand
GCGCATCCAGCAGCGCGGCCGCATCCAGCGCCGCCACCTGCTGCACGCGCCCCGGCCCGAGCGTGCGCAGGAGCTCCCGCAGGACGGCCTCCTTGGACGGGAAGTGGTGGTACAGCGCGCTCTCCCGCACCCCCACCGCCCGCGCAATGTCCCGCGTGGAGGTCCCGTAGAAGCCGCGCCCGGAGAACAGGTTCAGCGCCCGGGCGAGGATGTCCCCCCGGGTGTCCCGTTGCTCGTCCTTGCGCGGCCGCGCCATGGCCGCGAAATAGAACGACTGTTCAGTTGCGTGTCAAGCCCCGCGCGCGAGCGGGTGCCGGTGCGGCTGCACGCGGTCCCCGTTCACCCCGCTCCAGTCCTTTCCGCGGACGAGCAGCGCGTGCCAGCGGTCCAACTGCAGGCCCTTGATCTGCAGGTAGGAGATGTTGAGCCCCCCCTTGTCCAGCACCTACGGGTTGTGAATGCGCGTGTCCGGGCGGACGTAGCGGCCGGACATGCCGAGCCGGGAGGTATCCGCGGTGGTGTTGGGGTGCGAGCCATGGAGCGTCCGCTCGGATAACAGGATGAACTGCCCCGCCCGCATGACGATGTCGGTTGCGTCCGCGTCTGGCACGGGCGGATCCGGTTGGAGGATCTTCGTCCCGAACCGGTCCGACTTGTTGTCCTTGTGCAGCACCGGGTCGAACTCGGTGACGGTGATGGGGCGGAGTTCCCGGTGCGAGCCTTCCAGGAAGCGCAGGCAGGCGGTCTCCACCTTGACGTCCGTCAGCGCGAACCAGACGGTCACCTGGAACAGCTGCGTGGGAGCGTACGGGGCGAGGGTGGCCACCCGCATGGTCTCGTTCAGGTAGGTGGTGGCCTGGTGCCAACCGGTACCGCCCGTGCCCGGTCCCTTCGGGAAGAGCTGGCTGCGCCAGAACAGGACGTCCGGGCCAACCAGCTGCGCAATGCGCTCCACCACCGCGGGGTGCGTGTAGCAATCGAGCAGTGCGTCGTCCTCGAGGTGCTTGTCCCGCCCGGCGAGCCCCTTGCGGGCGTACTCCTCGTTGGACACCTCTACGCCGTCCGCCGAGGCGCAGGTGTCTCCCACGTACCGGTAGCTGTTGCGCGGGTACGTCCTGGACTCCGCGCGGAACACCTCCCAGAAGTGGGCCTCCTGCGCCTTCATCTCCTCCGGGGAGCAGAGCGTGAACGGGCCGGTCCAACCTTGCTGCCGGAAGCGCTCCAGTTCGTCGTCCGAAAGGCGGTGTTCCGGCGCCACCTCCGCCTTGCGGACCGGACGCGCCGGCACCTCCAGCGTGGTTCAGGTGTCAATGTAGACCCGCCGCCCGAACGAGCCGACGAAGGTCCTCATCATCTTCTCGTTCCAGGACCACGGCAGCTGGTACTTCAGAAAGTCCGGCAGCCAGCGGTGAAGCAGCCGGATGCGGCACAGCAGGTAGCCCACGAACAGCGGAAACGTCAGCAGCCAGAGCGGAGGTCTGGAAACGGGCCCCTCCTAGTTGGCAGGCGCGGTGGACTCGGAGAAGATCGCGGGACTCAGCTTCGTGCGCTCCACGCGCTCCAGCTGCACCATGGAGGTGCCGCGGACGCTGCGGACCACCGGTCCCCACGCCCCGTGGCGCTTGAGCTCGTCTGCCACGTAGGCCGGCAGCCTCGAGGAGGAGGCGGCGATCCACTGCATCTGCAGGTCCGTCACCAGCCCGGGCGCGGTCCAGAACTCCAGCGTGTCCGCGCCGTCCATGATGCGCACGTGCACCGTCTCCAGCCCCACCAGCGTCTCGGTGCCCAGCTTCTCGGACTTCACCTGTCCGCGCGTCACCTGCGGCGGCGGCGGCATGGGTAGGAAGCGCTGGGCCTGGGGGCTCCAGCCCCTGGACACCGGCGGGTTGCCGCTCACCAGCGTGGTGGTGGCGCTGGACTGCCCGCTCCCCACGAACTTCGCCTCCGAGCGCACCCCCAGGCCGGACACCGCCAGCTTCACCTGGCCTGCGCCGCGGGCCGCCTGCGCGCTGTTCTTGGCCAGAATGTTGGTCGCCTCGGCCTTGTAGAAGAAGTACCCTTCAAAGGGCTCCACCTTCTTCTCCGGCGGGGCGGGGGCCGGCGCGGCGGGGACGGGAGTCGGCCTGGCCGCGGCCCCCTTCTTCTGGGCAGGGGCGGCAGACAGCAGCAGGGCGAGGGCGAGCAGCGGGGTGTTCATGGGACCTTGAGCTTGCCAGAGACACCCCCCGTGCGGAATCCTATCCGCTCAGTCCTGGCAGCCCCTCTCCCAAATGGACCTGCTCCACCGCCTGGCCTTCCGCGCGCGGGAGGCCTTCACCGCCTCGCCGCCGGCGTGGAAGGTGTGTGCGCGGATGGCCCGGGTGGAGGCGGAGCTGGACGGGCAGGGGAAGCAGCGGCTCCGCCAGCTGGCGCAAGTCCACCCGCTGTCCACGTGGGAGCGCGACTGCAGCCTCTCCGAGTGGCGCGAGTCCCTCTGCGCACTGGACGTCGTCACCCGGTACGTGCCGCATCTGCCCCGGGCCGGCCGCTGCCTGGACGTGGGGGCGAAGAACGGCTGCATGCTGGCGGGACTGGCCACCGCGGTGCCGCTGGGCTGGGACGCGGTGGAATTGGACGCCCACCGCCGCTACGCGTGGGGCAGCACGCGGCGGGCCTACGGGGAGCGCATGGCCGCGGCCTTCCCGGGCTGCCGCTTCGTGGCCGGGGACGTGCGGGCACTCCTCGGCCCCTACGCGCTCGTGACCTGGTTCCTGCCGTTCTTGAGCGAGGGCCCGGTGCGCGCCTGGGGACTGCCGCCGGAGGTGCTGGCTCCCGGGCCGCTGCTGCGCCACGTGGCGGGCACGCTCGCGCCGGGCGGGCAGCTGCTGGTGGTGAACCAGGGGGAGGTGGAGGCCGGGTTGCAGGCGGCGCTCTTCGCGCAGTGCGGGCTGTGTGCGCGCCCCCTGGGGGACGTCACCTCCCCGCTCTCCCCCTACCGCCGCAGGCGCCTCGGCTTCCTGTACGAGCGGGAGGCGGGAGTGGGCCCTCCAGGATTCGAACCTGGGACCAATCCGTTATGAGCGGACAGCTCTGACCGCTGAGCTAAGGGCCCGGCAGGGCGCCCCGGGGCGGGGCATCCTGCGGCGGTGGGGGAGGGGGGCTTCAGCTCTCCACGAAGGAGCGCAGCCGCTTGCTGCGAGAGGGGTGGCGCAGCTTCCGCAGCGCCTTGGCCTCTATCTGCCGGATGCGCTCGCGCGTCACCTCGAAGTCCTGGCCCACCTCTTCCAGCGTGTGGTCGCTCTTCTCGCCAATGCCGAAGCGCATCCGCAGCACCTTCTCCTCGCGCGGCGTCAGCGTGGCGAGCACCTTCCGCGTCTGCTCGGCGAGGTTCATGTTGATGACCGCTTCGGAGGGGCTGACCAGCGTCTTGTCCTCGATGAAGTCCCCGAGGTGGCTGTCCTCCTCCTCGCCAATGGGCGTCTCCAGGGAGATGGGCTCCTTGGCGATCTTCAGGACCTTCCGCACCTTGTCGAGCGGCAGCTCCATCTTCTCCGCAATCTCCTCCGGCGTCGGCTCGCGGCCGATCTCCTGCACCAGGTAGCGGCTGGTCCGGATGAGCTTGTTGATGGTCTCGATCATGTGGACCGGGATGCGGATGGTCCGGGCCTGGTCCGCAATGGCCCGGGTGATGGCCTGGCGGATCCACCACGTGGCGTATGTGGAGAACTTGTAGCCCCGCTTGTACTCGAACTTGTCCACCGCCTTCATGAGGCCGATGTTGCCCTCCTGGATGAGGTCCAGGAACTGCAGGCCGCGGTTGGTGTACTTCTTCGCAATGGACACCACGAGCCGCAGGTTGGCCTCCACCAGCTCGCTCTTGGCCTTCTCGGCGTTCCGCTCGCCGTCCCGGATGGCGCGGTAGTTTCCGTGCAGCTCGGCCAGGCGCAGCCCGGCGTCCGCCTCCACCTGCTTGAGCTTCTTCTGGGCGTGGCGGACCTCCCGGTCCACGTCCTCGAACTGCTCCTCGCTCAGGTTGAAGCGGCGCAGCAGCTTCTTCTGCGTGGCCGGGTTGGTGCGCGCGTCGGCGAGCAGTTCCAGCAGATCCTTGCGGGAGACGCCCAGCGCGCGCTCCTGCTCGCGCAGCTCGTCCTCCGCCTTCTCCGCCCGCTCGATGAAGGCGCGAATCCCCGCCACCACGCGGTCCACCATCTTCTTGGAGAGGCGCATCTCCTCCAGCGCCTCCATCATCTTCAGGTCGCACTCCTCCGCGAGCCGGTCCTGGGCCACCTTCTTCGGCCCGGTCAACTTCCTGGCGCCGATGGCGGCCTGGGCGGACTCCTTCTTCTTCTGCAGCGCCTTGATGCGCTCGGTCGCCTTGGACAGCTGCTCTATCTTGTTGAGCTCGCTCTGGTTGAGCTGGCGCGGCTGGTCCCCGCCGCCCTCCGCGGCCTCGGCGGGCACCTCGGCCTCGCCCTCGGACTCCTCGGAGGCGTTCTCCTCCGGCGCGTCCTTGACCACCTCGCGCACGCGCAGCTTCCCCTCGCGCAGCTTGGTGGCAATGTCCATCAGCTCCCGCATGGCCGGCGTGCAGGCGAGCAGGGCGCGGAGGACCTCCTTCTCCCCCTCCTCGATCCGCTTGGCGATCTCCACCTCGCCCTCGCGCGTGAGCAGGCTCACCGAGCCCATCTTTCGCAGGTACAGGCGGACGGGATCATTGCTCTTGGCGCCCGGCTCCTCCTTCTCCTTCTCCTTCTCCTCCTCCTCCTCCTCCTCCTCCTTCTTCTCCTCCACCGCGATGGTGGGGACCTTGGAGTCGGCAGACGAGGCGGCCTTCTGCGCGTCGACGAGCTCGATGTCGTTGTCGCCGAACATGCTCATCACGTCGTCGATCTGGTCGGACGACACGATGTCCGCGGGGAGGGCGTCGTTCACCTCGTCGTAGGTCAGGTAGCCCTTCTGGCGGCCCGCCTCGAGCAGGTCCTTGACCTCCTTGCGGTCTCCCACCTCGGCGTCGTCGTCCTGGTCCGCCTGCGCGTCCAGGTCCACTCCCACCTCTCCCGCAGCGATGACGGCCGCCTCCTCCACGTCGTCCCCGTCGGACTCGCGCTCGCCCCGGGGCGCGGACGCGGCAGCCTTGACCGCCTTGCCGGTGCGCGCCGTCTTGGGCGCAGGCTCGGTGGCCTTGGCAGACCTGGCGGCCTTGGCCTTCGTGGCCACCGTCTCTTCAGGCGGCCTGGCGGCCTTCTTCTTGTCCTTCTTCTCCGGCTTGTCGTCCTTGCGCGGCTGCTTGGAAACCTTGGACGGCGACTTCTGGGTGGCCATGGATTGGTCTCTCCCGTTCTGGAAGGGTGACGCCGGGGGGCGGGCCGGGGGTCTCTAACGCAGGCCTTGCCTGCTGACAAATGCGTTGTCAAACCGGTGCCCGTGGCCGGTTCTTCCCCGGGTGTCAGACCTTCGCGGCGGCGACCTGCTTCTTCAGCTCCAGCAACTCCACCCGCTCGGCCTGCAACCGCTTCAGCTCCTCCGTCAGCTCGTTGGCTCCGGCCACCTGGCCGGCCAGCTTTGCAATCTCCCCCAGCCGCTCCTCGATGCGGCGCAGTGCCAGCTTCTGACACACGCGGCGGAAGGCCGGTTCCAGCCCCGCGTCCTCCCTGGGCAGGTTCCGCCCCTCGCGCTCGAGGGCCGCCTTCACCCCCGGAGAGGCCTCGAACAGCGCGTCCGCGCGCGCACTTCCCGAGGCGAGCCGCGCCAGCAGGGCCCGAAGCCCGGGGTGGCGCAGCTCGTCCACCCCCTGCCAGGGGTCCGCCCCGCGCAGCGTGGGCTCCCGCAGCAGAAAGGCCACGTAGGAGGCCTCCAGGTCCGTGGGCGGCCGCTCGGGGACAGGGGCGGTGGGGCGAGGGTCCGGGGCGCCGGGCCGCGCAGGCCCCCGCGGGGCAGCCGGCGCCGTGGCCGCGGCGGCAGGGGGAGGGGGGGCCACCTTGGACTTGAGCGTCCCCTCCAGTTCCCGGGCGGGCAACCCGCTGTGGCCGGCCAGCGCCGCGAAGAAGGCGCTGCGGTGGAGCCCCTGCGGCAGTTGCGCGGCAATGGGGCGCAGCCGCTCCAGGGCGGCCATCTTCTCCTCGAAGCTGGCCTGGGCACCGCCGGGCAGCACCGCGTGGAACAGGTGGGCGGTGAGCGGGCGGGCCCCGGACAGCAGCGCTGCCACCCCGTCCGCCCCGGCGCGGCGGGCGAAGGTGTCCGGGTCATCACCCTCCGGCAGCAGGGCCACCCGCGTGGGCGTCCCCCCGGCCAGGAGCGCGCCGGACAGCCGCTCCACCGCCTTGCGCCCCGCCTCGTCCCCGTCCAGCAGCAGCACCAGCTCCCGGGCCTCTGCCCGCTGCAGCGCGGCGAGGTGGCCCGGCGTGAGGGCGGTGGAGCACAGCGCCACGGCGTGCCGGACGCCCGCCTGGTGCAGCCCGATGCAGTCGAAGTAGCCCTCCACCAGGACCGCGGACTTGCGCTTGCGGATCTCCTCCCGCGCCATGTCCAGCCCGTAGAGCGTCTCGCTCTTGTTGAAGAGCCGGGACTCGCGGCTGTTCAGGTACTTGGGGCCGTCCGTCCCCCCCACCAGGATGCGCCCGCCGAAGGCAATGACGCGCCCTTCCGGCGAGCGGATGGGGATGACGAGCCGGCCGCGGAACATGTCGAAGTGGCCGTCACCGCGGCTGCGCGGGCTGATGAGCCCCGCCTTGAGGCCGTGCTCGGTGAGCCCGGCGCGCTGCAGCTTGTCCGCCAGCTCCGTCCAGCCCTCCGGGGCCCAGCCCAGGCCGAACGCGCGCCACTGCTCCTCCGCCACCCCGCGGGAGGCCAGGTATGCGCGCGGCACGGCCCCCTTCTGCTCGTCCCACAGGAACTGCTTGAAGTGCTCCGCCGCCAGGTCCGTGGCCTCCTTCACCATGGCCCGCTCCCGCGCGGCCGGGTCCACGGCGGACTCCAGGTCCACCCCCGCCTCGCGCGCGAGGTCCCTCACCACGTCCGCGAACGGCTTTCCCAGGTACCGCTGGACGAAGGAGATGGCATCTCCGCCCGCCTGACAGCCAAAGCACTTGAAGCGCCGGGTGTCTGCCCAGACGTAGAAGGACGGGGACTTCTCCTGGTGGAACGGGCACCGGCCCTTGTAGGCGCGGCCGGACTTCTTCAGCTCCACGTACCGGGAGACGAGCGCCACCATGTCGGTGCGCTCGGCCACCTCCTGGATCTTGTGCTCTGGGATGAGCATGGGGCGTCCCCCCGCCGCCTCAGCCCAGCTTGGCCAGCTGCGCCTTGACCTCGTCCGAGGCAGCCTTGCCCTCGGCCCGGCCCTGCGTCTTCGGCATGAGGGCCTTCATCACCAGCCCCATGTCCTTGGCGGACTTTGCCCCGGACTCGGCAATGGCGGCGGCCACGGCGGCGGACAGCTCGGATGCGGTCAGCTGCTGGGGCAGGTAGCCCTGCAGCACGCCGATCTCCGCCTCCTCCTTCTCCGCCATCTCCGGGCGGCCGCCCTGCTTGAACTGCTCCACGCTGTCGCGCCGCTGCTTGATGAGCGAGCCGATGATGGAGAGCACCGTGGCGTCGTCTATCTCCTTCGCGCCGGGCTCCACCTCCTTGTACTTGATGGCGCTCTTGAGCATGCGCAGCGTGCCGGTCACCAGCTCGTTGCGGGCGCGCATGGCGTCCTTCAGGTCCGCGTCAATCTTCTCCCTCAGCGTGGCCATGACAGTCTCCTCGGGTCCAACGGGCGTGCTTCTGAATGAACGAGGGCGCGCCGCAGCTGCTGCCGGCGCGCCCAGGGTGTGGAAAGCGGCGCTTCAGCCGCCCACGCCTACCAGCTCTTGCGGGACTTCTTCACCGCGCGCTTCTTGGCCGCGATGGCCTTCTTCTTCCGCTTCACGGAGGGCTTCTCGTAGTGCTCGCGCTTGCGGATCTCGGAGAGGATGCCCGCCTTCTCGGTGGCCTTCTTGAAGCGCTTGAGCGCGCTCTCGATGGACTCTCCGTCCTTGACTCGAACGATCGACAAAGTCTTCACCTCCCCCGCGTGTCTGTTGGCGTGAAAGACAAACCGTATGGATCGCCGCGTGGAAAAACGCAAGGTCCTCGCCCCTGTCCACCCACCCCCGGAGGTGGTAATCCCCACCCCGGATGGGTACGAAACACATGCTCGTGGCTGTCATTGAACCGCAACCGGCCGCCCGGCGCGCGCTGGTGGCCGCGGTGCAGGGGGCCGGTTTCAAGGTTTCCGAGGCGCAGTCGCTCGAGGCGCTTGCCGCGGAGACGGTGGTGCTGTTCGGCCCGGGCATCTCCCCCACCTCGCGCGGCCCCCGGAAGGTGGCCTCCGGGCGGCTGCTGCTGCGGGCCTGTGCAGAGGGAGGTCGGCCGGGCTTCGCGGACGCGTTGGTGCCGCTGCCCATCTCGCGCAAGGACCTGGCGCTGCGGCTGCCGGAGCTGGTGGAACTGCACGGCTTCCGGGCCAGGCAGGTGCAGCCGCCCCAGATGCGGCCGGGCAGCGGCAACGTGGACCCGCTCACGAACTTCTACACCTACGCCCACTTCCGCGAGGTGCTGCACGTGGAGGCCCACCGCGCCCGCCGCTACGGCTTCCCGCTCTCGGTTGCGCTGCTCGCGTTCGATCCGCTGAAGGAGGCGGGGGCCGCCGGGCTGCAGGGGCCGCTGTACGCGGGGATGGCGCTCGCCATCCGGCGCTCGCTCCGGGACACGGACTTCCCCGTCCGCTACTCGAAGAGCCGCGTGCTGCTGCTCATGCCCCACACGGACCTGACCGGCGGCACTGTGGTGGCGCGGCGCATCGTGGAGCGGGTGGCCCGGGCCGCCCTCAAGGTGGGCGAGCAGGAGCTGCGCCCCACCCTGTCCGCGGGCGTGTCCGCCACGGTGCCGGGCCAGGAGCTCACGTTCGAGGAGCTGCTGCGCCGGGCCGAGGGCGCCCTGCAGGAGGCGCAGGCCTCGGGCGGCAACGGGTGCGAGTTCTACAGCCCCGCGGGCGGGGGCAAGCCGGTGGAGCTCCCCATCCCGGACGTGGACGGCTGAGCGGAGCGTCAGGCAGGCGAACTCGCGCGGCGCCCCCAGCCGCACCGGCACCGCGGCCCCCAGCCCGCGGGAGACGTACAGCCACGCCCCGCCCACGTGGAACAATCCTGCAAGGTGCGGCACCCCCAGTCGCCTGGACAGCCAGGGCGTCAGCCCGCGCACGAACACCTGCCCGCCGTGGGTGTGGCCGCACAGCAACCGGGCGGGGGCGCGCGGGGCCACCGCCTGCAACGCGCGCGGGGCGTGGGACAGGCACAGCATGGTGGCCCCCCGCGGCACCTCGGCAAAGGCGCGCGCCGCGTCCGCCCGGCCCGTCACCGGGTCATCCACCCCAGGGGGCGGGCGCTTCCGCGCAGCAGGTGCGGTTCCGCCCGCCCTGCTTGGCGCGGTACAGCTGCCGGTCTGCTGCCGTCACGAGCTCCGCCGCGGACTGGAAGGTGTCCGCCCGCGCGGTGGCCACCCCCAGGGAGATGGTCACGGGCAGGCGCGTCCCCTCGAAGACGAAGTCGGTCTGCTCCACCGCCCTGCGGCACCGCTCGGCGCAGGCCACCGCGCGGTCCTCCTGCTCGCCGCGCAAGAGCACCGCGAATTCCTCGCCGCCGTAGCGGGCCAGCACGTCCTCGGTGCGCACCGTCTCCTGCATGCGCTCGGCCAGGCGCCGGAGCACGTAGTCCCCCGCCGGGTGGCCCCAGGTGTCGTTGACGCGCTTGAAGTGGTCCACGTCGAACATGACGAGCGACAATGGGACCCCGTGGCGCTGGCAGTAGGCGAACTCCTTCTCCAGCGCGTCCAGGAAGAACTTCTTGTTGTACACGCGCGTCAGCCCGTCCCGCGTGGCCGACTCGTAGATGCTCTTCTGGTACGCCTCCTCAAGCGCGTCCTGGATGCTGAACTTCAGGACGGTGTTGGAGCCGATCTGGATCTTGTCCCCGTCCGCGAGCGACGCCTCCTGCACGCGGTTGCCGTTGAGCCAGGTGCCGTTGGTGCTGCCCAGGTCCACCAGCACGAACTCGCCACCCGCCCCCCGCTCGATGCAGCAGTGCCGGCGCGAGATGCCGTCGTCCTCCACCTGGAAGCCGGACTCGGTGGCCCGGCCCACCATCACCACCTGCGCCTCCAGCTTGACCATCTTGCCCACGGCCGCGGGGTGCTTGGCCGCCAGCTGAATGAGGTAGGCCGCCTGCGTCTGGGCCTTGGCCCGGGCGCGCGCCACCGCCTCCGCCACGGAGAACATCCCGGTCTTCTCGTCGTCGTCCTTCTCGCTCACGGGGGGGGCCCATCCTAGCCCACGCGGGGGGTGTCCGGGAGGCCTTTTCACGGGGCGGCCGTCCGCTCGCCGCC
>Ga0194130_10009053_pt1 | contig 10384 bp, 11 predicted proteins | sample TA2KigsurfametaG_FD_160084 | JGI IMG/M metagenome (GOLD analysis project Ga0194130, IMG submission 160084) | Freshwater microbial communities from Lake Tanganyika, Tanzania - TA2015050 Kigoma 12 surface | ecosystem: Environmental > Aquatic > Freshwater > Lake | place: Tanzania: Lake Tanganyika... | reverse complement strand
AAACGAGGTCTGGTTTTTCCTGCGATAGTACCTCATCAAATTTTTTTCTGACCATGGTCCTCCGGCCAACAGCTGCTTCTCCGAACCATTCCAAGATTCTAGGCCATCCGCGGGGTGGTTTGCCGGTCAGAAGTAGCCCGGCGGCGGACGGCTCGTCGCCCGCTGCCTGCCTAACCTCGTGACCTTGTTTTCTCAACAAGTGAACCCAACGCCCAGCCGCCCGAGCCGCCCCCCCGCTTTTCAGATGGTCTTGTACAAAAAGAATCTTCATTTCTTCACCTCTCCCAAACCCTTCCACTCCTCAACCCCTAAACCTCTCAATGATTCAACTTTTCCACCCCTCAACCTCCTCCACTTCTCCCCACCAGTTTCTTCACCGTCTTTTCAATCGGCCGAAGAATTTTTCGATCCAACCGGTAATCGAGGATCCGACGGTGCCATGGAATCGGATCCAGTTCAGACTCCTTGAACATGCCGGTCACATGGTGGATGGTCCGGGCTTGGGTCGGAACCTGATCCCGCGTGAGGTATTTCCGGATGGTATCCGGGTAGAGAATATCGCAGTGGAATATTTTGACATCCCGCACCGTGATGAAATCAAAAGCCTCCGTTTCAATGCCAAAATCGGCCAAACCCTCACGGCGCATCAGGCGGGTAAGCACATCGGTCGCCAAGGGCGTGGAATCAGGGTGGGCGTGGAAGTAATCCAACATTTTTTGGGGAAGCCAATGGTGGGCGGGAAATCCGAACACCGCCGTGCCGATGGCATTTTTGCGGATCCGGTTTTGGCTGCATTCAAAACCCAGAAATCCATGCCCGGACAGCATGGGGTCCAATGGGCCCAAAACCTCGACATCACAATCGAAATACACCCCGCCCATTTGGAAGACCCTTTCCCACCGCAGGTAATCCGAGGCAAAGCAGTAGTTCTCCCTTTGCATCTGACGGGCCACGAAAGGATTTTTTGTGGGGAGGTTGTAACGGGTCCATTCGTGAAATTGGAAATCGGAAAGATGGTCCTGCCATGATTTGCGAAAACCCTGCAGCCGATCCGGCAAGGGCTGGGTGTCCAGCCAGATGGAATGGACTATCTGGGGGACCGTGTCTTGGAAAGATACGGGCTTCATTCGATTTCCAGCGCGCATTGGTTGGGGCATGCCAGAATGTTTGTCACGTTTTCCGAAACAACCGGTCCTGAAGTTTCTGCAGAAGGCTTCGACGGCCTTCCAAAGCCGCATAGTGAAAATCAAAAACCAGCCGATCCAAAGCGGGATCGATGGAGAGGGAAGCCGGATGGGATAAAGGAAAGTTCATTGTTTGGGCCAGGGGGTTGGCAGAGAGCGGAGCGACCCCATGGGTATGGGTGGCCTGCCGATCAAAACCCGAGTTATGGGTAAGGTTGACGTTGGGATGAATTGTACCCATGCCGGCGCTCCACATGCTCCAGATCCACGGATAGTCCCACGAATCATGTAACCCGGCATAGGCGGCGCGGATGTTTTTGGACCAATAGATCTCCTCGGTTTTTGAAAAACCGAATTCTTTCCAAAGTGATGTGTCCAAGAGTCTGACCGCCAAGTCCCCGGTACGGTCATATCGCTCCCAAGCCCGGCGCCAAGTGGCCCACCCCCAAGAATGATGGTACCGGGAGAGGCGGTAGCTGGCCGACATCCCTTTTCCCGGAGGCAGATAGCTGGATCCGGAAATCGCACCAACTCCGGGCTCCTCGGCAAATCGGCCCAAAAGCTGCTGGCAAAAAGAAAAAAAAGAGGGATCGGGCAAAACATCATCCTCCAGGATGACCGCGCGGTCTGTCTGGCTAAAGACCCAGTCCAAACCAGAGACAACAGATCTTTGGCATCCCACGTTTTCAGGATGTTCCAAGCTAAGGATTCGACAAGACCAACGGGCATTTTCGCGAAAGATCTCCCGGCACTCCCGAACAAGATCAGCTTCATCGGCAACCTGAGATCGGGGGCCATCAGAAATGGCAAAAACGACGCGAGGCTTTACCTCTGCAAGCACCTGCAGTAGAGCCCTAAGTTGCCTGGGTCTGCGGAAGTAAAAAACCGCGACAGGGACACTGCAGGAAACCATGGTTTTAAATTTGGGAGGGGATTTTTTTAAGTCTCGGCATGCAGGGTTTCTACGCTCCGGGGATCAAGCTCATAACGGCAATCCATACAGTTTTTCCCAAGTCCGTCGGAAGCGTACTTTTTTAAACCCACCAAACGGAAGCCCCGGCAGGATAAATATGCATGAATCTCATGGTTTAATGGCGCACCCTGATAAAGGGAAAAGTCAGAGGTTTCCAGCTGAATCCTTTGAAATTGGCGGGGGAGATCCGGAATGCTCCGCAAAATTCCCATCTCACTTCCTTGTACATCCATCACGAGTGTGTCAAATTGGATGTTCCGAAAGCGTTTACCTGCAAGAATTTTCGGAAGCGTGGTTTGGGGTAGATAAATTTTTTTCAACATGGTAATTTCAGGCCAGATGTCTTGGTGTCGGTCAAACGGAAACACAGAGGAAGAGGCCCCGGCGTTACTGGAAAGATAAAACGGGACGCTCGGGTGCTCGGCTTCGCCAACAAGCGCCTGCAACCACATCTGGCGGGGAAACCCCCGAAGATTCGCACACAACAAGGGTATCTGGGCTGGATTTGCCTCCAGCCACAAGACCCGAAGTTTTTTTTGGGCATATTCAAACCGTTCCTGACCCTGATGGGCACCGATGTGAATTAGGTTTTTCGCTTGATCCAAAAAAGGATCCGGATCGACCTTCCTTCCTCGTAGCCATGACGCCACCTTGCACCGGTAGTAGGGATAAAAAAACCATTGCACTGATGGAGTTCGGCGCAGGGCTCGAAGATGCTGCTTAAGGGCACCCAAAGTCAAAGGAAGGGTTGTCGATTACGATTGGGTCGAAATGGTTGCTTTGGAGGGTCAGGCGGATCACTTAGTTTCTGACGAATGATTTCACGAATGTGACCAGCCAAATGATTGTGATAGCCGTAGTTTTTTCGGTTCTTTTTGGGGCCAAGGATTTTTAGGAGTCTTCTCTTCCAGGGTGGCACCCCGACTTCCCGCCATACCTCGCCAGCAAGTTGGGCCCGATCGTCTTCATTCCACCGCTCCTTGTGGCGCACATGCAGGGCGAGCGGGATTTTCGGGATTTTTAGGGGGTAGCCTAAATGAATGGTCCGGAAAGGAATCCAATAGTCCCACCATGGTAACCCCAGCCCGAAGGATCGATTTCGAAAAATTCCGGACATTTCCGATCCCAACAGGGCTCCATCATAACCAAAGGGGTCAAGCGTCATCGCTCCTTGAACAGGATACCTGTCAACTTGCCAACGCGGGATCATGGTAACGTACCGCGACCCTTGCGTCAGCTCGGTCTGGGCAGCCGGCAAGAGAAGAATGTCAGCATTCATGATTAAGGCAGTTTTTCCCTGATTCATGCGGTAGGAGCACTCGATGAGATCCACCAGGGCCACCAACCGCCGTCCCCATGGGGTCACGCAGGCCTGTTCAACAGGAATAATTTTTGCGAGGTGGGAATAGTAAGGGACCAATTTATGAATTTCTTCGGGAAAATTTAAACTGACAACCCGCAACCCCAGCCGCCGCCAACTTTCCAAGGCCTGCTTTTGCGGTATCTCGGCCGGCGGGTCCGGGCTTAGGCTGGTCGCAACAAATAGGCTCACGGGTTCATATCAGACTGCGTTTGTCGGAATCATCGCTCTGTTTTTTCAGAAAAGGCTTGGGGGAGCGAGTGGTTGTTGTTGGGACAAGGGAATTTAAAGAAAGGTTCTTCGCGTGAATTTTTTGATCCCTTTTTCAAGGGGCCGCAGGATTTTTCGGTCCCATCGGTAATCGAGAAGTGTTTTCCACACCGGAAGCCTCGATTCCTGTCCTGCCCAACTTCCCTCCGCGTGGTGAAAACCGATGGCGCGACCGGGGTGGGTTGGTAGGGATGAGGAGTAGAAATATTCAGAGTGATAGATCCGAACATCACCAAGATCCCAGAAGTCCTGATGAGGGGAGTGGTCTCTTAAATCGCGGAGTCCTTTTTTTCTCAAGCTGTGGGTTGCCAAGGTGGTATTCATAATTGCTTTTCGTAAATCCTGATATTCTGCCAAAAGTTCCAGAATCCATGGGTGGGAAGGAGCCGCTGCTATAAATCCCAAGGCTACCGAGTTTTTACTAGGCCGGTTTTGGCTGGACAAAAATGCCAGCACGCAAGGGGCGCTGAGAATTGGCTGAACATCCCCACAAAGTTCCATGTCTGTGTCCAGGTAAATACCCCCATAATCGGCGAGGGCTTGAAGGCGCACATAGTCCGAGGCGAAAGCATACTTTTTTTCCCCCAACATTTGGCTCACATACGGATGCGCGATCGGACTGTTGGATTCGTCCCATCGATGGATGCGCCACCCAGGCAGGTGTTTTTGCCAGCTTTCAAGACAATGTTTTCCCAGAGGATTAAGGGGGGAGCCTCCTAACCAGACATAGTGAATGATTTTTGGGATCATTTCCCTGGGTCCTTTGGTAAGGAGGCGGTTACAATCGGGTAGGATGGAAAATGAGGTTGCGTGGTTTTGTAAACAGCAAGGATTTTTCTTGGGATTTTGAATCGTACCTGGCTTGTCTCACGCCCTCTCACAGCTTTTTTCATTTGCGAAAAACATCTTTCAAAGCAACACCCAGTCGGACGGAATCCGGTCTGGCAAGGCACCCTCCTCTTCCTTGGCAAACCACTTTCGGGGTGCATGGACTATTTTGCTCGGATTTTTATTGATCCAGGCCGCCCACCAACTGAATGAACTGTTGGCAATAATCTGATGACGGCAGGCCGCCATAAGTCGAAAGTCTTCATAATTAAACAAGGCGGGGTTTCCTGCGATAAAATGCTTGTTTTGGATAAAGTGAAATTCATCGCGAACCCAATCCGGATCATCAGAAAAAATAAAAAAAACCGGACGATTGAGGCTTTCAAGCAGTTTCTGATATGCCTGCCGGTAATATTCCCCGGAGCAGAGGCCGTGAACGGCCTTGGTCTGAGGCTCGGAGGCATAATCTCCCCGGCGTACGTGCAGAGCAACCGATTCACAGTCTTGAATTCTTTGCAGCCAAACCGCGTTGTCACCGCTCGTGGCATACTTGACTGTGATTTCCTGCAACAAAACTGCCCGGATGCCCTCAAAATACTTGAAGGATTGCCAATACCCGTCTAGGTAGGCGGTCTGTCTAAGTTGCGAGATTTTCGGATCGTAAAAAAAGTCCTTTTCATGAAAAATAGGAATACACCCGCGCCTTCGGTACCACCTTCTTTTTTGAGGATGATCCAAACACCGAAATTCATCCTCCTCCATAAGATACTCCTGGATGTTGAAGTGGCCGAGGGAATACCGATGTAATTTGTACGATTCAAACTCGCGCAAATCCATTTTACATAAGGTGGAATTCGCTACCGACAAGGCCCGCCCAAGGGCGTACTGGTAGAGCTGGTTTCCCAGCCCGCCATAGATTTTTACAAAAATCACCTAAAGAAGACAGCTAGCGATACACTGCAAATCGGCATCATCGAGTTCAGGATAGTTGCCGCAGTAAAAGCCACAATCATCGATTTCCGTGGTACCAGGAAGCCCAAAGGATTTTTTCTGGTAGCGGCGGTAAAAGGGCTGATTTTGAATGTTGCCTGCGATCATGGGTCGGATCTCGATTCCTGAGTCTCCAAACTTTCGTTTATATTTTTCTTTTAATTCTTTCTGAGCACAGAGAATCGGCAGGCAAAAAGCCGAACACCGGCTTAGGTGTGTTCGGTTAATTTTCCGCAATTCGCTGTTTTTCTCAATCAGGGATTCAAAAAAAAGATGATTTTGTTCTCGTTTATCGATGTTTTCTGGGAGGTACACCAACTGGGAATTCCCAAGAAATCCGGTGATTTCTGTAGGACGAAAATTGAAACCAAGCTCATAAAAAGCATATTTCGCCTCGAACTCGCTGGGAATACTGTGCGTCTTTCTTAGCTCCTTTTGTTTCAAGGCGGATAAATTACGATCCCACCCGTTGGCCCGCACCATCTTTAGCATGTCGGCAAGCTCCGGATCATCGGTACAGATCATACCCCCCTCAATTGTGCTCATGTGATGGGCTACAAAAAAAGAAAAAGTGGAGGCGAGTCCGAAATTTCCGGCTTTTCTTCCCTGAAGTTCCGTGCCCAAAGATTCGCAATTATCCTCGATTAGAAGAATCTTCTTTTGTGCACATAGATCCTGAATCTTGTCCAAATCCCCCAAGAAACCAAGAGCGTTGGTAATAAAAAATGCCGTTAGTTTTGTCTCCTTGATTCTTTCCCCAAGAGTTGTGGAGGTAGCGTTCAGAAAACTGGGGTCGCAATCAATTGGCACCGGCTCCATACCCAACTGAATTATGGGCATCACATTGGTGCTCCAGGTCAGCGCGGAAAATCCGAGGCAGTCGCCCGTTTTAATTTTCTGTAAATTTTTTAAAGACTGAAGTAAGGCCAGATTTGCACTACCGCCGCTGTTAAAAAGGATGGCAAATTTACGTCCCTGAAAAGCGGCGAACCCTTTTTCAAATCTTAGACACTCGTTCCCCATACTAAAGCGATCCTGGGTTCTCAGAAAGTCAACCAAGGCCTCCTTGGTTTGCCCCTCCCTAAGAAAGGTATGCTTCATAAGGGGAATCATGGAATAACTGGGCTCCTTTTCAGATTGGCAAGATAAGCTTTGGTGTTAGGGTGGACGAGCCTATTTTTTCGGGCAGCAGAAATTGGCCACCATCGGAGGATGTGGTGATGTGGGTTCAAGCGAAGAGCTGGCACCGTCGTTGCTTTGATTTTGCAGAAAAATGCCAGAACCACATAGTGGGTTGTGCCCCGTGCGCTGCAAAAGGTATGATCATAGAAATGCTCATACACCCCGTAAAATTGGGGCGGGGAAATCTTCCGCCAGGGAATTTCGGAGGCAACGATGCGCCGAACCCCGTCTTGGATTGTTTCATCTTTGAAAAGTCTACCGCCGGGGACAAACCAGCAACCTTTAGCAGGGGCGTGCTTTCTTAAACCCAATAAAACCTCATTGTGGGAATTGCAAAGCAAAAGATCCAGCCCCACCAGGGGTCCGGTTTGAACCAGATTATAGAATCTTTGTTGGCTTAATTTTTTCACTTAGTTTTTTTCTCAGGATTTTAAGAAGTTTAATAAAGTTTCGTGGATTGAGATAAACCTGAAGGTTTCTATGCCAGGGATACTTTCGGACCCACAGGAAAAAAGGGTGCATTTTGTTTCGCTTGGCTGCCAGATCGCAGGATCTCTGGAAGTCTCTTTGGCATAGCTGAATCTGGTACTGCTTTTTTGCTTTGCGGTCATCAAGAAGTTCGCCCATGGCATAAAAAAACTTTTTCTCCAAGTTTTGCGGCACAAAGAATGACGTCTGGGCCTGGTGGTATCGATATTGATACAACGTTTCGGAAAGGATAAGCGCGCTACCCTTGCCAACGACTTGGGCAAGAAAATGGCCGTCAGCAAAGCTTTTTAAGGAATGATCGATTTTTGCCTGAAATACTTCTTGGGTATTTTTGTAAAAACATGCCGGGAAAGGTATACAACGATGCAAATACCAAAACACCACGGCTTTCGTTGTGCGCACTTCCTCGTTTTTAAACTGAAAAGGCTGATCAGAGATGGCTTGGCCATTTTCTGAGATTGTCTCTAAGGAACAGGAAAAAACACGTGTAGCAGATCTCTCGACAGCCGCCTGCCGCATGCGTTCAACATACTTGGGCCCCAAAAGATCGTCATCGTGCATGATAAAAAAATAGTCGGTAGTTTTGGGAACACTCATCAGGGTCGCTTCAAAAGCATGAGTCCAACCCAATCTACGACGCGATGCAGGGACGGGGATTATAGAAATGCCCGGATGATCTTTTAATGAGCCAGTCTCAGGCGCTAAATCTGAGTCGTGTACGATCATGATTTGGTTTGGTGGAATGGTTTGCTTCAACATGGATTGGAGGGCCTGTGGGAAATACTTGCTTCGCCCGCAAGTAAGAATGATTCCGCAAACGTGCATCTGTTAAATGCTAAAAGCTTTTCTTATTGTTCTTTTGACTAAGATTCTGATGTCGTGAAAATATCGCTTAAGAAATAAATAAAAAAGCCTTGGGGATTTTTTCTCCTGGATTATCTTGAGTATATTTCTGCAATAAGTAAAATCGAGGGCTAGATTAAAGAAGTAGCCTTCTTCTGGAGTACGAAAATCGATCTTATCCCATTGACTCAGGGCCTCTCGATTATATTTCTTAAAGAGAACCTTTTTTGAATAAGCCACATCGTGCTGAAGCAAGGCTGACATGACAATCACCTGGTCCACGCAAACGTGCTCTTGCAATCCTGCCACAATGGCGCGGAGTTTCTTTGTTTTCCAGATTCCGTAGATATAGTTCGCTTTTCCAAATCCCTCCGGATCCATCATGACGCATTGGTTTTTTTGGCGAGCCGGCAATTCCAGATATTCCCAGATTTGTTTTGATTTTCGGTATTCACGACCCCTTCGGTTCAGGTTGACGAAGCCAGACATGGCCAAAACAGATCTTTTGGCATAATTATGCGCTTGTATCAACTCACCTACGAAGGATTTGGCGTGGATATCATCATCACTTGCCCACATGAAGAATTTTGATTTGGTATTTTTTAGAAGAAACAAAAAGTTCTGCCATGCACCGATGTTTTTTTTCTGAACGTATATCTGGTATCTTGTTTTTCTCAAAATTATTTTTAGTTTTTTTTCCGTTGCTTTGCGAAGAGGGCTATTCGAACTTATGATGATAAGTTTTTTTTGGAACGATAATTGGGCTAGGTTTTTGGCTTTCTGTAGAAGAAGTTTTTCTCTTTGGAAAGTGGGCACTCCGATGGTAAGCAGTGCGCACTTTTTTTGATTTGCAGACTTCTTGGACTGTGTTTTTTTCAGGATCATGTCGTACATGATTGGTTTAAAAATACTTCTTGGAATCTTTGCATTACCGCCGATGGTTGGTAATCTTGCAGGGAACAGAAGGAGTCTTTTTTGTCGACGGAGTATGGTTTTCTTTTTTCTTTTTCATTAGAATTTTCGTTTTTTTGGTTTCTTGGCGATGATAAGCCGCTGGTCTGGATACCATCACGTCTTTTGACTATGTTCATTTTTGGCATGAAAGACCACGGTTTGATTAGCAGCTCTTGGAGATCATTTTTGTTTTCATAGGCCCATATTCTTGGCCCCAGAATATCAAAGTGGGCCTTTTCAGGTGATTTTAGGTAAGAAAGGATTGGTTTACCCGTTTGGGCAAATTCTAAACAGGATAATCCAAATGTTTCGCCTCTTTCCCGCCCATGCAGCATAGCGTCGCACGTGTTTAGAAACTTCTTTTTTAATATCGGATCTGCGGTGGCCGGTAAAAAACAGATGTTAGGAAACATGGCCGCCTCTCCAAAACTCTCGGTGTTTAGAAATAAAAACCAAATATTTGGATTTTTTCTGGCCGCTTCAATTACGGCTTCTTGCACCCATGGAATGTCAAAGGAGTCATAACCCCCGTGCCTCCCAAACACCGTCGCCTCTTTTGGTATTTTGAGCTCCGACCACAGATCACCGACCACCGACTTCCGACCACCAGCCTCCGCCCTCCGTCCTCCGTCTTCCGTCCTCCGTCCTCCGTCCTGTGTTCTCATGTCTCCATCCTCATCCGACAATGACACCATATGCGGTACCCACGGCGCTTTGCCGTACGACATCACATCAGAAAGCCAGGGCGAAACGTAAGCGTAAATATCCCCGTGGAATTCCGATTCGCGAAAGATCGCGTGAATCCCAGTCGGAACTTTCGTTGAGAATACGCCGTCGTTAAATCCGTTTTTGATGCAATAAAGGAAATCTGCGCTTTCTTCCCTTAAGATCCCCTCCCGTTCTTCGGCCGAGCGGTAAAACCGCAGAGGGGCGATTTCTTTCATTCGCAGGGTCACGGGGTGTTCCGCCCCCCCTTCTCTCCATGGCATCAGGAAGAATGACTCATTCCTCAGCACTTCCTGGTTGCCTCGAGCGTAGTCCATCAGGGCGATCTCCGTCCCCCGGTAGCCGAGGTAGGAGCTGTGGAAGGCTACTTTCACCGGTGATCGGGTGTCGGAGATCGGAGGTCGGTAAATAGCAAACGCTGGGCCTCAGTGGGTTGTTGTCGGTTATCGAAAGTCGGTGGTCTCAAACCGCCAAGCGCCTGAGGTTGATGAGGAATCATTGATCCTCCCGGCAAAAAGACTCATGATTTTTGAGCATCGCCCCAAGCATCCGACCAACGCCGGCAACTTTTCTTTCTAGTTCTGT
>Ga0194130_10009052_pt1 | contig 10386 bp, 15 predicted proteins | sample TA2KigsurfametaG_FD_160084 | JGI IMG/M metagenome (GOLD analysis project Ga0194130, IMG submission 160084) | Freshwater microbial communities from Lake Tanganyika, Tanzania - TA2015050 Kigoma 12 surface | ecosystem: Environmental > Aquatic > Freshwater > Lake | place: Tanzania: Lake Tanganyika... | reverse complement strand
TTCCTGGATGAGTTGAAGCTTCTGTTCAACACTCCAACTTCGACGTTTTGTACTCATAGTTCCCTAAATTTAATGTTCTAAACTGAATTAAAAAATCAGTCCAGTCATTTAGGGGGCTAAGACACATATATCTTCATTATTTTAGCAGTAAAATATTTAATACAAAATGTTTAATCGTCTTTTTGCACTTATAATACTTATAATACTCTCTCCAATATTTCTGTTTGTTGCTATTGGAATATTAATTGAAGATGGTTCCCCAATTTTCTTTAAACAAAAACGAGTTGGCATTAATTATTCTTTTTTTAATATTTACAAGTTTCGCAGCATGAAGAAAAATACTCCGAATGTTGCTACTCATCTATTAACTAATCCCGATCAATACTTGCTTAAAATTGGCAAATTCATTAGAAAAACAAGTTTAGATGAATTACCCAATCTTATAAACATAATTAAAGGTGATATGGTATTTGTTGGTCCAAGACCAGCTTTATATAATCAGTATGATTTGATGGATTTACGTGTAGCAACTGGGGTAGATAAACTTAAACCTGGCATAACTGGTTGGGCTCAAATAAATGGAAGAGATGATATTTCTATAGAAAAGAAGGTTCAATTAGAACAAGAATACATGTATAAAAGGTCTACACTTTTTGATATCGAAATTATTATAAAAACCTTCACTAATGTATTATTTAGTAAAGGAGTAAGTCACTAGTGTACATTTAAAATTATTTAGTAAATGACCCACCTCTTGGTGGGGTTTTGCGTTTTAATGAATTAAGAGTTTATTTGAAGCCTTTTTCATATGCCTTGATTTTAGCTCCCAAAATTCCTAACCCTCTCTCAATTGTTAATTTATTAAATGCAACAGGATTAAATTTTGGACCTAACCAATCCACTATGCTTTCATATTCTTCATGCGTAGAATCAGCTAAAATCTCAATAATTTCTCGGTAGCGATAAACGCCTCCGCAGTCTTCTGGTGGACATGCATTTTGGCCTGAAACTAACGATGGCAGCAATTCATTTTGCGGAGCATTGCTGATTTCAATCAGTTCGAGTTGATGCTTCCACCCATCTCCAAAATCATAAAGGTAAATGGCAGTCGTCACAGTTTTGGGGAAAACATCCTCCAATAGGATCGTCTTAACATCCGTGATATCCCCATATTCCTCATCCACAAGTCTACTATCTGCAAAAAGTATGTTATTGATGGAGAACTCATACAAATGACGATTTTCCCAGCCCATGACGGTTTGAATGATATGATGCATCAGATATAGAGTAGTCTCTGACGATACCTTAACAGTTCTTGAAACCAATGGTTCCGTATTGATTAGATCTATTTTGAAGGTATAAGTTGGCATAAATTGAAAGGTTGACCGTTAACCTCTATATTTTTTACTTTCTAAAATTAACTGATTTACCAGCATTTTTGCTTGTTTTTCAGTAATTAGGATGATTTTTCTCTTTTCCATAGATATTGTTTTCAAATAAGTATCATGAAATGAATAAATCGTAAATGTTTAAGGTTTACTTTTTGCAGTTTTTTAGCTACTATTTCTAGTACCTTTTAAAAACCAAGGTATTTTATCGAAATGAATACAGTAAAAGAAATTGCCCAAGAAGTATGGAAATTTTATGGTCCTAATGGAATTCGTCCTCAATATTTTGATTTTGAGTTAACAATTGAACAAGTCGGAGATGCAGTTATCCTTGTTGAGGATTATTTTGTAAATCATGATATCGAATTTGAACATAGTTCATATGTTAGAACTGTGATATTAGATGTATTGATTCAAATACATGTATATAATGGACTTCCGCCAGCTAATATTGAATATATGTTGGGATTAGACCCTTATGCAGAATTTATTAATGAAATTGTTGAATGGGCTAATTAGGATTTTTATCTCATTTTGACTTCAAATTTCTGAGAAAATAATAATCACTTTAATTACACTTTACTTTTTTCAAAATAGATGGTATCATTTCATATAAACAATAAATTATATGAAATATTTTAGCATGATACCGCGAATGTCGGTAAAAAAGTTAATGTCACTGGGGCTTGAAGTTGAATTGAGCCAAGATAGAAGGATCCTAATAGTTAAGGTTTCTGATAAAGAGTTAACCAAATTCAAATGCGATTTGATTGAGGAGGATTATCCAAAGGAATTTCCAGATACATTTTCAATTTTGGAACTGAATTTTGACCATTCTCCAAAAAGAAAGGATTCAACCTTAAGTTATTTTTCTTCGTATCAATCTGAAGATTTAATCTTTGGTTATTTCCAGTATGGCCTCATGCCCTCCCTCGGGATTGAGGTTTGTGAGGTCCAAATGTATTATTTATAAAATACAGTGATGATTTGAAAAAGGATGGCTTTTTGCCATCCTTTTTTACTTTCATTTACCCTTAGACAAACTATCGATTGCGGGGTTAAAATCTAAATTATGTGGATACTTTGATGTTTCAATAAGTTTACAAAAGGGCTACATTTAAAATTCTTAATAAATACGACATAATCGGTACTATTAAACCCCTTATTTTTCAATCAAATATGTATTCATCTGATATAGTTAATGGGAAATTCGAATACACTTGAACCTTTGCATTTGTTCTTATTGTTCTTGCTCTTCCAACAGCCTGAATGAGTTCTCCCTCAATCAGACTTAATTGTATACCCCTCAAATCTAGATTATTGAAAGCTTTAAATTTAAATTGCATTCCATTATGTTGAATTGTTTGGTAGTCCATTTTTTTATCAATGTTGTTTGTGTCTATACCCAAAAACTCTGCGTGAAATAGGTATACAATTTCATTTATGTGAGGTGTGCCAATCACCATCATATCCTTACCTTTTAAATCATTGTAACCCCGGGTATTTCCAAAATAGATTCCTAATTCACCGTTCTCTTTAATGTATTCCTGATTAAGGGTTTGGTTTTTTGACATAAATGTAATTACGGGCTTATTCCCAATCTTTTCCAATAATTCTTTTTGATCTCGTTTTTTCAAGGATTCTCGAGAATTTGAATATTTTGTGTATTGGGTTACCTTACCCATATTTTCTATTTCTGGGATTTCCAGTACTTCAACTTTTCCTGGAAATACTTTTTCATAAAAGGCATGATTGATTGTAGCGGATAGAATGATTATTTTCTTATTTTCTGGCAATGTGTTGAATTTAGAATAATGTATAGTTGTATATAGTTGCCCTTTTTTATCAGTAAATTCTTCTTTGTAAAATCGATTTGAACTGAAAAACTCTATAAAATTAGACGTTGATGGTTCATATTTTATTTTCTCAATCAATAGAAGAATGGGTACTTCATATTTGGGAGTTACATGCATTATTGATTTTTCTGCTGCTTGAAGTTCTTGGTAGCATTCGTTGAAATACAAAGCTAGATCAGGGTATTTTAATAACAATAATCCAAAATCAGTTAGATTGAAGGATTTTTGCGATACCAGGCTATGAATGCAGTCTTCGTCATATATAATGGTATTTTGATTCATTGCCTCATGAATAGATCGTTCATGGGTAGTTAATAATGTACCCTTCCAATTTTTAGCTTCATCTAACTCTTTTAAGTAAGTTTTAGCTAAGATTTGATCTGGGGATTCATTTTCTGAAAGCTGATGAATAAGACTCATTACATCAGCCCTTAATCCTGATTGATACAATGATTTTATCTTTGCATTTACTTCTTTATTCCCAAAAATGGGTAATTCTGGTACTTTAAATGCATCAACATTCATCTCCTCGTATAATTCATCTTTTAATTTATGGGTTGGTAAAGAAATAGCGATATTTTCGATATTTTTCAAAATATGACTTTTGCCAATGCCAACACCTGCTTTAATAATTGTGTATTGCGCATTTGATGTCATAGCTCTTTGGAATGAATCGTTAAACATCTTCTCGCCTTCTTGAAGGCTAATTTTTTCTACTGGGTCATTCACAAATACAACACCTCTAGGATTGATTAAGCAACTGATTATGTTCTTATGTATATTATCTTCTGGATATATTGAGAAAGATTCCAAAGATTGCGGGAATAATTTTCTTTCATTTACTTGATTTATCACCTCAAGATGACGTTCATGATAGATATCTGAACCTGGATTATTTTTCAGTTTGTTGTACTCTTCCATAGTTCTCTTCATTAATTTCATGCCTCCCTGCAGCCAGTGAAGATTTGTTGCTAGACCATATAGAACCAGATAATCAAATCGTTTTTCTAGATTAACAAACTCTTTGAAAACTCTCAATTTATTTTCAATAATTGAAAAATCACAATCATTGTTTTTCAGTTTTTCGAGGTAAGTAAAGTCTTTCGCCTGATCAGACGAGTATGTTTTTTCTCTTTTATTCTTTTTTGAATTTCCTGTAATCTTATTATTAGTATATAATAGATTAACAGGTTTTTCAGAATCAAATTGAAGTGGGGCTCTTTCCCCTGACCAAGTAGATTCGGATTTTAATATTTCTAAACTATTAGGTTCTTCGGTTAAATAATATACTTCTTTTCCTCCATAAAATTTTCTGGCAGCATCCTTACATGCATTATCAGCAGGAAAATGATAAAATATATTAGAGAATATGTTGCTAATAGTTATTGAATCATTTAAAATCTCATCAATTAAGATGCAAACTCGGAATTTTCTAAATTTCGGGGTATCAGAAAAGGATGTGTACCAGAAATTGGGCTTAATATTCAACTCATAAAACCTATTGAGAATTTGTTCTGGATTTGAGTTTTGATCAAAATCTAAAAAGAAGCCACTGGTTCCAATAAAGGTGCTAGATGATGGTTTATTGTCAGAATATAGGTTTGGTGTAAAGGTATAACCATATCCATTGCCAATATACGTACAAACATTTTCTATTGTAGTCCCTGTTTGAATCATATTTTCATGAATTATCCAATTTTCTGTTTTGGTTTGTGGTTTTCGGTTTAATTGGGTTGGGTGGTAGGTAAATTGATAAATTTTGTCTTTTTTCATAATGTCTTTTAGTAATAAATACTTCAAAAAACATGAATGTATTCCAGATGTGTTTTTTTATTAATAGATGATATTTATTGATAAAGAAAATATTATGCCAGCTTTAAAAAAAATCAGGACAGAAAGTCTTCGTTTCCGACTTTCAAAAAATGAACGTAAGCAAATAGAAATAATATGTGAACTCGAGTATCTTACTGCAAGCGAGGCAATACGAAAAGCTTTACAATATTATTCAAATCACTTTCATAATAACCTGCAGGTATTAAAATCTGAATCAAAATGAAATTATTAGATTATTTTATTCGAGTTCGTGTTTGCGAAGATGACAGAAAATATATTGAAAAATATGCTTTCGATAATGATATAAGTATTTCTGAATTATTTCGGAATTTAATAAAACAAATGCGTAGTGCTAGCCTTTAAAATTGGGATACATCCATGTTTTATTCCTGCTGGGGCTGAATTGATTAATACATAGTCCCCCCTTCCACAATTAAATATCATTACTGGGGCAAGGGGGGATACCATAAAAAGGGGGGAGGGGGCTATCGTATTTTTACCACTTCTATTTTCGTGTACCTATAGCTTCTTTTGAAGAAAATATTTACATCTATTTCAGATTCATCATTGTAATCTGCTAAATCTCTAAGAATCAAGAGGTTAAAAACATCATGAGCTTGATCTAGATTAAAATCATAGCAACATGTTGTCAAGAGCTCGTTTTTCTCATTTACATAGTAATCTATTACTTCAGTAGCTTTTTCTGCTTTTTTTGATGGATCTTCTTCCTTGATGCATTCATAGATTGCCAATCTTAAATCAATATCTGAATCGTCTTCAAAGACTAAGGTGTGAATCAGATGATCATTGGTCATCTTTATGAATTCATTTATCGTCTTGAAACTAAGTTCTAGACTCTCGGGCAGCTGTTTTGCACCATGGTACTCATTAATGTTGATTTTCATGTTTTTATAGTTTTTATCATGATTATATGTAGTCTTTTTGTAGCCACATATCAATAAATAGTTCAGAATTTATCAAAATCCAGAATTTCATGAAAAATATATATGCTGTAAATCAACAAGTTATAAAAGTGTAAAAAAATAATTACAAATTAATTAGGTGTAAATAAATCCATACAGTAAATTCGCTTAAAAATTACAGCTTATGGATTTATCGCTCCTAGAAATTGGTTCCACAATTATTGGATCAGCAAAAACTGCTTTTTTCTTCTTTTATTTGAAACCTGCCATCAAACAAGAGGATTTTGATAATGAGTTCAACAAATACTTAGAGAAGTTCGATGTGAAAGATGAATTGATTCTAAAGGATGCTAGCTTAAGGTTTTATTTGAATAGAATAAAGACTTTGCAGGGTGAGTTGAAAGCACATTTCTACAGTGCTTTGAATTTGACCGTCGAAAAATATAATGAAACCCGACCTATTCAAGTAAATGAATATTTAAAAATCATAAGTGAAAATAAGCTTGAGCTTGAAAGGTTGATGTTAATTATAAAACCAGAATGTGTTAAAAACATTAACAAAACTGCTAATCAGGAATATGATTATTGTTTGTACCGCGGCTATTGGATTGAGTGGGATTTCAAGAAAAAACTTAAATTTTCTGTTTCATTAGGCAAAGTAGATGATGTTATGGAGGATGGTGAAATAAAGGAAGATGAAAAAGAGAAAGGAATAAAAACAATCAGAGAAAAATTGATTGAAGAATACAAAAAATATTACCTCATAGAGTAATATTTTTTTGCCCCTTATAAGTGTAAAATATACCATACACCCAAATTAAAAATTTCAAACTTTAAAAATAAAATCATATGCAAACACAAGTAGTAACTATCACCGTAGACGACTTGGTCAATGTAATGACTCAAGTGGTTAGAGCAGAAGTACGATCCTTAGCAACCAACCCTATGATTGGAGAAGGTTTTTCTGATGAACTCTGGGACAGAAAAAAAGCAGCTGACTTTCTTGGAATTAGCGAGCAAACGCTAACCAAGGTTTACTTGGAAGGTAGAATAACTGGACAGAAAAGTGGGCGTAAATATCACTTCTTGAAGTCATCTATTTTGAATTTTTTAAAAAAAATTAATTGAAAATTACTTATCCCAAACGGAGGGGATCCGTTATTTCTTAATTATGAAAAATAGAGCACCTCCAAATTTTGAAACGGAAAGACTTACTATAATGGTTTTCCATTCTAGAAATTCAAGTATAATCTTACTTTAATCTATTTAATTATAGATTAAATAAGTAGTTAAATATTTTAAACAATAATTTTAAAAAAATGACAAAGAAAGAAATCTACGATTTAGTATCAAAAAAAGAAAACAAGTACTACGAATTAGTATGGTATGCGAGGGCAGATCGAAAATCTCGTAATAAAGTAGTTAGGGAAAAAATTGCTAGTATTAAGAAAGCATACCCTCATGAAACTGATGAATTAGCAGACCCAGAAATGTCTGATTGGCAACATGGATTTCATAGTGGGTTACTCGCTGGTTTGAGGTATGTACTTACATTAAATCATACTGGAAGAGAATTAGCAGATGAAGAATTTCCAGATTTGGATTCATAGAGTTTAATTTTTATAATTAAAATAGCCGCTTTGTTACCAGTAGCAAGATAAAGTAAGGTTTGAAGTTCATTTAGGTGAGCTGTGGTCCCAAGTCAGTAGTCTTTTATCGATTATCCGCAGTATTTTAAACTAATTCTATGTTACTGGTAATATTGCGATTAATTATTGTAAATCTTTAATAATATACGATATGGTTTAAGTATGATTCAATTATAAAAGGACACAAGAAAAATGTTGAAATTTCAATTGATTTTTGTGTAATAATTTTAGAAATAAATTGAGTTCGGTATTTTATATATCTGTGTAAGTATATAGGAATAATATAGGTAAAAATGCTACTCATATATTTAAATCTAACATGTTAATAAAATTTCTAATCAAGTTAGTTCAAGTTTAAGTTCGTTTTTTTATTAAATAAGATATTAGTCATGGGCGTTTCATTTTCATTGGCTAGGCCGAAAGCAAAAAATAGCAGCATCAGGGTTAAAATTTCCACACAAGGTGCCAATTTCTTTGTGTACACTGGTAAAACAATATCGCCTGAACTATGGGACTTTAAGAAATCATTTATTAAATCCCAAGTTGGCAATCCGACTGCAGCAAAAGCTGGCAAGTATCTTCGTAAAATTCAAATGAATTTAACTGAAGTATTCGATGATTACAGATTTGGTATTTCAAAAATGACATTTCTGGAGCTACAAGCCAAAATGCATGAGGTTGTTGGAAATCCTAAAACTAAAATGATTAAAGAAAATCATGGATTATCAATCCAAACCAATACTTTGATTGATTTTGTAGATCATTTTATCTCTGATTGCGAGAAGGGAATTCGCCTTAGTCCACAAAGGCAAAAGCTTAAAGAATCTACCATTAAATCATTTAGGACTTCAAAAGGGTATTTAATAGGATTTCAGAAACATGCTAAAAAGTCCTTAGTAATTAATGAAATAAACCAAAAAGAAATTGATGCTATTAGTAATTACGTTATAAATGTTAAAAAGCATTCACTAAATACGCATTCAAAGTTCATGACTGATTTAAATCAAATTTTCAAATATGCAAAAGAAAATAAAGTTATAACACAGGCACTGTTTGCTGAACTGGCTTTTGATACAAGGCGTGAGGAAACCGATAGTATATACTTAAAAGAGAAAGAGATTGCTGAAATGTATCAACTCAAGGACTTGCCAAGTTTGAAACATGAAATTGTACGAGATGTTTTTGTTGCTGCTTGTTTTATGGGACTTCGTTTTTCAGACTATACTAGTTTGAACTTAGCCAAAATAGTAAATAATAGATTGGAGGTAATTCAACAGAAAACAGGTAAAAAAGTGACCTTACCTATACATCCATTGGTGAAAGAAATATTTACAAAATACAGTTATCGCTTACCTAAAATTCCTAACAACAATGAGTTTAATCGATTAATTAAAGAAGTTGGTGCTTTGATGCCTTCAATGCAAGTCGAATTTTCTAAGCAAATCACCTATGAGAGGGAAAGGATTGTTATTACAAAGCCTAAATTTCAGTGGTTGCAAGGCCATTGCCCGAGGAGAAGCCTGGTAACAAACGAATTTTTGAAAGGCACTGATGTGCCTACAATTATGTCAATCTCAGGACACAAGAGTTATAAGAACTTTTTGAGGTATATCAAAGCTAGTGGGGAAGAGCATGCTGAGAAGTTAGAAAAAATTTGGCAAGAGCGTTATGCAGGCATTAGTTAAAATTTAAACTGTAAATATGGAACAATTACAAAGATTAAATCAATTTCGTTTAGATGCTAATAGAAACTATGATGAATTGCAACAAATTAGGGAAAGACATATGCGATCACTAAACCGAGTTGATTCAAAACTAGATGATTACCATAATATTATTTCAGCAATAAGAGCGGAGATATTAACTTTAATTGTTAACGAAAATTCAGCTTTGAATGTTGAGGTTCTTAATATTTTCAACTTTAGAGATGAGCAGGTATTAATGGCTAAGATTTGTATTATTGGGTTCCCAACTATATATAAGGCATTTTCGCCCCTGGATTATAATTTATATCAAGTTTCAAAGACTGATTTGATGAATGATTTTGTTGTGCAAGGCCGAGTAAAAGAATTAGTCATTGAATGGTTGCAGAAACATGAAGATTGGACTGGGTTATTTGAACAGCAATTTTCAAAGGCTGAAGCAGTAATGGAGCGCTTTGTAGATGATGAGGCTGTATTTCATTTCTTCAAAAGAAGGCCGATAATGTTGTGATTTAATCTTTACTTCATGATTACCCTCTTTATTTAAGGTGGGACAAACGAAAAACTTCTCCTAAATTTATAATAAAGAGCAATTAAGTGCACTATTATAGGGCAAATATAGATTTGAAAAGTAAAGGATATTAAAAAGTGCAATAAATGGCACATATATTTGTTTTTATTCGTAATATTCATATTTTTGTACAAAATAGAGCATTATGTCGCACCTTTCTGCAGTCATTCAACAAATTAAAGAGCGAAGAGAAATCTTAAATCTTAAGCAAGAAAGCTTGGCTGAACTATCAGGAGTTGGGCTACGGACAATAAAACAGTTGGAGGGAGGTAAAGGTAATCCCACCTTTAACACCCTACAAGAAATTGCGGATGTGCTTGGATTGGAACTGGTTTTACAAGTTAAAAGATTAAATTAAGTATGAGATCAGGCCAAGTGTTTTATAAGAACGAATTAGCTGGTACGCTAACTCAATTAGATAACGGAAGTTTTCTTTTTCAATATGATCAACAGTGGTTAAATG
>Ga0194130_10009049_pt1 | contig 10391 bp, 5 predicted proteins | sample TA2KigsurfametaG_FD_160084 | JGI IMG/M metagenome (GOLD analysis project Ga0194130, IMG submission 160084) | Freshwater microbial communities from Lake Tanganyika, Tanzania - TA2015050 Kigoma 12 surface | ecosystem: Environmental > Aquatic > Freshwater > Lake | place: Tanzania: Lake Tanganyika... | reverse complement strand
GATTCAGGCGATTTGCACCGGCTGCTGGAAGATGGCGTGGTCGATGAGATCATCGGCCGGCTCAAGACGGGCAAGGAAGCGGAGGTGTGGCTGGTGAGCCACGCCGGGGAAATTGTCGCGGCGAAGGTCTACAAGGACTCCGAGCACCGCAGCTTCCACAACCGCTCCGGGTACCAGGAGGGCCGGCAGGTCCGGAACTCCCGCACCCGCCGGGCCATGGAGAGGGGCAGCAAGTTCGGCCGTGCGGCGGAGGAGGACGCCTGGAAGTCCACCGAGGCAGACGCGCTCTACAAGCTCCATGCCCTGGGCGTCCGCGTTCCCCGGCCGGTGATGTTCTACGAGGGGGTGCTCCTCATGGAGGCGGTCATCGACCCCGAGGGCCACCCCGCCCCGCGGTTGATGGACGCGCCCATCCCCCCGGAGCAGGCGCTTGCCCTCTACAAGGACCTGCGAGGCCAGGTCATCCGGATGCTCTGTGCGGACGTCATCCACGGGGACCTGTCCGCCTACAACGTCCTGCTGGCGTGGAACGGCCCCACCATCATCGACTTCCCCCAGGTGGTGGGGGCCGCCGGGAACAGCCGGGCGGAGATGTACTTCAGGCGGGACCTGGACAACCTGCGGAACTTCTTCGGCGGCCTGGACCGCGCCGTGCTGCAGCTGTCCGGGGACGGGCATGAGATCTGGCGCGCCTACACCCGCCGGGAGCTGACCCCGGACTTCGAGCCCACCGGCCGCGCCCCCGCCGAGCCGCACCGCGCCGCCGCTCCCCACGCCGGGCAATCAGCCCCGGGCGGGTTCCAGCGCCGGGAGTACCGGCCCGGCGAGGACCGCCACCGCCGCCCGTTACAGGGGCGTGGCAGGCCCCAGGGCGAGGGAGGCGGGGGGCTGCGCCCTCCGCACGGCAACCCAGACCCCGGCGGCGAACACCGCGGACACGGCGGCGGCAGCCCTCGCCCTCCGCACGGCACCGCAGGCCACAGCGGCGAGCACCGCGGACACGGCGGCGGCGGTCCGCGCCCTCCGCGCGGCAACGCGGGCCCCGGCGGCGACCACCGCGGACAAGGCGGCGACCACCGCGGACAAGGCGGCGACCACCGCGGACAAGGCGGCGGCCACCGCGGACCGGGCGGCGACCGCCGCGAACACGGCGGCAGGCACCGCGGACACGGCGGCGGGCCGCGGCAGCCCCAGGGCAACGCGGGCCCCGGCGGCGAGCACCGTGCACACGGAAGCGGCGAACGGGGAGGCCGTCATGGCCGCAGAGGCCCGCGCGGCCCGGGTCATGGCGGGGGCCCGCCCTCGCAGTGAGCTGACGCGGCCCGCCCCCTGAGGCCCCTGCACCCGTGGCCCGCCGGTGTCCCCCGGGGGGTCCGGCGGTTTGCATACAGCGTCACACATCGAGTAAAGGCGCCGCCTCGTTTGACCACGGGGGTTTCCCCAGGAGGCCGTACCACATGTTCACCTTGACCCAGACCGCAGTGCGGGCTCTTTCCGTTGCCGCAGCATTGGTGCTCGCCAGCTGCGCAGGCTGCGGGACGCCGGAGATGAAGCTGGATCCCACCACCGTCACGCTCCGGGGTGGCCAGCGACAGGCGTTCACGGTCACCGTGACCGGCGTGTCGGACCCGGCCGTCACTTGGGCCGTGGAGGAGCAGGCCGGCGGAACCGTTGATGCCAACGGCGTCTACACGGCCCCGTACTTTAAGGGCACGTACCACGTGAAGGCCACCAGCGTGGCGCTGCCCGAGCTGTCCCAGACAGCGGAGATCACCGTCTCCGGGAGCGCCTCGGCGCTGCTGGTGAGCATCAGCCCGGAGACCGCAACGGTGGGCACCGGCGAGCAGCTGCAGTTCGCGGCCACCGTGGCCGGCGGCGCCAACACCGCCGTGGCCTGGTCCATCATGGAGGGCACCGCGGGCGGCACCGTCAGCAACGCCGGCCTGTACGTGGCCCCGTCCACCCCCGGCACCTACCACGTGGTCGCCTCCGCCGTGGATGACCCGGGCGCCTACGCCATGGCCGAGGTGACGGTCACGCAGGGCGGGACGCTGAACGTGGCCATCAACCCCACCACCACCAGCCTGGGGGTGCTGCAGACCAAGCAGTTCTCGGCCACCGTGACCGGCACCAACAACCCCGAGGTCACCTGGACCGTGCAGGAGGCGAACGGCGGCACCGTCTCCGCCACGGGCCTCTACACCGCCCCCGCCACGCCGGGCGGCCCCTACCGCGTGGTGGCCACGTCCAAGGCCAACCCGGCCCGGTCCGCCACCGCCACAGTGACGGTCATCCCCACCGCGGTCACCGTGAGCCCCGCGGCGGCCACCGTGGAGATCGGCACCACGCAGCAGTTCTCCGCCACCGTCACCGGGGCCACCAACACCGCGGTGCAGTGGAGCGTGAAGGAGGGGCCGAACGGCGGTTCCATCAACGCCACGGGCCTGTACACGCCGCCCAGCACCCCGGGGACGTACCACGTGGTGGCCACCTCGGCCGCGGACACCAGCAAGCGGGTCGAGGCCACCGTCACCGTCATCGAGGCGGTCTCCGTCACGGTGGACCCGTCCTCGGTCAACCTCACCGTCTCCCAGACCCAGCAGTTCGCCGCCACCGTCACCGGCACCACCAACCAGGCGGTGACGTGGAGCGTGAAGCAGGCCAATGGCGGCACCATCAACAACACGGGCCTGTACACTGCGCCCGCCACCGCCGGGACCTTCAACGTGGAGGCCACCTGGACGTTCGGCTCGCTCGTCAAGAAGGGCACCGCCACCGTCACGGTCGCGCTGGGTATAGGGATCACCCCGTCCTCCGTGACGCTCAACGCGGGCGGGACGCAGACCTTCACCGCGACGGGCATTGCTTCAAGCAACGTCACCTGGAGCGTGGAAGAGGGAGCCACGGGCGGTTCCATCACGTCCCAGGGCGCGTACACCGCCCCCGCCTCCGCGGGCACGTACCACGTGCGCGCCACCAACTCTGCGGACGTCAACAAGTACGCGCGGGCCACCGTGATGGTGCTCGCCGCCCCGGTGTCCGTGTCCGGCACCATCACCTACTCGGGCGCCCTGACCGGGGACCACTGGGTGTACGTCCTCGTTGCCGAGTCCGACAATAAGCCCGGGCTCGCCGGCACCGCGGTCAAGCTGGTGAACGGCTCGGCCCCCTTCACCATTGAAGGGCTGCGGGCGCGCGGCAACCTTCAGATCCGCGCGTTCCTCGACACCACGGACACGGGCACCTACCACCAGGCAGCCCAGCCCAGGTCGGGAGGGGCCTGCACCTCGTATGACGCAGACCCCTTCGCCTCTGCGCCGCTGAACGTCAACACCTCGTCGAACATGTCCGGGGTGACGCTGGCCCTGCAAGACGCGGTGTGGGACTGCCTGACCGCCACCGACGCGCCATCTGCCCTGACGGTCATCCCGTTCGACAAGGGCGCGCTCGTGCTCTACGACGACGGCTCCTCCACGCCGTTCGAGGTCTGCCCCCGCTACACCCTGTACTGGGGCACCTCTCCCAAGCCGGGCGGGTTCGGCCGCCGGTTCTTCGGGGGAGGCAGCAGCCCCACCGGCCAGCTGACGTTCGCGGCCTCAACCCCCAACATGGTGGTCCAGACCGGGCTGACCAACGGTACCCAGCTCTACTTCTCCCTGACGTGCGAGGACGTCTCCGCTCCTCTCTACGTGGACGCACCCTCCCCGGTCACCCCGGGCCCCAACACCTCCACCGCGGGCACCTACACCGTGTCCGGCACCGTCACCGGTCCTTCGCTCATCAACGCCCCGCTCATCCTCGCGGCGCTGTCCGAGACCGGCGGCAAGGTGGTGAAGATTGACGCCCCGAACGCCTCCCAGCCGTTCTCCATCCCCGGCATGGCCCCCGGCAGCTACAAGCTGTACGCGGTGCGGGACCTGGGGGACAACGGGCTCTTCTCCCTGACGGACCCGAACAACTTCAGCGTGGCCCCCCCGGTGGTGGTCTCCACGGCCAACGTGGGCAACGTGCAGGTGCCCCTCTCCCCGGCCAACTCCGCCGTCCGCATCACCACCCGCCACGTCAACGCCAACGGCACCCGGTCATTCGGCATGACGCTGTCGCTGCGTCCCAACCTGAAGCGCCCGGTCAAGGCCCGCATCACCACCGCTGCCAAGCTGTCCGTCCCGGTGGACCTGCCGCTCGTGGACTTCGGCGGCGGGCTGCACGCCGCCTCCTTCGACCTGGGCGGCGTGGCCCCCGCGGCCGGTGACAGCTACACCCTCTCCGTGACCTACTCCGACGGCACCACGGACTCGGTGACGGGCCAGGTGACGGCGGTGCTGGCCACGGTGGCGGCCTCCACCCCGGTCGGCTCCATCACCAACCCCACCCCCGTCTTCACCTGGACCGGCCCCACCCCCGGCCCCACCGGCACCTGGACGCAGGACCTGGAGGTCATCGGCTACGAGACCTCCAAGCTCTTCAGCGGCGGGTTCGTGGACCAGGTGGTGGGCTACGCCTACGGCCTCCCCTCCACCACCAAGTCCGTGCCCTGGTCCAACCTCACGCTCGTGAGCGGCTTCACCGGGCTGTCCAACAACTTCCTGGACAGCTACGACTGGCAGCTCACGGTGACGGACGCCAACGGCAACTGGTCCCGCACCGTCACCACCTTCTCCCTGCAGTAACGCGCGCCATGGCCCTGCCCTCCCTGACCGACGAGCAGGTGCGCACCTGGACGCGCGCCCAGAAGGACCGCTGGTGGCTGGACAACGTCTACAAGGGTGACTCGCCGCAGCTCACCCTGCGCTCCGCCGCCACCGGCTTCTTCCTGGGCGGCATCCTCAGCGCCACCAACCTCTACGTCGGGGCCAAGACGGGCTGGACGCTGGGCGTGGGGCTGACCTCCGTCATCCTCGCGTTCGCCATGTTCCGGCTGCTGTCCAACCTGGGCGCAAAGGACATGACGCTGCTGGAGAACAACGCCATGCAGTCCGTCGCCACGGCGGCCGGCTACATGACCGGCCCGCTCGTGTCCGGCATGGCGGCGTTCATGTGGATAGAGAACCGGCCTCTCCCCTGGTGGCAGATCCTCGGCTTCAACGTGGTGCTGTCCGTGCTGGGCGTGCTGGTGGCCTTCCCCATGAAGCGCCGCTTCATCAACGACGAGCAGCAGCCCTTCCCCGAGGGGCGCGCCGCCGGCGTGGTGCTGGACACGCTCTACAGCTCGGACCCGTCCGTGGGCATGTTCAAGGCCCGCGCCCTGGCGTGGGCGGCGGGCGCGGCCGGCCTGCACAAGCTGCTGTCCAGCGAGAACACCATGACGTGGCTGCAGCAGAAGGTGCTGCGGCTGAAGACGGCGTTCCACCTGCCCGAGGACCTCTCCACCCCCTACTACTGGATGGTGGAGAAGGGCTGGGTCCCCCTGCCGCGGCTGCCCGGCATCCCGGACGTCCGGCCGCTGGGGCTCTCCCCCATGGCGGACGTGGCCATGTTCGGCGCGGGCGGCCTGATGGGCGTGCGCACCGCGGTGGGCATGCTGGTGGGGATGTTCCTCAACTTCTTCATCCTCGTGCCGTGGATGGTGGTGCGCGGGGAAATTACGCCTTCCAAGGTGGTGAACGGCATCCCCGTCTTTAGCCGCACCCACGTGCTCAACACCTGGGCACTGTGGTGGGGCGTGGCCCTGATGGTGACCGCCTCCCTGGTCTCCCTCTTCAGCAAGCCGCAGGTGTTCACCGAGGCCTTCAAGGGGCTGCTGAAGAAGAAGGACGCCTCCGCGGAGGCCGAGCAGGACGTGCTCTCGCACATCGAGCTGCCGCTGTGGATCTCCTGGGCGCTCATCCCGGTGGTGGGGGCGCTGTCCGTCTGGATGGGGTGGCACTGGTTCGGCGTGGAGCCGCTCATGGGCGCCTCCGCGCTGGTGCTCATCCTGTTCCTGTCCCTGATTGCCGCCTCCTCCACGGCGCTCACCAGCATCACGCCGTCCGGCTCGCTCTCGAAAATCCCCCAGTTCCTCTACGGCGCGCTGCGCCCCGCGCACCCGGCCACCAACCTGATGACCGCCATCATGGCGGTGGAGGTCTCCTCCAACGCCTCCAACCTGCTCATGGACATCAAGCCCGGCTACATGCTGGGGGCCAAGCCGCGGCAGCAGGCGGTGGGGCACATGGTGGGGATCGTCGCCGGGGCCATCTTCTCCACCCCGCTGTTCTTCATCCTCTTCCTGTCGAAGTGGCAGGACGGGCAGTCGGTGCAGGAGGCCATGACCACCGGTCAGTTCAGCTTCCCCGGGGCCATGCAGTGGAAGGGCATCAGCGACCTCATCAAGAACGGCTTCCACAACCTCCCCGCCTCGGCGCAGTGGGCCATGGGGCTGGCGGCGCTGGCCGCAGTGGTGATGGAGGTGGCCCGCATCAAGACGAAGGGGAAGTTCTGGCTCTCCCCGCTGGCCATTGGCCTGGGCGTGGTCATCCCCGCGGACTCCACCCTGGCCATGGCGGCCGGCGCCTTCTTCTTCGCCGCCATGCACAAGCGCCACGGGGACAAGCCGGGCACGCAGGGCCACGCGCTCTGGATCGAGACGCACGAGCCCATCTGCGCGGGCCTCATCGCCGGCGCGGCGCTGCTGGGCATCGTGGACATTCTCGTGAAGGTCTTCCTGCTCTAACCTCGAGGGCGGCATGACCGTCCTCGCGTTCCCCCTGCTTCGTGCCGGTGCCACAGGCCCCCTGCGCGAGCCGTGGGAGCTGGCCGAGGCACTCGTGGAGTGCCTGCGCGCGGCCCACGGCCTTCCCCCAGACGCGGGGACGTGGGCCTCCACGCCACCGGAAGAGGCGTGGAAGGGCGAAGAGGCCAGCGACCGCACCCTCTCCCCCGCCCCGGGCCGCTCCGTACGCTGCGCCTATGGCGCGCAGTCGCTGTGGGATCCCGGCCAGTACCACCAGCACTACCGGGTGTGGCTGTCCGGCTGCCCCGGCGCCCACTTCGGGGCCTCGGGGGACACGTCGGACGTGCACGCCCGGGCGCCCATTGAAGCCGAGTCTCCCGCAGCCGCCCTCACCCTGTGGAAGGCGCTCCGGGGCGCGCTTCCACGGAGGGGCTGGCGCGAGCTGGCCCTGCTGGACCCCACGGCCTCGGCAGCCCTCCGGGTGCTCGCAGCCGAGGCGGGCACCGTGCTCGCGTGGGACGTGCTCGAGGAGAAGTCATACCGGGCGATCGGCGCCTTCGCCCTGCGCGGGCTGGACGGGAACGGGCGGCTGGATCTCCGCGAGTCGCTGCCCATGCCCATCACCGGCAAGGCGCTCGGCGCCCTCCTCGCGTCCCCGCCCCCCGGCACCGTCCGGGCCTTGCGGCTTCCGCCCGGGCTGCACCCGGCCCCGGCCGGGGCAGACGGGGCCCTGGCCACGCTGCAGGAACTGGAGGGCGCCTTCGTGCAGACGCCGCGTGCGGCTGCGCTCGCAGGGCTCACCGCGCTCAAGTGGTCCAGCCAGCTGCCGGGTGATGCCGCCACCTACCCGTGGGACGAACTTGCAGGGCTGCAAAGCCTGGAGCTCTCCGCGTCCACGCCGGTGCAGCTGCCCGGCGCCCTGTGGCTCAGCCGCTCGCTGAGGCACGTTCGGCTCAGCCTCTGCCAGCCGCTCTCCCTGCCCTCCACCGCCGCAGTGAGCCCGCTGCGGCTGCGCCGGCTGGAGGTGGCGCTCGGCGGGCGCCCTCTGTCGCTCCCGGACGGCGCGCTGCCCTCCGCCCACACGCTCGAGGCGCTCGACCTCGGGTTCACCCAGCTGCCGGAGGGACTCCCCGGCCCGTTGCCGCACCTCCGGTGGCTGAAGCTCTGGGACAACGGCCTGCGGTGCCTGCCCCCTGCGCTCTCGGGCTGCGCGGGGCTGGAGGAGCTGCACGTCCTGTCCAACCCCCTCACCTCGCTCGCGGGGCTGGCCGCCCTTCCACGCCTGCGCGCCGTGACGTTGGTCCGCACGGGACTCACCGGCTGGCCCGCGGAGTTGGAGTCCCTCCCCGCGCTCGAGGAGCTGGAGCTCACCCTGCCGGACATCACCCGCGAGCAGGTGATGGAGCGCCTCCCCCGCCTCAAGAAGCTGGTCCTCTCCCCGAGGTGATGCCCATGGCCGCCCCCCGCCGCACTCCCCGCAGGACGAAGGGCGAACACGCCGCGCGCGTGCGGCACCTGCTCTCGCTGGACGCGGCCAACGTCATGGCCCGGCTGGCCGAGCGCCAGGACGAGATGGTGGGGCTGTTCTCCCGCCTCCGGAACCGCGAGCCGCTGCTCGAGCCGCTGCAGTCGTGGTTCAGCAGCATCGCCTTCCCCGAGCTGGTGGCGCTGTCCCCCGCCGAGCAGCGCGCGGCGAACGGCTTCTACGAGCAACTGGGCCAGCTGCGCTGGTACCTCCAGTACACCGAGGACATGCCCGGTCAGGTGCAGCTGAAGCTGTCCGCGCTCCTGCGGAAGCTGGAGGCGACGCACGCGCAGCTGGTCGGCGCGCTGGGGCCGCCGGATGCCAGCGGCGCGCAGGTGGTGAACGCCGAGGTGGTGCCGGATCCGGAGAAGCCGGCCTCCGCACCCCGTGCGCTGCGGCGTCAGGCGGCGGGCGCAGACTGGAAGCGGTCCCGCACCACGTAGCCCCGGGACATCCACCCGAAGGCCACCGCGCCGAAGAAGGCCAGGCCCGCGAAGAAGAGCGTGCGGTTCACCGGGTCCAGCCCCTTCGTCCCGGCCACCGCTGCCGTCACCAGGTTCCCCAGCGTCACGGACAGGTTGTACAGGCTCATCACCACGCTCTTCATCTGCGTGGGGGCCTGGCTGTAGGCGAACTCCAGCGCCGTGGTGGACACCAGCACCTCGGCCAGCGTCAGCACCGCGTACGGCCCCGCCTGCCAGGCGATGTGGGGCTTGCCCCCGGACAGCAGCACGGACTCCAGCGCCGCCACCAGGAGGAAGGACACCCCCGCCACCGCCATGCCCGCCGTGATCCGCCGGATGGGCGTGAGCGGGATGCCGCGCCGCTCGGCCCACGGGTACAGCAGGCCCTGCATCAGCGGCACCAGCAGCATGACGAGCAGCGGGTTGAGCATCAGCATCTGCGAGGCCTCCACCTGGAAGCCCCACACCTCCCGCTCCATCTGCTGCGCCTGCAGCACCCAGGTGCTCCCCTTCTGGTCGAACAGCGCCCAGAAGAAGGCCAGCGGAAGGAACAGCGGCACCACCGCAAAGACGGCCCGCACCGCGTCCACCGCCTCGGGCGGGTGCTGGGCCAGCGCCCGGTCCAGCCCCCGGCGCCCGGGAGCCGCAGGCGCCCGCAGCGCGGACTTCACCACCGCGACGAAGCCGTGCGGGTTGCGCCCCGTGGGGGGCACGTCCGTGTACTGGTGCCGGCCCAGCCAGAAGATGAACGTGGCCACGGCCATCAGTACGCCGGGCAGGCCGAAGGCATACGCCGGCCCGTGGGCCTCCAGCATCCACGGCGTCAGCAGCGAGGCGAAGAAGCTGCCGAAGTTGATGAGCCAGTAGAACGCCCCGAACACGCCCTTCACCAGGTGCTTGTTGGACTCGTCGAACTGGTCCCCCACGAAGGCGGAGACGCACGGCTTGATGCCGCCGCTGCCAAAGGCAATGAGCCCCAGTCCCACGTAGAAGCCGGCCGCGTAGCCCTCGAAGAGGGCCAGCGCCGCGTGCCCCAGGCAGTACACGACGGAGAAGTAGAGGATGGTGCGGTACTTCCCGAGGAAGCGGTCCGCCACGTACCCGCCCACCAGGGGGAAGAAGTACACGGCAGAATTGAACAGGTGGTACGTGGACTTCCCCGCCTCCTTGCGCGCCGCCTCGTCCGGAATCAGGGACACGAGCAGGTAGTTCACGAAGAACACCGTCAGGATGTTCTTCATCCCGTAGAAGCTGAACCGCTCGCACGCCTCGTTTCCGAGGATGTACTTCGTCTGCGGGGGGTAGCGGTCGGTCGGGGCCATGGCGGACGCGGACCGTAGCAAACGCCGAGGAGGGCGCCCGGGCCCTCCGCTCAGAACGGCTCGCTCGAGATCCACTCGCCCGTGGCCGGGACGCTCCACGTCCGGGGGGCACCGCCCGTGGGGGCGCCCGAGACGTGGAGGCCGCGCCACTCGCCGGGCACGGACCAGGTCCGCAGGGGACTGCCGTCCAGGGGCGTCCAGTCCAGGTACAGCAGCGTCACGTGCAGGTGGGGCTCCAGCGAGACCCCGGCGTTTCCCAGGCGCCCGACCACCTGCCCCGCCTGCACGGCGTCCCCCACCCGTACGCCCGCCGCCGCCACGCTGCCGGGCCGAAGGTGCAGGAGGTAGACGTACACCTGGCCGGCCAGCTGGATGCCCACGAAGTTGTTGACCGCCCCCGGCGGGTAGCTGCCCGGCACCTGGTCCGG
>Ga0194130_10009045_pt1 | contig 10398 bp, 10 predicted proteins | sample TA2KigsurfametaG_FD_160084 | JGI IMG/M metagenome (GOLD analysis project Ga0194130, IMG submission 160084) | Freshwater microbial communities from Lake Tanganyika, Tanzania - TA2015050 Kigoma 12 surface | ecosystem: Environmental > Aquatic > Freshwater > Lake | place: Tanzania: Lake Tanganyika... | reverse complement strand
TTCCCGTTTTGGTGCTCGCCTGTCGACTCTGACGGGCAGTTAAACGGGAAACACGGAGCCGACTCCTCACAGCATCAGGAGAACGCCAACGTGTGCTGCCCCCGCAACGGTAAGCAAGCGCATGACCAACGTCATGCAATTGGTTTTCATCACCACTGTGCCACTGGCATGGGAAGGTCAAATCGATTCGCTTGTTAGCCCGGATACCGGCCAGAATAGGTGGGAGAGGCGAACGGGGTGGTTCGTCGGTTATCCGAATCTCGATGTTGCTGCATCGTTTCGCGCTCCTTTTTGGTCTCGCTTGCGGGGAAGCTGGCGGGGCAATTCATTTCGTGAAACTTATGCCCAATCGAAACTATTCGAGCGCTGACCTGCCTGCATGGTCGATCTTGACGCTGCTCGCTTTGCCTGCGTCAGCCCTGGCTCAGGCAGCTTCCTCTGAGACATTACCGTCGGTATTTGTCACTGCCACCCGCTACGAACAGCAGTCAATTAGTACGCCAGCCTATCTCACTGTAATTACGCGTGAACAGATAGATAAAGCTGGCGTCTCCACCGTCAATGAGGCTGTCAGTCGTTTGGGCGGACTAGCTACCCGCACAAGCCTCAACGGAGGTAATGAGTTAACGATCGATCCGATGGGATTCGGCGATACAGCAGGTGCGAATCTTCTAGTTTTGATTGATGGGATTCCGGTTCGCGATGGTGATGCAACTGAAATTCGATTGTCTGGAATCCCCATCGAAAGCGTAGACCGCATCGAAATCCAGCGAAGTTCGGGCGGGGTTCTTTATGGCGGTGGCTCTACCGGTGGAGTCTTGAACATTATCACCAAAACCTCGTCCAGCCAGAGAAGCGAGGGGTCTAGTGCTAGCGTATACGCTGGGTTCATTTTCTACTAATGAGTATCGCTTCAGTGGTCAATATGGAAAAGATAGTTTGGAGCTATCAATTGCAGCCTCAGATCGCCAGTCGTCAGGGTACCGAGAGCATTCTGCAAATAGCGACCGTGGTGTTTTCTTGAATGCGAAATTTAATGGTGATGTATTTCGAGCAGGTGCTAGTCTAGCTAACGAGGATAGTTACGCACAATCGCCGGGGCCTCTGAATGAACTTGAGTACCGAACAAATCGACGTATGGCGCAACCTGATTCGATCAATAACAAAACGAGGGGGAATATTGGGACGACACGGCTCGCAGCTTTTCTCGAGCGAGAGATGGCAAGTGTTATTTGGCGGCTCGACAGTAGTATGCGTTGGCGCGACCTTGATACAGTCGCGGTAAAGGGAGGCTTTCCCTCATCTTTCAACTTTAACGGTAATGATAATTTCCTCAGTCTGACTGGACAGCGCAGCTTCGACCTCACATTTGGTCGAAGTCACCTAGTTTTCGGCGTGGAGCGGGGTGACTGGTTTCAATTTAGGCGTTATCCGCCATCACTCGGGTTCGGCAACTTCCAGCTAGATTTCAACTCATTAAGCTTCTTCGTCAAAGACGATATCGATATTCCATCTTTAGGCCTGCGCCTGACCGCCGGCTTCAGGAGCGAGCGAAATGATAGATCTCAGCTTGGCCTTCTACGAAACGACAGGCGTGACAATAACTATGACCGGTCTGCTTGGGAGCTCGGACTATCTAAACGAATCGATGATGAAAACTCGGTATACACCCGCATCGCAACAAGCTTTCGATTTGCTAATATCGATGAGTTCAGCGGTAGTTCGAACCTTGATGAGACAACTAGGATTTTGTTACCGCAGACCTCAACGGACCAAGAAATTGGCTGGAAGTGAAACTTTGGATCTCGCGGACGTTTAAATTTTCGGGCTTATCGAAGTGATCTCATGAACGAGCTCGCATTCCGAAATGAGTTAGGCTTGATTTACTACACTATAGGCGGTATTAACTATAGCTACATGCTGGAATCTAATATCAACTTACCGTCTACGAGGCGTCAAGGAATCGACCTAGATCTAACCTACCAGCTTACTGCTTCAATACTGGTTGGGTCGTCTTTGTCTATTCGCGATGCCAAATTTCGTCAGGGAGAGTTTTCCGGAAAACGTATACCTATGAGTGCCAGCGAGATAATATCCTTACGGGGGGAGTATGCGATCGACGATAGGCAGAAAATCGGTGCAATGACTCGATGGACATCATCTCAGTACGTAGCGCTCGATTTTGATAACAATTACCCGATGCCGAGCTATACTGTCTCTGATCTTTACTATCAGTACAAAACTAGTCAGTTTGATCTTGCATTAAAAGTGTTGAACATATTTGACCACAACTACTACTCCTACGCGACTCGCGTATCAGCATCCGGCGCACTACCTGCGTATACCGCGGTCTATCCTGATTTTGGGCGTTCATTTTGGGTTTCTGCCCGGTGGCGGTTTTGATCATTACCCCAACCTCGACTCATCCGAGTAGATTAGCTACTTCGTGGTTTGTAATGCTTTTTCTTCTGTTGCTTGTGTTTGCCGTTGCCATCAGCTGTGGAAGCGCAGGTTGTGAGCTGCCGATGAGCTCGGCACACCATGGGCTCCGATTGCAGCGCGTCGTCGCTGCGATTTCAATCGGCGCACTCCTCTCGCTCTCCGGCGCGTTACTTCAGCTGCTATTGCGTAACCCGCTGGCTGATCCTTACACCCTGGGCATTTCAGGCGGTGCGGCCGTAGGTGCCTTGCTGAGCAGTTTCTTGCTACCGTTTGGCCTGATATCAGTAGGCATACAGTTCGGGGCTTTGCTCGGCGCGGTGGTCTCGATTCTGCTGCTGTTCACGATCGCCCGGCGTCAATTGCTGTCGCCGCCGACCTTGCTTGAGGCGCCGGGTGTCAGCCTGATACTCACAGGGGTAATGATTGCCGCGGGCTTCGGTGCGATCACAAGTCTATTGCTGACGCTTTCATCAGACACCGAGTTTCGTGGTGCGTTGTTCTGGTTGATGGGTGATCTCGATGTCGATGACGTCAGTTATTTCGCTTGGTTGACGCTGGCGCTGGCGGGTAGCTGGGCAATTTGGCGAGCACCCCAGCTCAATTTGCTGGCACACGGTGAAGCAACTGCTTATCTGCTCGGCGTATCAGTACCGCGATTGCGCTTGCAAGCCGTATTCTTTGCATCAATCGCCACTGCAGCTGCAGTATCCGTGGCCGGCGCGATTGGCTTCATTGGATTGGTGGTGCCGCATATTTGCCGCCTAGTGCTTGGTAATGACCAGCGCCGTTTGATACCAGCGTCCATGCTGCTCGGCGCTGCAGCCTTGGTACTTGCTGACCTCGTAGCGCGTACGGTCGTCGCGCCAATTCAGCTACCCGTGGGCGTAGTCACAGCCTTGATAGGCGTGCCCTTGTTCCTCTGGATTTTGGCGCGGCGGCCGTGATGCAAATTTTGGAGGTCAGCGATCTTACGATTCGACGTGGTCAGCGTCGCTTGATCGAGGCATTGAGCTGGCAAGTGCAACAGGGCGAGTTGTGGTGTGTGCTCGGTCGTAATGGTGCGGGTAAAAGCTCGCTACTTCATACGTTGGCTGGTCTGCATGGTGTCGATCAGGGACGCATCACGTTGATGGGTCGCGCTTTGAGTGATTTATCGATCGCAGCACTGGCGAGATTACGTGGCCTGATGCCGCAGCAAACGATAGATCGGTTTAGCTGCCCGGTTGAAGAAGCGGTCGGGATTGGGCGTGCGCCGTGGCGAATCGGCACGGGTTGGCAAGACGAGAAAGATCGATCGTTAGTTCACGATGCGCTGAATCAGGTGGGTATGCTTGATCGACTCACCGATGATGTGACCCACTTGTCCGGCGGTGAGCGACAGCGTGTTGCTTTCGCTGCGATGCTGGCTCAAAACCCCAAGCTCATGCTGCTCGACGAGCCGACCGCGCATCAAGATATAGGTCAGCAGCTCTTGATCATGCGATTAATGCGGACCCTCGCTCACGACCATGCGGTGATTGCCGCTTGCCATGACCTGAATCTGGCAGCCCGGTTCGCCACCCATGTGATGTTACTGGGGGAGGGCTGCCATTACTTGGGTCCTGCCCAGGAGGTGATGAAACCCGACACGCTCAGCCGTGTGTTTGGTTGCGCGTTTGATTACGCATCAGAGCAACTGCTTGCCGTTTGAATCGGCATTGACATCAAGATTTGGGTCATAAAATCATTTGCGTACAACGAAATAACGCAATGGTTTTACCGGCTGCTGTCACGGTTGCATCCCACACTTGAGTGGTTCGGCCTCGATGCACGGGCTTGGCTTCACATTCGACGCGGCCATCGCGCGCCGTGCCAAGGTGATTGCTCTTAATTTCTATGGTGGTGAAGCTCTGCGCACCCTCGGGTAGGTGCAGCATACAACCGACACCACAGCAGCTGTCCGCCAGCATGATGATGGACGCAGCGTGCAAATAGCCATTGGGTGCCAAGTGATGTGGCTGCACATCAAATGCTGCAGCAACACGCCCATCTTCGGCAGAGACCAATTCAAAACCCAGATGCTCGGGTAGGGTGCCGGCAACTGCTTGCTTCATTTGTTTCATGAGCTCGGATTGCATGCTATTCCTTTCATTGATCGCATCACGACGCAGGCTGTCATCGGCTGGTGCGTAAATTCTTCCGCGCTTGCGCTATGGTCTCGCATAGCGTACGTGTTGCATCGATCAGACGCGGGCCGGCACGATTCAGCACGCTACCGTCCAAGGTGAACAGGTTGTTTTGCTGAACAGCTTTCATGGTGTTCAGGGCGCGCCATGATTCTGTCTCGCGGCGTTTTTCACCACTGGTGATAATCATGTCAGGGTCGGCGTTGACGATGGCTTCGCGACTCACTGTCGGCACCAGCGGTTTTAATTGGCCAAAGATATTGATACCCCCGCAGAGCTTGATCGCTTGTGACACCACATGAGTATCATTCAGGGTCATCAGCGGGCTTGGCCAGATCTGATAAAACACAGTCACCGGCGCTTGCTCCGCATACTGCTGCTGCAGGCCGAGCCAGCGCTCACGAAAATGACGTGCGGTGGTCTTTCCTTGCGCGCTACCTACCAGGGTCCCCAGTCGTTCGAGTGAGCTTGCAATCATTTCAAAACTTCGCGGCTCACTCTCGAACACCACCAGACCCAGCTGCCGCAAGCGCGTTACCTGGCGTGCACTGTTACCGCTCTTCCAGGCAACGATCAGATCAGGCTTCAGGCGGATGATGCGTTCAAGATCTAGCTGGCCACTGCCACCGACCGATGGCAAGTTTTTCGCCTCAACCGGAAAATCACTGAAAGCTGATACACCCACTACCTTGCTGCCTGCACCGGCCGCAAACAATAACTCAGTGGCATGGGGCGCAAGACTCACGACGCGTTGCGCGGGTGCTGCCAATCGGATGATGTGTCCAGCATCGTCGACCACCGACACCTCAGCCAATGCAACTGGGGATACGCTAGACACCATCAACCCAATCGCTATCACCACGATAACGCGCAGCGATTCGATCAGCGTCATACCTCGAGATTGTCGATCAGACGCGTCGAGCCAAGCTTGGCGGCAGCAAGTACGACCAGTGGCTGATGGGTCGCCAGGTCGCCGGCCGTGGGTGGCTGTAAATCGCTACGTTTTCTGATGGCGAAATAATCTGGCTGCCAGCCGCGCTGAGCAAGTTGATCGATTGCGCTTTTTTCAAGCAGCGACACATCCAGATCGCCAGCGCGAATTGCATCCGCCACGCGATTGAGTTCACGAAATAGCGTCGGTGCTTCTGCGCGCTCAGTTTCAGACAGATAGCCATTGCGCGAGGATAGCGCAAGGCCATCTTTGGCGCGGTATGTTTTAGCAGCGATGATCTCGGTGGGCAACGCAAATTGTCGCGCCATATTCCGCACGATCATTAGCTGCTGGTAATCCTTCTTGCCAAACACTGCAACGCGAGGTTGCACGCACGAGAACAGCTTCATCACGATGGTCGAGACGCCCGTAAAAAACCCGGGCCGGAAATGTCCTTCGAGAATATTGCCGATATCTGAGGGTGGTTGTACGCGGAACTCTTGGGGCTCGGGATAGATATCTTTTTCGGTCGGCGCAAACAGCACATACACGCCTTCTTTCTCCAGCTTTTCTACATCAGCGGCGAAGGTGCGCGGGTATTTGTCGAAATCTTCATTGGGGCCAAACTGCAAGCGGTTCACAAAAATCGAAGCAACTACCGGGTCACCATGCTTACGCGCCAAGCGCATCAGCGACAGATGACCATCATGCAAATTACCCATGGTAGGGACGAACGCAGTGCGGAGCTGGCCCCGCAGCTGATCATGCAGTTCTGCAATCGACGAAATGATTTTCATCGGGAGTATGAGTTTTAGGTGCCGATGGCGCGGCTTGAATCGGCCGCAGCGTGTCAGTTAGGCGAAGAAGAAAGCCGAACATAAATCGGCGCGAACGCCTCGGCTTGGGTGATCTCGATCAGTGTTTCTTTCGCGAGTTCGAGCAGGGCAATGAAATTCACCACCACCACCGGCACGCCGCGGGCGGGATCAAATAAATCCTGAAACTCGATGAACTTGGCGTTTTGCAGCTTGCGCAGAATCTGCGTCATGTGCTCTCGTACCGAGAGTTCTTCACGCGAGATCGTGTGTCTGGCAGTGAGCTTGGCACGCCGCAGCAAATCATTCCATGCAGCTTGCAGGTCAGCGATCTCGACATCAGGAAAGCGCGTCACCACGGTTTGGTCGATGAATACCTGTGTTCTGACAAAGTCACGACCCAACTGCGGCAAGGTGTCGAGCTGGAATGCTGCCAGCTTCATTTGTTCATATTCCAGCAGGCGCCTCACCAATTCTGCACGTGGATCAAGCGCCTCGTCTGCACCCTCGACTTTTTTAGCCGGCAACAGCATGCGTGATTTAATCTCAATGAGCATCGCTGCCATCAGCAGATAGTCTGCGGCGAGTTCCAGATTGCGTTGACGAATCTGCTCGATATAGTCGAGATACTGCAGGGTCACTGCCGCTAACGGAATATCGAGAATATTGAAATTCTGTTTTCTGATTAGGTAGAGCAGCAGGTCGAGCGGGCCTTCGAACGCTTCCAGAAACACTTCGAGCGCATCGGGCGGGATGTAGAGATCATTCGGCAGTTTGGATAGCGGCTCGCCATACAGTTTGGCGAATACGACGCCATCGATCACGTCCTGCGGCTCGTTACTGATCTCGGTTGCGGTTTCCACGTGAGGGCCTTACTCGCTCAGGTAAACGTAAGCTTTTTGTTTGACCCGCGATTGCTGTTGACGGCGCATGTCGTCCAGATCGATTTTTTGCTTGTCCCATAAACGTGCTCGGCCGGCCAATTGCTCGGCCTCGAGCGTTGGGTTGGTTTGTTTCAGCTCGGTGATGAACCGAGTCACTTCTGAAACATAAGATGCTTGCTTGTTAAACAGGGGCATAGCGAGCGGAGAGGTTCAGACAAAAGGTCGTATTTTACTCTCAGCGGATGCGCATGCCGGGCTTGGCGCCGGGCCACGGCTCGAGGATGTACAGCCCCGGATCAGCACTTTCATCTTTGGCGCTGGCCGCGAGCACCATGCCTTCCGAGACACCGAATTTCATTTTTCGAGGTGCCAAATTGGCAACCAATACGGTCAGTTTGCCTTTCAGTTGCTCTGGCTGGTAGGCCGACTTGATACCTGAAAAAACATTCCTCAATCGGCCCTCGCCCACATCCAGGGTGAGTCTGAGCAGTTTGTCGGAGCCCTCGACGACAGCGCAGTCGACAATGTGCGCGATGCGCAGATCAATTTTGAGGAAATCATCAATCTTGATCTCGGCGTCGATCGTTTCGATATCCGACACAGTAGTTTTCTCCGGTGGTGCAACGGGTGGTTCAAACAGATCATTCAGCATGTTCGGTTCTACGCGCGTCATCAGGTGCGAATAGGCCTTAACCACATGCTGATCTGGCAGTGCGTGATGCACGTCGCGCCACTGAAGCGGCGCAATGTTCAACAATGACTCAACTTGCTCGGCGAGTGCGGGTAGTACTGGTTTGAGATACAGCGTGAGCATACGAAATGCTTCCAGCAACCGTGAGCAAACTTCCTGCGTACGTGCGTTATTGGCGGGGTCTTTGGCCAGTTCCCAGGGCTTATTGGCATCGACATACGCGTTGACACGATCCGCCAGCTCCATCACAGTACGTAGCGCTTTACCGTACTCACGTGCTTCATACAATGCTGCAATCTCTTCACTGGCACCGCGTAGCGCAGACAAAAACGCGTCATCGTCACTGACCCACCCCATCGCCAGCTTACTGTCGAATTTTTTGGTGATGAATCCTGCTGCGCGGCTAGCAATATTGATGTATTTGCCGATCAGATCACTATTGACCCGCGCGATGAAATCATCCGGATTGAAGTCAACATCTTCAACATGCGCATTCAGCTTGGCTGCAATGAAGTACCGTAGCCATTCCGGATTCATACCGATGTCGAGATAACGCAGCGGAGAAATACCAGTGCCGCGCGACTTCGACATTTTTTCGCCACTGACCGTAATGAAGCCATGTACGAAGATATTGTTCGGTACTTTGAAGTCCGAGAACTTCAACATCGCCGGCCAGAACAGCGTATGAAAGTAGGTGATGTCTTTGCCGATGAAGTGGCACTGCTCAGTGGATGGATTTGAGAGAAACGCATCGAAGTCGCGGCCCGTGCGCGTGAAATAGTTTTTCAGCGAGGCCAGGTAGCCGATCGGCGCATCCAGCCACACATAAAAATACTTTCCGGGTGCGTCAGGTATTTCGATACCAAAGTAAGGCGCATCGCGCGAAATATCCCAATCACCCAGACCGCTTTCCCCATCCAGCCACTCGCGTGCTTTGTTGGCGACTTCAGGCTGCAAGCGATTCGAATCAAGCGCCCATCCGCGCAGGAAGTCAACGCATTGCTGATCCGATAACCGGAAAAAATAATGTTCCGAGCTTTTCATGACGGGTGTCGCACCCGTCAAAGTCGAGTAAGGCTTTTTCAGTTCAGTCGGTGCGTACACGGCACTGCATACCTCGCAGGCATCGCCATATTGATCTTGCGCACCACATTTCGGACATTCGCCTTTGATATAACGATCAGGCAAAAACATATTTTTTACCGGATCGTAAAACTGATCGATGGTGCGCGTTGCGATCAGGCCCTTGTCGCGCAAGCGACGATAAATTTCCTGCGACAGCAAATGATTTTCAGGGCCATCGGTGCTGTGCCAGTTGTCGAATGAAATATGAAATCCATCCAGGTAAGCTTTGCGTCCCGAGGCAATATTTTCGACAAATGCTTGGGGTGTAACGCCAGCTTTTTCAGCTGCGATCATGATCGGTGCGCCGTGAGCGTCATCGGCGCATACGAAGTGCACCTCATGACCGCACAAGCGCATGAAACGCACCCAGATGTCTGCCTGGATGTATTCCATGATGTGGCCAATGTGAAACGGGCCGTTCGCGTAGGGCAGTGCCGTCGTCACAAATAACTGGCGCGGCGCGGAACGTGCAGCAGACGTGCTCATTGCAGATAATCGAATTCGGGTAAACCGCGATTCTATCAGTGCGGAGCAGCGCGGTTGCAGCGGATAGAATGTCGGCTTTTGCCTTGCGAGCTGTTCCATGACCGTCCGTACCCGCTTTGCTCCCAGCCCCACCGGTTATTTGCACTTGGGTGGCGCGCGTACCGCGCTCTTCGCGTGGGCCTATGCGCGTCGCTTTGGCGGCACATTCATTCTGCGCATTGAGGATACCGATCTGGAGCGCTCGACCCCGGAAGCGGTGCAAGCGATCATCGATGGCATGCAATGGTTGGGGCTGCAGCATGACGAAGGCCCGTTCTACCAAATGCAGCGTATGGATCGCTACCGCGAAGTCATCGCGCAAATGCTGGCGCAAGGTACGGCTTATTACTGCTATTGCTCTCCCGACGAAGTGGAGGCAATGCGTACCCGACAACGCGCTGCGGGTGAGAAGCCGCGCTACGACGGTACTTGGCGGCCCGAGCCCGGTAAGGTCTTGCCCGCGGTGCCCGATGGCGTGAAGCCGGTCGTCCGCTTTCGCAATCCGCTCGATGGTGATGTTCGTTGGGATGATGCAGTGAAGGGCACCATCGCGATTTCCAATCGAGAGCTGGATGATCTGGTGATAGCACGCCCGGACGGCACACCCACCTATAACTTTTGTGTGGTGGTAGATGATTGGGATATGCGTATTACGCACGTCATCCGCGGTGATGATCACGTGAACAACACGCCGCGGCAAATCAACATCCTGCGCGCATTGGGCGCCACATTACCGATTTATGGCCATGTGCCCATGATACTTGGCGCAGATGGTGAAAAACTCTCGAAGCGCCATGGTGCAGTCAGCGTGATGGAATAT
>Ga0194130_10009040_pt1 | contig 10401 bp, 11 predicted proteins | sample TA2KigsurfametaG_FD_160084 | JGI IMG/M metagenome (GOLD analysis project Ga0194130, IMG submission 160084) | Freshwater microbial communities from Lake Tanganyika, Tanzania - TA2015050 Kigoma 12 surface | ecosystem: Environmental > Aquatic > Freshwater > Lake | place: Tanzania: Lake Tanganyika... | reverse complement strand
AGCCGTCGTAGACTACGACGTTGATAGGACGGGTGTGGAAGCGTGGTAACACGTTAAGCTTACCGTTACTAATAGCTCAATTGGCTTGATTTATGCACTGAAAAAATTTTTTGATACAAATTACAATAATAGATTTAAGATTGATTTTAAGTCCATATATATAGCAATTATTATTCAAGATATTTTTTACAAGTGCTTCCAAGATTCTTTATTTAAAAAGTATATATTTTTTAATTGTTTCAAATTTTTGATATTTAAAAATTTTTTTTCATAATAATTATAATAATTATAATAATTGTATTTTAATTTTTTCATAAATTTTTTTATTTTATAAAAATCTGTATTTTTTTCTAATAAAATAATTGGATTGTTTTTTTTTATATTTTTTTGAGCACCTTTAAGTATTTGTAATTCGCTCCCTTCAGTATCTATTTTAAGAAATTGAAAATTTAAATTTTTACTATCAAGTTTCCTACAAATTATAATCTTTTCTTTTATTGCAATTTTTTTCATAGATATTTTAAATTTTTTAAAATACTTTTTCAGGGAAATTTTATAACAAGTTGTCAAGGAAGAAAGTTCAAAATTTTTAAAATACGGTATAAAAAATTTTATTTTTCCATTTTTATTCCATAATGCATAATTGTTAAATATAATATTATTTTTAAATTTACTTTTATTTTCATTTTTAAATTTTATTGGATCATAACAAAAAATTTTTACATTTTTGTAACTCAAAATTATTTTTGCTGTTTGAAAATTATTGCTCCCTACATCTATTACATTTTGTATTTTACTATATTTAATAAACTTGTATTGATTTCCTTCTATAAACTTTAATATATTGATATATTTTTTATATATCGTAATAAAAATGATATATAAAAAAATATTTTTTCATATAAAGGTTATAATAAAATTCATTTAAAAAAATTAACCCACTGTTGTGTATTGTTATATATTAATAATATTATTATATTGACATTAAAAGTCTTTTTACAGAAGATCACATGAAAACAAATTCTTCCTATAGACTCGTCGTAGACTACGGAGTTGATAGGATGTGTGTCTCAGCGTGGTAATTTTTTATTAGCACTTTTGATGATAACTTTGTTTACTTAAATTTATGTTCGGAAAAAATTTTTAAACAAATAGAGGACCTCTTTTCGTAATGAAAAATTTTCAATATCCAAGTACTAAAAATTTTTTAGTTAGAGCAAGAGATTTGTCTATTAAGAATAAAAAAATTAAAAGTAATTTTAATTTGGTTTTAAACAGAATATGCAATCATGGTATCTTTATATTGGGACATGAAGTAGAAAATTTTGAAAAAAAAATATCAAAATTTTTAGGTATTAAATATGCAGTAGCGGTATCATCAGGAACTTCAGCATTATATTTGGCTCTTAAATGTTTAAAATTAAAAAATGATGACGAAGTAATAACAACACCGATGTCTTGGTTGGCCTCATCAACCGCTATTAAATTAGCTGGTGGTAAACCAGTATTCTCTGATGTGGATAAAAATTATAATATAGATCCAGACTTGTTAGTTAAAAAAATTAATTCCAAAACAAAGGCTATTTTAGCAGTTCATTTTTATGGAAAAGTAGCACAAATAGACAAGATCCAAAAAATTGCAAAAGACAGCAATTTGTATTTACTGGAAGATGCTGCCCAAGCTTTTGGAACGTCCCTTAATGGAAAAAAAACTGGAACATTTGGAGATTTTGGAACATTTAGTTTTAGTCCTATGAAAGTTTTTGGGGGCTTCGGAGATGCCGGGATAATAGTATTTAATGATAAAAAATATTTAAAAGAATTAGAAATTCTTCGGTCCTCAGGAACAATTAATAAAGAAATTTGTTTTACAGCTGAAAATAAACATAATATTGACTCTTTGCAAGCAGCATTCATTTGTCAAAATTTTAACATTTTAGAACAGTTAAAAAAAAAGAGGTTAGATATCGCCCGAAGATACTATAAAAAATTAAATAAAAAATATTGTTGTCCGAATATAGATAAGGAGTATTCGCATTCTTTTTATGACTATACAATTTTAGTAAATAACAGAGAGAAAGTAATTAAACATATGTATCTAAATGGAATTGAAGTTAAAGTAAGACATCCTTTTTTAATCAACGATCAACCAGTTTTTTCGTATTTGAAAAGGCAAAAATTATATAATGCTGAAAACTATGTTTCAAAAATTTTGTCTTTACCAATGCATTACAATCTTACTAATAGACAAATTAATTACGTTTGCGAAAAATTACTTGAGATTTGTTAAATTTATTTTTTTTACTTTGAGCTAGCAACCCCACTTCCTTTATTGTTGTTTCCCACTTTTTTGGAAGTAGAGAAATTAATAATTTTGACTCTTTTAAATAATTTAAAGAATTATTCTTTAAATAATTTAAAGAATTATTCATTTTTAAATTATTACATTTTAATTCAATTCTATTATTTCTAATTATTTGATTTCTAATTTTTTTAATAATTTGTTTAAAACCTTTTATCAATTCAATCTCATGAATATCATATGCTTTTTTAAGGGTACAAGATTTTTTTACAAAGATTTTTTTTTGATATAAATATTCACCATCATCTATTTTTTCATTAATTTTATGAATGGTAACCGCAAATTGCTCAGAGTTGTAAGCAGTCCACAAAATCGGATACATTCCTCTATTTTTTGGTAAGAATGATGCATGAAAATTTATGCAGTTGTAGTTTAAGTTTTGTAATATTTTTTTTTTAATAATAAAGGGGTTATGAAAACTTATAAGAAAATTGATTTTTTTTTTTTTAATATAATGCTTTGTTATTTTATTTCTTAAGATAAAAATTTTATCTTGGCAGTTATTTTTTATAATCTTTATTATTTTTTTTAAATAATAATTACTTTTGGCTTGAGTTATAATTACGATATTTAATATTTTACTATTTTTCAATTAGATAAAGAATAGGTTTTTATTAATAGTGAATAATTCTTATGTAATCTATAATATATAAAATATATTTATATAATTATCAAATTTCTTATGGTCACAAATTTAATATCGCATAAAAAAGAATCTTTTTTTTTGGATATTAAAAAAATTGAAAATGATAAAAAACGTCTACTAAATCTTGTTAATAATAAACTTTTATCTAATAGAATTTTATATCATCAAAATACAAAATCTAAATTACATCTAATGATGATATGTCATCATAGGAAAAACAAAATTTAACCTTTTAAAATTAAAAAAAAAAAAAAGTTTTTTATTCATTTAGGAGGCAGGGCGATTTTTAAATTTTATGACCATAACAATAAATTGGTAAAGAAATTAAATTTTAATAATAAAAACAATTTTATTTTTCTAGATGAGAATAAGTATTATTATAAACAATCTGTTTTGTCTGATAAATTAATATTTTTTGAATTAACTTCTGGTCCGTTTATTTCTAAAGATAAAATGTATCTTTATAAGAAATGAAATAGCCAATAAATTAGATCCTTAATATGAAAAATAAAAATAAAAGTTCTTTTTATAAAGTTTTAGAACACAACATAATTAAAGATCGTAATGTGTTGAATGAAAAATTTGGCATTGACAGTGCATGGAAGTGGAACAATGATCCAAGGCAATTTTTTATTTCTCAAGCAAGATATAAATTTGTCTCGAAAATTCTAAGTGGCAAAAAAAATGTGTTAGAGGTTGGTTGTTCAGATGCTTTTAATTCAAGGATAGTATTACAGGAGGTTAAAAAATTATCAGTTTGTGATATTGATGAAAACCTTCTCTATAACGCCGATCAAATAAAAAATAAAAAATGGCTTTACCATATGTTTAAACATGATTTTGTTTTTTCACCTTTAAAAAAAAAATATGATGCAATTTTTTTTTTAGATGTTTTAGAGCATATTCCTATAAATAAAGAAAAAATCTTTTTAAAAAATATTTGCTTAACTTTAAAAAAAAATGGAGTGATTATAGTGGGGTTGCCATCATTAGAATTTCAAAAACACTCCAGATCAGTAGATATTTCTGGACATATAAATTGCAAAACTGGAGAACAATTAAAAAATTTCTTAAGTAGTTTTTTTGATAATGTTTTTGTGTTTTCAATGAATGATGAAATTGTTCACACTGGTTTTCAGAAAATGGCTTGTTATCTATTTGCTGTTTGTACCAATCTAAAATAATGGAAATCGATTTTGTTAATACCAATCACAAAAAAACTAGTAGAAATTATCTTGAAAGAGTCTCAAAAATTAATAAGGCAGAAGCTGCTATAAAAGCCAAAAAGTGGGATTATGATTATTGGGATGGATCAAGAGACATAAATTATGGAGGCTATTATTATGATGGAAGATGGGAGCCAATAGCTAAAAAAATGATTGATTATTATCATCTTAATAATAATTCAAAAATTTTAGACGTTGGTTGTGGAAAAGGTTTTTTATTATATGAATTTAAAAAAATTTTACCAGAAGTACAAGTTGCAGGTATCGATATCTCCGATTATGCGATAAAAAATTCTAAAACAGAAGTTAAGAGTTTTTTAAGAATTGGAAATGCAAATAAACTTCCTTTTGATAATAATTATTTTGATTTAGTTATTTCTCTTAATACACTTCATAACCTTTACTGTTTTGATTTAATGAGCTCTTTAACTGAGATTGAAAGAGTATCAAAAAAAAACAAATACATTTGTGTTGAGTCATATAGAAATGAATACGAAAAAATGAATCTATTATATTGGCAAGTTACTTGTGAAAGCTTTTTTACTCCGGATGAGTGGAAATGGTTTTTTAAAAAAGCTTCTTATACAGGAGATTATTCATTTATATATTTTGAATGAGAATAGTTATTAAAAAAACTAGAGCGGCTATACTTTCAAAATTAAATCAAGACTTAGTTATTGATAATATTTTAATGCCAAAGAATTTATTAGAAGGTCAAGTATTGGTTAAAATGATTTATTCAGGAGTGTGCGGTTCTCAACTAGGTGAAATTCAAGGAATTAAAGGTCCTGATAAATTTCTGCCCCACCTATTAGGACATGAAGGGATTGGCAGGGTGTTGCAGATTGGCCCTAAAGTAAAAAAAGTAAAAAAAAATAATTTAGTATTATTGCACTGGATGAAAGGATCAGGATTTAATGCGGTACCCCCAAAGTATTATTGGAGAGACAAAGTTTTAAATGCAGGATGTTTAACTACTTTTAATGAGCATGCTGTAGTTGCAGAAAATAGATTAACAAAAATAAATCATAAGCACACAAATCCTCTAACATCTCTTTTTGGCTGTACTATGAGTACAGCAATTGGTTCTGTTAAGAATTTATGCAAGATAAAAAATGAAAATAAAGTATTAGTTATTGGCTGCGGTCCAATAGGCTTGGCAATAATTAAATATTTAAAATTTATTAAAATTAAAGAAATTTATGCAATAGATATTGATCAAAAAAAATTATTATTAGCAAAAAAATATGGTGCCGCAAAGATTTATAAAAATAAAAAAAATAATATATCAGATGTTAGTAATTTAGATTTTGTTTTTGAATGCACTGGAAACACATCTGTAATTACTTCTGCATTTGAGCAATTAAATTCACAAGGAACACTAATTTTGATTGGTGTTCCTTTTTTTAAAAAAAGGGCAAAATTTAATACATTAGATATAAATTTAGGAAAAAAAATATTAGGTAGTAAAGGTGGGCAATTTAATGTCAATAGAGATCTAAAAACTTTTATAAAGATTGTAAATTCAAAAATGTTCAACAAGTATAATTATAAATTAAATATATTTAAATTTAATCAAATTAATAAGATATTTAAGCTTATGAAGAATAAAAAATTAATTGGAAAAGCGATAATTAAGTTTTAGTTATAAATTTTTATATTCTAGCTCTAAAATTTTTAATTTTTTATTAACTAATTGCAGATTTTTATTTCTTAAAATTAAATTTTCTGAAATATTTTTTTTATTTTTTTTATAGCAGTTTAACAAGATTAAAATCCATTTTAATTTCGTTATAAATAAAACTTTAAAAAATAGATCCTGTTTAACATTTATTTTTATTTTATTTTCTAAAATTTTTATAAATAATTTGGATTGAGTTTTATTAAGTTCTATATTGGGTTGAGATATAAAGTCACTTATTAATTTATAGGGATGATCAAATCCCGAGTATTCGAAATCAAAGAAATAAAGTTTGTTTTTTGATTTGATTATGTTTTTAAATGTAAAATCAGATGGTGAAAATATAAATTCATTTTTTTTGAAGTTATAATTTTCAAATTTATGTATTTTTTTTAAAGTTATATTAAATTTAAATATAAAATTATTAATTCTTTTTTTAAATTTTGTGTCACAATTTTTAATAATATTCTTAATTCTATATTTTAAATTTTTTTTATAATTATCTATCGAAGATAAATAATCAGTTGCGTAAGATAAATTTTTCAACTTCGATTTTTTATCAAATTTATTAACTTTTTGTAATTTTATAATAAATTTAGCACATTGTCTTACATCACTATTAGATGGGCTTTGGATCTTTTTACCATCCAAGTAATTATAAATTATGAAACGATAATTCTTATTTATTAAAATTATATTTGTAATATCAAGATTTAATTTTTGAGTTTTCTGATAAAATAATATTTCTTTTTCAAAATTTTTATAATTTTTATTTTCGAAGATTTTTAAAAAGAATTTTTTCTTTTTTATTTCTATAATATAAGTAAGGTTATTTGTTCCTTCGTTGATTTTTCTTATATAAAATTGATTTGTGTTAAAAAAACTTTTTAAAACTGAATAGATTTTTTTATATTTAGTTCTAAAAATTATTGTCTCTAGGTCCTGCCAATCATTGATTGTTAAAAAGTTTTTTCTTTTTTTTAAGTTGAAGTTAATTTTATTTATTCTTTTTGGTAACCTTAACAAAACTTTTATTAAATCATCAATAAAATAGTTTAATTTTAAATTTTTAATTTTTTTAATTTTTTCTTCTTCTGTATTTTCAAAAAAAATATTTTTATTGCTTATTAATGAATTTTTACAGTATGAAATTTTATTTTTTTTTAAAAATTTTTTTGCAGCATTTCTTAAATTTATTTTAATCCCTATTTTGGACCATTTAGTTTTGTGGCTTATTATATATAAATCGTAAAAATTTTTAATTTTAGAAATAGTATTATAAAAACTATTACTTAATTTGGCTCTTAGAATATACTTCCCATATATCAATCCCTGAAAGGCAGTCCATTCTTTATTTCCTTTTTTTTTTATAATTTCTTTTTTTAAAAAATCTTTGTCTTTGTCGATAAATCTTTTTGATATTGAATATTTTTTTTCTGCAAGTTCGAAAATTAATTTATCATAAGATATGATTGTGTTATCAAGGTCTAAGCCTATTTTTTGTAACATTTATATTTTTTTTATTATTTGACTGGCAGAAATTTCTAACTTTTTTCTTGCCTGATCTTGCTCTCCTAGCCCACAATAAAAATCTTTTTTGATATTAGTGTGTACTATTTTTTTATTTCTTAATTCTGATCCAAATGTATTTATTAAATAATTCGATATGCTACCTTCGTAAAAATGCTCTTCAAGAAAAATTATTATTTTAAATTTATTAATTAGATTTTTAAATTCTTTTAAAGAACCCTCTTCAAATGTATGAAAGCTTATTAGGGTTGACAGTTTTCTTTGCTTTTCTAATATTTGATTTATTTCACTCGCAACTCCCAGCATATTGCCAATAGAAACAATTAGTATTTTTCCGCCTTCTTTGATGACATTAATTTTGTCAATTTTAATTAATTTATTAATAGGATTGATTGTGGGTTCTCCTTTTTTCCCAAGTCTTATATATGTAGGTTTTTTAGATTTTATTACCCCACTGACTAATTGCTCCACTTCAATAGAGTCTCCAGGACATAATACTCTCATATTTGGTATTGATTTCATTAACGAAATATCATCAAGTGAATGATGAGTTGCGCCTAGCCTCGCATAAGATAATCCGGCTCCAGTTCCAACAATATTAACAGGCAAATTTGGATAACAAATGTCAAGTTTTATTTGCTCGAACGATCTTGATACTAAAAAAGGAGTTATTGTGTAAACAAATGGAATAAAACCTAGTTTAGACAATCCAGCAGCCACACCGACCATATTATTTTCGGCAACCCCACAATTATAAAATTGATTTTTGCAATTTTTTTTAAAATCATCAAAAAGTTTATTGCCTATGTCTCCCGATAATAGAATAATTTTTTTATTTGTTTTTGCTAGCTCTGTAATTTTTTTTGCAAAAGCATTTCTCATATAGAATTTATGCCAATAATTGCTTTATTTAATTCATGTTGGTTTGGAGATTTGTAGTGCCAATTATTATCATCTTCCATAAATTTAACACCTTTTCCTTTAATGGTATGAGCTAATATTAATTTAGGTTTATTATTTTTTGTTTTTTTTCTTAATGCATTAATTAGACTTTTTATGTTATGGCCGTCCAGCACTATAACCTCCCATCCAAAATGAAAAAATTTTTTGTCAAGAGGATATATAGATAGCACTTTTTCACTTCGCTCAGTGGCTTGCCATTTATTATAATCGATAATTACCGTTAGGTTAGATAATTTTTTTGCAGAAGCAAACAGAGCAGATTCCCAAACACATCCTTCATTGCATTCGCCGTCGCTAATTACTACATATACTTTTGAATTGTTATTTTTAATTTTATAACCAAGTGCCATGCCACATCCTATTGACATACCGTGCCCAAGAGATCCTGTTGCACATTCTATACCTTTTATTTTTGGCGAAGGATGCTCTTCTAATAATGATCCAGTTTTACAAAAAGAATTTAATTTATTTTTAGATAAAATTTTTTTTCTATATAAGACAGAGTATAAAGTGGAGGCTGCGTGACCCTTACTTAAGATAAATCTATTTCTGTTTTCATTGTTAATATAATTTTTTTTTATATTTAAGAACTGGTCAAATATTGTAGCTATAATTTCTACACAAGACAACGAAGACGCTAAATGAGCTGTTTTTGCTTTATAAGACATTCTAAGAATATCAGTTCTAATATTCTTACAAAGTTCTTTAACTTTTTTTATTTTATTTTTAATTTTTGCATCCATTTAACTGTATAGTTAATAGGTTTATCTCTTAAATTGAAATTTTTATAAGCGTTAATTATTTCATTAATAGCATTTTCGACAGAAAATTTTTTCTTAAATCCAAGTTTTAGTAATTTAGAGGAATCTTGTCGGTAAGATCTTGGGTCATTAGATTTTGATATTTTAATTTTTGCTTTTGTTTTTTTTTGCACTATTTTAGCAATATCAATAATTTTAAGATTCTCAAATCCAGCATTATAAAATCCTGATTTTAAATTTTTTTCTAAAAAAAATTCATATACTCCAACCATATCCTTTATATGGATATTTGGCCTGATCTGGCTACCACTAAACACATTAATTTGATTATATTTAAGTGCTTGCAATGTTAGCATGTTAACACTTAGATCAAATCTCATTCTGGGTGATAAGCCACATATTGTTGCTGGACGAATGCAATTAACAATTATTTTATCAGAATAGCTCATCAAGACTCGTTCTGATATCATTTTTGTTTTGTTGTAAGTTGAGATTGGAATTAGTTCTAAATTTTCAGTAACTTTTTTTTCCTTTTTTACACCATAAACGCTTCCTGAACTTGCATATATGAATTTTTTAACTTTATATTTTATTGACTGTTCAATGATTTTTTTACTTGCTAAAACATTTACATCCCAAGATAGATTTGGCGATAGATCAACTGCAGGATCATTCGCGATATTTGCTAGATGTATGACAGCATATGCAGATTTAAATAAACTATCAGGTATATTTCTTATGTCTCCTTTTATGTTATTAAGATTTTTATTTTTTAACAAATTACAACCAAACCATTGAGTATCGATATTTGTAATTTTGATATTTTTTTTTAAAAAGTGATTAATTAATTCACTTCCTACGTAGCCGCATCCACCTGTAATTAAAATTTTCATTTTTTATGTTCGTATTCTAAATTATATTTTTTTAATCTTGAAAAATTTTTTTCAACCCAATTAATTGTATCTTTGATTCCTGTTATTAAATTGATTTTTGGTTTAAATTTTAACTCACGAATAATTTTTTTGGAATCCAAAAAATATGCAATATCTTTTCCTGTTCTATCTTTCTTTTCCAGTTTCATAAATTTTTTAGGGTTTTTATTTAAAGTCTTAATGATTATTTTTACTAAGTTTTTAATAGTTACAAAGTTCTTGTTTGATACATGATAAATAGATCCAATTTTACCTTTTTCCAAAATATCAAAATATGCTTTAGTTGCATCATTGATATGT
>Ga0194130_10009038_pt1 | contig 10403 bp, 7 predicted proteins | sample TA2KigsurfametaG_FD_160084 | JGI IMG/M metagenome (GOLD analysis project Ga0194130, IMG submission 160084) | Freshwater microbial communities from Lake Tanganyika, Tanzania - TA2015050 Kigoma 12 surface | ecosystem: Environmental > Aquatic > Freshwater > Lake | place: Tanzania: Lake Tanganyika... | reverse complement strand
GCACTACATATGCCGCACTCTGCCACACTATGATGCAGTCTGTCGCACTCTGCCGCACACAATGTAAATCAGTATACCGAGAATTCTAAATGTACAAATTCGAATATTCTACCCCGGATCCCACTCAATATAGTATATCAATTCAATTACCAATTTTCCTAATTTTATTGCCATGTAAGGCAACAAAATTAACTAACATTCATATTTTAACTTTAATAACTTTAATTTTTAATAAAAATAATATTGTCGGATAATATAAGATAGAGTTTCAAAATGAGCAAAAAACTGAAATTGATTAGCAACCACCGGTATACAAAAAAGATACCTCAGTTTGGTGGAGCAGATGATGATGATAAATATAACATTAATATCACGACTGATCCAAAAGAAGTGATAGACTTTTTATCTAAACAGATTACTGAAGGCTTTATTGTCGAGAACCAAAAAAAGGTTACTAAGGTTACTGTACCAAAGGTCAATAAAACTGACTTTGAAAATTTGCTACAAAAACAAAAAGACACTGTAGCTGGTTTTGACTTTAAACAAACTAGTATTACATGTCTTAGAAGTTGTGATTATGAACTGACAACTCCGATGGGAGAGACCTTTGAGAGTACTAAGCAGTATTTTAACCCTCCTAATGTTGTACCACCCCCAGTGGTATACCGTACGGAGGTTAAAATACCGGCCGATAAGTTAGAAACACTTAAATATACTGCAAAAAAATACAAATTGGAAGTGAAAGATAAAAAAGGGAATTCTTTACCGCAAATGAAAGACTCTGAATTTAAAACATTTGAAATGGGTCTTACTGTTTCTGGTTTGAAAAATGATACTATTGCAAAAAATAAAGAGGCAACAGTTTCGCAAGTGGAAGGAACCGCAAAGGTTTCGGACATTAAATATACTGATATTAAATACGATGAGCAACGATTTGCAGATTTGTATGAACTTCTTGTCGCTTCAAATCCAATTCCGTTTGAAAAAACAGATTCGACTGATGGTGTGGCCAAAAAACAACTAAAATTAAAAGACATACTTCCGGTTCCAAGAGACCAACGTAAAAAAGAAGAACTCTTCAATATACTTTCAGAGTTAGAAACAAAAATGGACCTCTTTTGTTCACTGGCTTCAGTAGAGAATAGTATTACAGCTAGTATTGAATACAACAATGCGGTTGACGAAGTTGTACGTGGATTTGGTTTGGACGTGAATGATTCAACAGTGAAAACCCTGTTGAACGAAGTTAAAATAAAACTAAAAGCAGATGACTGCTTGACCTTGAAACATATTCTTGTGAAAAGCGTTGCAATTGACATATTTGTAATTCAAGATAGTTTTGCAAATGAATCGGCCCAATCACTTGGTGAAAAAATGGACTTTAAAATCACCAAAAGTCTTGTAGGCGCTGATGGATGGTGGTGGGTTGGAAAAGTTCCATTTTTTTTGATAGAAAAGATAGCAGATAAGTGTCGTTCAATGTACCTTGGTTACGGAAAATTGACATTTGACACTGATGACGCAGCTAGAGAAATGTTGAATAAAAAACGTGCTGATGCTGTGAATGGTACAAAAAATGAATTTTCACTCATGTCTGCATTTGTTGGTACAGAAGCTCAAAAAACTGCAGCCAAAACTGGTATTATTTTAGGAATTGCATCTACTGGTTGGGCAATTGTAGGTAAAATACAACAAAATCCAGCATTGGCGGCGGTTATTATGGGAGCAGTATCGGCCACTGGTGTTGGTGGAATTTTAACTGGTAGTATACTGATTGCATGCGGTGTAGCATATTATACTGTTTTGAAACTTAAAGAGAAATACAACAGCTACTATGAAATTAACAGGTCGCTGAATGAATTGACAATATTGTTGCACCGAATACAAAAACTGATTCGTTTATCTGTACTTGTAAGTAACACGTACAATTTTGATATTGCAATCAATGAAATTGCGGAACAACTTAAAATTTTATTCAGCCGGTTTGATGAAATGTTGAAACAAGATGATTACAATGGAATACAGGGGATGATAAATAAAAATGCCACGCCTGACCTTGATATGGTAAAAGTTGTTAAAGACGCAGCAACTGATGCTGCTAAGGAGAATCAACTTAACGCCGACCAAGAACGAAAAGATAAAGGACTTCTTGCAAGGGCAAAAGAAAGAGTTACTGCAGCGGCTAAGTCGGTTGGAGATGCCCTTAAACGAGCAAAAAAAAATATTGGCAGTTTTATTTATGTCATGACATTTGACCAAGAGTTATGGTATCGTAAACTCAACAATGACATTATCAAACTCAACATTTATTTGTCTACAACCATTGGCGAATTCAATCTTGTTTTGAACGTCTTGCAAATGGAGTATATTACAAAAGGGTTAAGTGGTGAACAGACCGCAGTAACCGCACTTATTAAAAAACAGGAACATATTAAAGGTAGTAGTGAATATATGAGAATGTTGATTGGAATTTTACTGAATGACATATTGAAACTGCGAGTAGACTTATCGTACTGTAGTAGAACGAATACAGCTGCTATTGTAAGTGTTAGTACCAAAGATGAACCTGTATGTTTAGGATACCAAGATACTGATGGTGGTGGAAATATTGTAACAACTTACAGGCGACAACTGCACGCGATGATAATTTCACTCGTTGAACGATTGAATGATAGAAATTCAGTTTATTCAACGTCCAAAGGACTAAAAGACAAAGTATTTGCCGAAGTAGTTGAACCCTATAAAAAAATGTTTGATAAAGTAGTTCCGGGTATTCCTCCAGATGTTGAAAGTGCACTAAAAGCAAGTAAAAAGTATGACAGTTTGAACCAGCGTATAATAGATAAAATAAATGCCAGAAAGGGCGATTTTGACGCTTCAAAAGATAAAGAAAAAGCTAAATTACAGTTAGTAAAAGTAGGTGGAATTTTAGGAATTGGGGACAAAAAATCAACTACAGATAAGTCCGTTGCAGTTACGCCTCAACAAACTGAAGATAACATGATAGAGAAAATCGTAAAATATGTTGTATCTGAACCGTATAGTACAATTCCAGACGAAGAACTCAGTAAGTATTTGAACAGTGTGTATGACTTTTCTAAAAAAGAAGGCAAAACTACAGAAGCCGAAACGAAGGAAGCAGTTGAAACTGCAAAACAGGTTGCTCAACTCGCTCCAAGTCAAGAAGCAGTTGCAATTGGAGCTCAAGCTTTGGCCGACCAATCACTGGCCAGTACAGTGGAGAAGGAAGCAGCAGCAGATACAACAGGAGCAGTATCAGGTGGCAGGCGTTTAACGCGGAAACGCATTTTGAAATTGAAAAAGAATCATCATCATCGTCGCGTAAGTCGAACTCGAGCCCCATTCAAATCGGCCGCAGCAGCCCTTGCAGCATTTCGCAGAGGCTAAGTATTGATTAAATATTAAAAAATCAAAAAAATCAATATAAAGAAATATCACAATATCATATTGTGATATTATCGTAGTATTATCGTAATATTCACGTCTAAGCTCGTTTAGCTCAGTTGGTTAGAGCGTGGGTCTTATGAGCCCAAGGTCACGGGTTCGAACCCCGTATCGAGCATTTCATTTTTCGACTACATTCTACGCTACGATTCTGTTTGTTGATACTTTTTACTTAAACAGTATCCACAACAAAAACATGAACCAATACTCAATACAACGTACCCAATAAATTCATGTACGTTCATATTGCTGTTTTCTACATTTTATAAATAATAAAAATAAAATTAGTATTATTCTTATTCTTATTATATCAGGCAATTACGAATATCTCAAATTCATTCTCGCTACTTTGTTAGTATGATAATTAATAATATATTTCATTCTTTCTATATCACCATATCTATTTTTATTTCTATTTCTAAAAACAATATAATTATTTAAACCAGTATATTTATTTGTTTCACTTATAAACGTATAATATTGTTTACTATTGAAATTAGAATATATAATATTAGGAATATTTTTTACCAATACTCCGATAGCAACATCATCTACTATACTATAATCTAGTTTATGAATATTATTTAATATATATAAAAAGACATCTTTTTTTAAAATAATATTTGTTCCAGACGCAAACTTTGTACCAAAATATTTTTTATTACATATTCCATAGTATTCATCTATCCATTCTAGTGTAAATAATAAAAATGATCCATAATCAAACTTGTTTTGATCTAAAACAGTTTTACATTTATCAAATTCTACTATTGAAGAAATATTACTTCTAATAATATAATCATAATCATTTATACATAAGTTTTCATTAACCCATAAAAAAGCTTTAATGGTTTTATCTAATACACCTGGTATTAATGATTCGGATCCTTTAATTTTTAAAATATCTCCTTCTCGTTCATATTCGTTTGTAATTGAACTATCAAAAACATAAAAAATAGTATCAAGAAAACGATATCTTCTATAAAAATTACTTAACATAATATACATTTGGTCATAAATACGATCTCTAGAATATAAAACAAGGTTTAATATTTTTTTAACCATTTTAATAATAATTATTATTAGTATTATTATTAATTAATTATTATTATTATTATTATTGATATCGTTTCAAAACATCAACATATCGTTTGCAGTTGGTACGAGATCAGTGCGGGAATTCCCATTCATGATCTTTGTAAGTTCTTGTGTCAAGTAATTGACCGTCAACGTTTTATTTGAAAGCTCTAGTTCCATCTTACCAATCATAATTTTTTGAGCGTGAATAATTTCACGTAGCGACTGGTTTTCTGAAAAGAAATTCGTTTTGTTCGCATTGAGATCCTGAATCCACCGTTCATGTGTTTTGGTTTTACAATGTGCTGAAAACAATGCCGCGCTCGTATATGCTTTATCCTTCCGCGTACCGCATGGACACGTCAACCCGCTTGAAAGTGCTTTGGAGTTGAACGACGGCACTTTATCCACATAGTTTCCTTTTTCATCCATGGTCGGCGAATATACATCGGGCTCAATTACAAGGTCCATCGCGTGTAATCGTAAAATCGGTAAAAATAGTCAAACATTATACATCTTCGTGATAGTAACGCGACTCAATTTTTATTTTTATTCATATTCAACTAACGCGTATATTTTCCTGCACGGGCAAATGAGTCTACTACAAAAATAATAAACACTCCTAGAAAACAATAAAGTACGAGTTCTTCCGTCACATGCTCGGTACGTTCATTGTGTTGTTCTTCAAGCAAATGAATAATGTAATTTAATTTCTCAATAAACTCATCATTTGTTCCCGGGCCAGATAGCTCGTTTGACAGCCTGTTATAATTATATGGCGCCATCTGTTTATAATACTGCGCTGCGTAAGTGCTAGGACTATTTACCTTGAACTGTTCAATTCCGGTTCCATTCTCGCTCATCTTTTGTCCGAATTGTTGTGACATACTGAACATGGGTTGGTGGGTTCGTCCTTCGTTTGTAGTTGGAGGCGGCAACGATCCCGTTACCGTTCCAGATCCAGCGTCGGCAATTGGTGGAGATATTTTAAGATTACTTTTAATATTTTTGACGTCTTGATCCGGGTTTACAGACTGTCCGGGATATACGGGAAGCACACTTGTAGAACGATCCGCCGTCATACCACTTTCATCATCATCGTCTTCATCACTACTGGCTGCATGTATTTTTGCAATAGACGCCTTCAACCTTTCCAGCTTAGGATTAACCCTGCCTTCTTTTTCTTTTTCTTGCGCGGACGTTGACATTCCTTCAACTCTAGAGTCAAAATCAAATGCCTTTACTGTTTTATTTTTACGTTTTCCTCCGAAACCGGCTCCTCCACTTATTCCGGTTCCACTTCCAACATTAAATTCGGAATACCCTAAAGATGTCATATTATCTTGTTTTTATCTTTATCCTTATCTTTATGTTTATGTTTATCTTGGTTATCTTATTTTATCTTTTCGCGTATATTACGATCACTGTAACTATATTACTAATCTACTATTATTTTATTTTTTATCGGAATTTTCAGATTTTACAGATTTTTTCAGATTTTTTTAGAAACTTTCATACTTTTTCAGAAACTTTCAGACTTTTCAGAAACTTTCAGAAACTTTTAAATTTTGAAATATCACTCAAAAAATAGTAAAATAAAAGTAAATAGAACAAAAATAATAAAAATAATAAAAATATAAACAATACATAATTAACTAAACCTAAAGTAAACAACAACATTCATTCAATGAAATATACAAGCGAACCAAAAATGTCGCAGCCGTTAGATTTTTCAGCATATTCTACGTCGCCGTCTTCTAAAGTTGCTCCAGTTGTGGTAGGAGGTGCGGTTTTTGTAGGCAAAGCTATTGCCGGAGGCGCAATTGGTGGTGCAGCGTCATGGGCCGCAACACGTATTTTGGATAACAGGTTTCCACAATCGCCAGGCGGTGGAAGCAGGCGGTAGTATTTAAGAAACATTTTTAATACTGGAAAGCCCTTTTTTAAAAAGAGCATTGATTTGATAATTGTCATCACTATCATTATCATAATTTAAATTTAACCTGGACTTTGACAATTCTATACCTCGAATACAAGTTTGCAATAAGTTATCAGTTATACCAAATGTGTTATAAATTTTCACTTCATCGCAAAACAATATTCGCGGATGATTATTATAAACCGGATCCATTAATGGATCCGGTTCTCCGGCACGTTCAGTAACGACAATTACCTCAGGAAACCGAAGCGCCGAATGAACTCTCTCGTTTTCAAAAATACTGTTCTCGTAAAAATGAATGTTCAAGACAACTTTCGACCGTGATATAAGTTGTAACAAATCATTTTCAAAAGCGGAAGAAACAATTGTCATATTATAGTTCAGGAGCATAAGACCTTGTTGCAGCTTTTCGAGAATGATGGTACGTCTGGAGTTCATCGATCCGTAAAACAAAACATCAATGCTGTTGCGGTTATCATCGCAATTTTTCAATAATGATCCCGACGGATAATTTAAAACGGGAGGTATAAGTACGCGTAACTTATGTCTGCATTCCTGTGGATAGTACCGGATATTTATTTGTGTGTATTCAAATGTAACAAAACTATTCAGTATAAGCTTGCGCATAATTTCAGTAAAATAAAAAGGAGGTTTTAATTGGTTCGGTCCTTTATCATTCAATTGTTCCAATTGATAAATAACATACTTTCCAGTATTCGGAATGCAATTCATATCTTTTATAAGCAGATGCGGAGTTAAAATAAACATTAGATTGTGTGGTTTATCAGAATTATGTAGCACGTCATTTTGAGAAACAAGTCGATTAATATGAATTTCTTCAGTATCAATGTTAAGTTCTGTTTTAAAATATCCACTGAGTGCATGAATTAAGTTATGTAAATAGGTCGTTCCAAAAAATGTAACTGTTTTGAATGACATGAGCCTGTCTAAAAGGTTAAAAGTAAAATGATTTTTATATAGTACCTTGATTGGTGCGTTGTTATAAAAATCATTATATCTATTCATTTATATCGTTTTTTGTTTTAGGTTGGATTATTGAAACAGTTCCAAAATATCAACGTGCTTAAAAATCGTCTTGTTTGTAATGCTGGGATAACTTTTTATTTTTAAAAGGCTTATAAACGTGACGTTGTTTAAAATGTTGACCCACTCTTCCATGCATGTTAGTTCACTATGCCCATTTTTTATAATAATATAAATATTTTCAGAAATTTCATCCAGTTCATTGGTTTTACCTGACAATTTCAAGTTATCATTCAGCATTCGTTGCAGATCAAGAACGATCTCTACAACTTGACAAGCGGAAACCACGCCTTCTTTCATTAAATTTACAATGAACAGTGACATCGCCTTGCGCTTATCGTTTGCTTTGTTGATCTCGCAGAACTTATCGTAGTCTTTTTTGGGATCAACGTACTCAATTGTATGAAACAGTTTAAGGTAGTCTCGCATGCTTGTTTCGAATATTGTTTTGAAAAATTCATGTTTTTCCAGCAAGTCTTTGAACAACATGGCGTACGTATGTGAATAAAACTGGTTTGAGCTTGCAGTACTGAAAATAGAGTTTCCAATTTTTGTCATACTTTCTTCGTCGGCATTATTTGCAATCAAGTGGTCAATTTCCGACAAGATTGCGTCTCGCATTTCAATATAGTTGTCAGACGTAATTCGGTTCAATGACGAACGAATCGTACTAATATTTGTATCGATTCCTTGCGTTCTTGCCAGCTCGGTTGCCTGAAATGCTCGTATTGACTCCCAATCTTCATCCGTAATTTGTTGACTTTCAATGCGCTTAGAGTTTGCATTTGTGCGACGTTCCGAGCTATTTTGCATAATAGTAGAAAATAAAGAAGACTGTGATCCGCTAAAAGACGTTGAGTTTCCGTTTCCGGTCAACGATCCAATAATGGACGATGCCGCGGAACCTGATTTATTTTTCGGAAACACTGGAGTTTTCACATATGTTGGGGCTCCAACCTGGTCCGCAAGTTTAGACACAAGAGTAACAACTTCCGGTGGAACAACGTAGTCAAACCCATTATAAATAATGCGTTCAAAATCAGAAAGCGTGTACTGCGCGGCAATCGGAGATGCAAACATTGATTACTTGATTACTTGATTACTTATTGTTTATTGTTACTGTGGCGTTGTTGGTGTCTTACAGTGTTGTTCAATGAAGGGTAGTATCTATATCGTTTTTATTTGTATTGATGTTATTTGTATTTGGATTGTGGGTATATACTGTTTTTTCATCGATAATAAGTTTTATTTTTTGGTAATTAAATAAAATTGATATTTAAGGGGGATAAATTAAGTTCACTCAACTACCATTCGGAATCTAATTTATTAAATAAGCCGGATAATATTATATAATAAAATTGAGATAAACGTAAAAATATACCCATACTATCATCAAGGCAACTCAAATCCGAAGTGACAATAATTACATGAAACGTGAAAAAAAGTATGATAAGACGGGTGCAAATGGTGATAAAATGGGAACCGGAGTAAATGGAGTAGGTGGGGTAGGTGGGGTAAGTGGAGAAAATGGTACGAGTATGAATGGTGGCGGTGGCGGTAGTGCAGCGACTTCGAACAGCGGTATTAGCTACATGGAATATGTTTCTAAATTCGTGGTACAAAAGGGAGAAAGTTTTTCACATACTCGAATTCCCGATCGATCGCTAAGTATTGGGGGCGCGTTTATGATTCCAAAAAACGAGTTACCAGAATTTTATGCTAGGTACTACCGCCACGTATTTGTTGATAAAAAACAAGAATTCCTAACAGAAAAACAACAGCAGTCAAACGGACCTGGTCTTGTTGATTTCGATTTCAGGTATCCGCCTGATACTGAAAGTAGAATCCATACAAAAGAAAACATTATGGACGTAGTTTCTGCATATATGCAAATTATTACAAGCGTGTACAAGTTTCCAGCAGGCGATCAAGATGATGCGGCAGTCATTCCGTTTTACATATTTGAAAAACCCACTGTAAACATACAGTCCGACTTTACAAAGGACGGTATTCATATGCTTATTGGAATGAAAATGGAGCGTGCTGTACAAATGCTACTTCGCGAAGAACTGCTTCACGAGCTTCCCGAAATACTAAGCAGTCTTCCTTTGATAAACACCTGGGAACAAGTTTATGACGATGGAATTGTAAAAGGCCACACAAACTGGCAGCTGTATGGATCAAGAAAACCAAACAATAAAGCGTATGACCTAAAGTACATATTTGAAATGAAGCAAAATTCAAAAGATAAAACATGGTACTGTTCCGAGTCGAGCGTAAGCGACTTTGTAAAAGATATGGAACACAACTTGGTAAAGTTGACAGCGCAGTATGATTCCCATCCCGAGTATGAAACGTTGAAACTGACAGACGATGACGATGAAATGGTCGATGTTGATATGCAGCATACCCTGTTGAAAAGGTTAGACTCGATTCGACTGTCATTGCAAACGTCGCAGCTGGCTGCAAGTCGGCGGAAAAATGCAATACTCAACTCTGGAGGTGCAAATGCTGGAACTGGCTTGGGTCCAAATTCTCCGGGTGCTTCAACGCGCATCATTATGCGAGCTCCAGATGAAACCCTTGGAACTCCTCAGCGCAGCACTCCGTGGACGCTTGAAGATATTAAGACGCTTCAAGATTTACAAGACGCCACCGAGCAAATGCTTTCTACTATAGATACGAAAGAGTACGAGCTTCGAAACACTCATGAATATGTAATGATTCTCCCTCAAGAGTATTACGAAGAATACACGAAATGGTTGCATGTTGGCTTCGCGCTGAACAATACAAGTCCGAGACTATTCCTTTCTTGGATGCTGTTTAGTTCTCAATGGTCAAGATTTTCAGTGAACGACATTCATAAACATTTGTTGAC
>Ga0194130_10009029_pt1 | contig 10410 bp, 4 predicted proteins | sample TA2KigsurfametaG_FD_160084 | JGI IMG/M metagenome (GOLD analysis project Ga0194130, IMG submission 160084) | Freshwater microbial communities from Lake Tanganyika, Tanzania - TA2015050 Kigoma 12 surface | ecosystem: Environmental > Aquatic > Freshwater > Lake | place: Tanzania: Lake Tanganyika... | reverse complement strand
GGAGGTGAAAAAAAAAAAAATGAAATTTTACAATTACTTCTATTATCACCAGAGCTTTCTATATTAGATGAACTAGATTCTGGGGTTGATGTAGACTCATTAAAGGATATTTTTAATACTATTTTGAAATATCGAAAAAAAAATACTTCATTTTTATTTATTACTCATTCTTCACAAATTTTAAAATTTTTTGATAATTGTTATGTTCATTTAATGGTTAATGGAAAGATAAAAAAAACAGGGGGAAAGGAATTAGCTAATTATATAGAAAATTTTGGTTATACAAGCTTATAATAATATAAGAATTAAATTCTTATTTATTATAAGCTTTTAATATTGTGTTTAAAAATTCTTTAATAATATATTTTATTGTACTAAAAGATTGAATATTTGTTGGAATTGTGATATCAAATTTTTCAGAGTTATTGAAAATATTACTAAGCCCTATTGTTGGTATAGCAAATTTTCTACATTCAGAAATAGCAATATTTTTATTAGATATAGATAAAAAAATAATAAGATCTGGTAAACCATCTAAATTTTTTATTCCTTTAAAAAGCTTTTCAAATTTTTCTATCTTTAAATTATATGCTGCTTGCTCTTTTTTAGATAATTTTTTTTTAGTTTCTTTTAATGTTTTTAATGTTAAAAATTTGTTTCTGAAATTTTTCCAATTTGTAATAAAGCCTCCCATCCAGCGAGATGTGAGATAAAAACAGTTTTTTGAAATAAAATCCTCAAAATTATTTACTAAAAATTTTGATGTGCTATTATTTGTACTTACAAATAAAATTTTTTTTTTATTTTTCGCCATAATAAAAATTATTTTTTGTGCTAAAAACAAAATTTTAGCTATTTTTATTATGTTTAGTATGTGAAAAAATTTTTCTTTTTTTATTAAAAGATCATTATTTTTTTTAGAAATTTCACCATTTTTAAAAAATAAATTGGCTGATAAAAATAAAAGTTTTTTTACTTTTATTTTTATAGCCTTTAAGCTTAAATTTTTTTTTAAAAAATTTTTTGAATTTATCATAATTTTAATTTTTATAATAATACATATTATCTAGAAAATTTTTATTAAGTAAATATCCTGATCCAGCAGGCATCAACTTATCCATTATAAAAGACTCTTGCAAACCAGTCACCCAATCATTTGATCCAGTCATTGCCGCCTCTATCAAGTTTGTTTTAGTTTCTTGAAAACTTGCTGAAGCCATAAATCCACTATTTCTAATTAAAGAATTTTTGCTAGAACCCACATAAATAGGAGCAACTTCACAATTTTTTAAACTATTTTCAATATTTGTTATATAGTTTCCTAAATTATTAAAATTAAAATCTTTTAATTGTATTTTAAAAGAAAATATATTTTTTTCAAAATCTTCTATTAGGTCATATATGGATTCTTTATAAAGTTTTATTAAAGAAACATATATATATTCATTTTCTAAAAAATTTTGAGAACCGTAATTTAAAACAAAAACTCTTGAAGTTAACTGACGAACTATTAACTCTATATGTTTATTAGAAAGCTTTACTCCTTGATAATAATAAACAGCCTGAATTGAATTTATAATTAACAATTGCAATTTTTGAAAAGAAAGTATTGAAGATTCAATAGTAGAGTTGCTTTTTTTAAGATAATAATAATAATATGATAATAAAAAGGAATGAGAATCTATAGTATTTGTCTTTATCTCGTCAGAAAGTTGAAAAAAATTAAAAAATTTAACTTGTTTATAAAAATTTGTATTGGTATCAGGTTTATAAATTGAAAAAAAGTTTTCATCGTTAAAGATAAAATCATTTGCTGAATGAAGTTTAATATCAAAATAATTTTGAACACTTTCTTCTTTTTTTGAAATAGTATCTAATTTTGTAATACTGTTTTTATTTGCATTTGGAAAGCAATTAAGAAAATCGGAAAAAAAATCCTCTATTTGAAATAAAAAATCTTCTTCGTTTTTAGAATTATCTTTTTGAAATATAAGGCTAAAATTTTTTATAAAATTATTTATAAAAACATTTTTTTGATTTTTAAAAAGGATATTGGAATTATTTAAATTAAAAAAAAGACCACTATTATATAAAAGTGGCTCAACCTCTTCAGAGCCAGTCGCTTCAATTAATTGATCAATTTTAGGAAGCCCTTGAACAATATCATTAGCTTGTTGCTTATAAATAATTGAATGGGATATTAGCTCGTTTTTAAAAAGATATTTTTGGCCTTTTTTATAAAATAATGACCCTTTTGGAAAAAAGAAAGATTGTATTAAATGAAAAGTATATAAAAAGCCATCCTTTTGTATCAACTTTCCTTTTAAAGGTATTTCTAAGGTATTACTAATTTTTTTTTTTAAAGTAATAATATCCCCAATTTTTGGGTTTATTTTTAAATTCGAGATATGATCAGCATTAATACAATAGATATCCTTTTCTCTTATACAAAATAAAATTTTTTTTGCCGCTTTATTATCTGTTTTAAAAAATATTTTAAAAATCTTTTCATTTTTTTCTGGAAAGCTTTCTATACGAGCACATATTGTTCCTTTATCAATAAATTGATAATTTTCAGAAAAAAGAATTAATTTATTTTTTAAATTCGAATAAGTTTTTTTAAGAAGAAAAAATTTATTAATTTTTTTATAATTTTGAATATCAAAATAATATTTGTTATTATTTGCATATAAAATAAGAAAATCCTCTTTTTTTGTAAGCAACCCTGAATAAGGGGCAACCAAAATATTTAAAAAAGCCATCGATTTGTTAATATCAAAATCTTTTATATTTCGAAATTTTGATTTTTTATGAAAAATAAAGAATTTCCCTAGGCAAGTGGAAATTTGGCTATTATTAACTATAGAGATATTTCTATTATATATCTTTTTAAAAATTAATTTTTCTTCTACAATTTCTCCATCTATTGGTGAATATATAGGAATAATTTTTTTTATTCCATAGTTTGAAAGAAGATCAGATGAACTTACGTTTGCCATTTTTTCATCTTTTTTAATAAAAGATCTTTTTTCTAAAAAAAATTCTAAATTTTTAGGTATATAAAAACTTTTTTTTCCATCTTTCCAATGAAAAATTTGAACTTCTAAATCTTTTATTAATTTCAATATATTTTCACCAAAAGCATTTCGGTCATAAAATCCTTGAAAATTTTGATAACTTATTATTTTTCCTGATAAAGGTAATGAAAAAAAATTTGTACTTAAATCACCACCAAACGCCCCACCAGTATGAAATGTTCTCATTGTAAGTTGTGTGCCTGGTTCACCAATTGATTGCGCAGCAATTACACCAACAGCCTCTCCTAAAGATATTTTATTTAATTTTGATAAATCCCATCCATAACATTTTTGACATAAAGCATTATTGTCTCTACATGTTAATGGAGATTTTATTCGTAAATAAATATTTTTATTTTTTTTAGCGCTTAAAAAATTTGTAATTTTTTTTGTTAAAAAACAATTTGTTAATGTAGGAATTAAACTTAAATTTTCCTCAGTATATTCTAAAGCTAAATTTGAATATCGACCTAACAAATTTTCGCAATTTGAATTTCTAAAAAGATCAATAACTAAACTATCAGTAGTTTTACAATCAATTTGTCTTATAATAACATCTTGTGCTAAAAAAATAAGACGTCTTGTTAAATAACCGGCTACCGCTGTCTTTAAAGCTGTGTCAACCACGCCTTTTCTTGCACCATATGCCGAAACAAGATAATCAATAGATGCTAAACCTTCTCGAAAATTGCTTTTAATTGGAAACGATATTATGTCTCCTGATTGATTTGTCATTAAACCTCTAATGCCAACGATTTGTCTAACTTGAGAAATATTTCCTCGAGCTCCAGAAAAAGCCATAATATATAAACTATTTGCTGGGTCATAATTTTTATAATATTCTATTATTTCTTTTTTTATTATTTCAGTAGCAAAAAACCAATGATCTAAAATAGCTTGAAATCTTTCTGAATCTGATAAGAGTCCATTTAACCATTTATGATTTATTTCATTTATATAAAGGTTAGAATTCTTTTTAATTTTTTTTTTTCCTTCTGGACTTTTTAAATCTTCTAAGCCTATAGAAATTCCTGAGCTAGTTGCATAAAAAAAACCAAAAGCTTTTAATGAGTCAAGCATTTGAGAAGCCGTTATATTTCCAAAATTTAAAAAAGTTTGTTTAATTATTTTTTCTAAAATAGCTTTTTTAAGAGTTATTGCTAATACCATAAAATTTAATTTATATTATTAAAAATGCTATTTAATAAAAGCCTGCCTGGTGTTGTACTTAAAAAAAGATCACAAATTTTATATTCAGTAAAATTTTTTTTTTCTCCTAAGAATATTCCAATATTTGTAAACAATAATATCTTATGAGCATTTAATTTTAAAGTTTTTAAAATTTTAACTTTTTGTGTAAAAACGTCAAAAGCATATAAAAATAAGTTTTTATTTTTAAGCTTAATTGTTAAAGATTTTAATGAATATCTAACAAAAATTGGTGTATGAATAGATATTTTTTTTTGATAAAATAAATTAAGTGCTTGGTTTTCATCAGAAAAATAAAAATTATTAAAAACTTTATTTGTTATTAAAAATAAGCTAAGATAATAGCAACCTATTATCATGTCTTGGCTAGGTTTAATAATTGCTTCACCATTTGCTGGCGAAAAAATATTAAATGAAGGTTTCATCATTGCCTTTGCCTCAAGTTGAGAAGTTTCATATAGGGGCAAGTGTACAGCCATTTGATCTCCATCAAAGTCTGCATTAAAGCCAGTACATACTAATGGATGTAATAATATTGCTTTTATCGGTGTTAAAATAGGGGAAAAAGCTTGTATACCAAATCTATGTAAAGTGGGAGCTCGATTCAATAAAAGTGAAAAATTTTCTAACAATTTTTCTAAAAGTTTCCAAATATAAAGTGGTCTTTCATTTAAAATATAAGGGAATAATTTTGGATCTTTCAGAGAATCTTTAATTTTGCTTTTTGACAACATATTAATTAGATAAGGTCTAAATAGTTCTGCTGCCATATTATAAGGCAATCCAAATTCATTTAATTGAAGATCTGGTTCAACAATAATTACTGATCTTCCTGAATAATCTACACGTTTTCCTAAAAGTGTATGTCGAAATCTCCCAAATTTTCCTTCTAAAACTTCTGTTAAACTTTTTAATGTGCGATTATTTGATGTCAAGATATGTTGAGGTAATAATTTAGCATTATCAATTAATCCATCTACTCCATATTGAATTAATCTTTTTTCATGATAAGCTAAAGCATCATTTTTCAAATCATATTTTGTTATAAATTTTTTATAAGCTCTTATTCTTTCAAAAATTATTGAATAAAAATTATTTAAATCTGCCGCGATTACTTGGCTATCCTGCGTTTCAACCATAGGTCGAAGGCCTGGAGGCAAAACAGGTAAAACAGTTAATATCATCCATTCAAATTTTGTATTTGTTGCAAAAAAGCTTTCAAATATTCGCAATATTTGAAAAAATTCAGGATATGCTATTATTTTAGCTCTAAAATAATCAATTTTTTCTTCTAAAGAGTTTGAAATAGCTCTTAAAATATTTAATATAAATTCAGAGCCTCGATTCTGAGCAGTTTCCGAAAGATCTTTAGCTTTAGCTAAAGCTTTTCTAAAGTTAGTAAAATATTCCATTTGTTCTACTTCTTTAGTATAATTTTTATCTTTTCTTTTTTTTAATAGCAATTTTAGCTGCTGATCTCGTGAAAGATAATTTTTATCCTTATTATTAAGTCTATAATAATATATAATTTTTTCAAGTATTTCAATCTCTAAAGAAGAGTCTAACATATTTAATAATATATGTAGATATGCTGGCTCGCTTTTAAAATACCAAAAATGTGAAACAGGTGTTGGCAAAGAAATATATCCCATTTGATATCTGCGAACTCTCGTATCTGTTAACTCAATTTTACAAATTTCACAAATTTTCGGAGGTATTATGCCCTGATATTTTCCACATCTGCATTTCCAGTTGGTAACTGGACCGAAAATTCTTTCACAAAAAAGACCTCCATTTGTGGGTCTTTGAGTTTCTTCATTTATTGTTTCTGAGTTCAAAATTTCACCTATGATTTTTCCTTTTGGTAAAATTTTTTGAGACCAAGTTTTTATTGTTTTAGGTGAAGCTAAGGTAATGCTAAGATATTCAAAAGAGCTAGTTGAAGCATTAATTAGCTCTAGCTCTTTTTCTAGTATCTCTAAATTAAATTTTTGTTTCATAATAATTTAAATTAAGACTTAAAATTTAGAAATTTTTTTAAAAAATCTTTTGAATAATCTTGAGTTAAAATTTCTTTAGGTTTTTTATTCTTAAAAAAACTTTCTTTAAATTTTGCCTTATCAATTAAAGCTTTTATTTTTAATTTTGCTTTAATGTTCTTAAAAAAGGAATCAGAATCAGCATTTAACTTTGCTATTTTTTCAGTATTTAAGCTAATTTTTTTAGGTACAAAATTAAGTCCAAGAGCATTAAGTTCTCTTGTCATAGATAAAAATGTTTCTCCAATTGCTGCAATAGGCTTTTTCTCAAAATCTCCCTGAATAATTGCTTTATAAAAATCATTTCTTCCATCAAAATCATCTGATTTTATACCAAAAAGCTCATATAATATAAAAGCAGAGCCGAAGCCTTCTAAAGCCCAACTTTCCATTTCCCCAAAACGCTGACCACCTTCGTGAGCTTTTCCGGAAAGAGGCTGCTCAATAACAAGAGAATATGGTCCAATAGAGCGAGCGTGTTCTTTATTATGTACTAAATGAGCTAATTTAACAATATAGCTCCTTCCAATTAAAATTGGATTATCAAAAAATTCTCCTGTTCGCCCATCTCTAAGTAAATTTTTTCCTGGATAAATAGGAGAAAAAATCCAATTTTCATTTGAAAGATTTCGCGCTTCTTTTAATTTTTGAGTTACTAAAATTCTTGAAGCTTGCTCCCCAAAAAGTTCATCAAAAGGTGCTATTTTGAAACGTTTTCCTATATAAAATCCAGCCAAACCTAGCAACGTTTCAAAAACTTGACCAACATTCATTCTAGAAGGTACTCCTAATGGGTTAAAAATAATATCAACTGAAGTGCCATCTTCTAAAAAAGGCATATCTTGTTGGGCAACTATTTTTGAAATAATACCTTTATTGCCATGACGCCCTGCGAGTTTATCTCCCATTTCAATTTTTCTTATGTGTGCTATAAAAAATTTTAATTTTTCAATTTCTTTAGTAACAATAATTTTTTCATTATTTTCATTAATAAATGATTTTTTTTCATCTTCAATTTCTTCAAAATATTTAGTTATTTCTAAGACGCGACCTTCCAAATATTTTGGTGTGCGAAAAGAAAAATCTTCAAAATGGTGGTTTTCATTAGATACGTTAAAAGTTCTTAAAACAGTCATGCGATCAAAACTTTCATCATCACGCGCCTTAACTTTTCCAACTAATATATCATTAGGATATACATATGATCCCTTTTTTATCACACTTTCATAATTTAAATTTCTTGCTTCAAAATCGCTTAAATGGAAATGGCTTAAAAATATTTCAGATGAATTATCTTCATTTGTATCATCATCATCAAATTGAAAATCTTTTGTTATTAAATCCTCAGTTAATTCATTATCATCCAATAATAAAATATTTTTAGTTTTCTTTTTTTTTTTTTGCTTTTTTTTTTTTTTTTTGTCTTTTTTTTTTTTTTTTTTTTCTTCAAATTTTTATTTTTTATTATTTTTTTTTTTTTTGTTTTTTTTTTTTTTCATTTTCTAATTTTTCAAATTTTTTTGAAAATAGATCTGTTTTATTTAAAAAAGAAAAGATCTTATCTGTTAAAAATTCAATTTTAACGACTTGATCCCATTCTGATAAAGAATTTAAAAAAGGAATTATTTCTTTAACAATTTCAGGTTTAAAATTTATTTTTTTTAACTTGAGAAAATTTTTTAAAAATTTTTTATCAAAAAGATATATTATTGTGCTAAAAATTAACTCGGCTGAAATATCTTCCGAATTACGGAAAAACTCTTCAAGTGCCCCAATCTTTTGATAAGGTAAAACTGAAGGATTATCAAAAAAAGTTGGTTCTAAGCAAGTTTCATATTCTTCAATTTGTATTGATGTTAAAGAGTCATTAATTACAAGCTTTTCATTAATAACAATCGCATCTTCAAAATTATATCCATCCCAAGGCATATAAGCAATTAGCAAATTTTTTCCAATTGCTAATTCTCCATCTAAAGTACCTCCAGCATCTCCAATAATTTGATTAGAAAAAATATGCTCTCCTGGCCAAACACATGCTTGTTGATTAATGTATGTATCTTGGTTGGACCTATAATGTTTTTTTAATTCATAAAACAATTTCTGTTTTGCTAAATCTTCAATAATCAAGTATTCGTTGTTAGCTTTATAAACTTTACCTTCTGTATAACTTGTAACAATCATGCTAGAACCTTGAATGGAATTAGCTTCCATGCCCGTTCCTACAATAGCTTTTTGACTATAAATTAATGGAACTGCTTGTCTTTGCATATTTGCACCCATAAGACCTCTGTTGGCATCATCATGCTCTATAAAAGGTACTAAATTAGTTGATAATGATAAAAGCTGAGTGGGAGATAAGCTTAAATATGAAACATTTTCACTTTTTGAGGAAGATAAAAAAATGTCTTCCTTTATGGAAATATTTTCCTGAAGAATTTTAGAATTTTTTGTGTCAATACATACATCGCAAAAACCAATGTCAGTAAAAGTTTCTAAATCTGCATTTAAATAAATAGCAGGTTGATTATTTGCAATTTTTTTAAAATCTATTTTTAAAAAAGGGGCTTCTAAAAATCCCATATTATTAAATCTTGCGAATAAAGATAAAGAGCTAACTAATCCTGCAGTATCTCCTTCAGGTGTTTCTATTGGGCATAATTTTCCATATTGGCTAGTATGAATATCTCTAATAGCATCACTTATATTATCCCTTTCTAATCCATTTGGCCCAAAAACAGTTACCCTTCTTTTATGAGCTATTTCAGCTAAAGGATTAGTCTCATCCATATATTGAGAAATTTCACTTGATTTAAAAAATTCTATAAAAGTGTTAAAAATATCTTTTGTATTAACATATAAAATATTTTCAAGATTTGTAAGATCAAAATTATTAAAATTTTTTTTATGCTCTAATATATCCTCTTCATCTTCTTCAAAAAATTCTGAATCTGCCAAAGATGTAAAATATCCAATTTGAAATTGGTTTTGTAAAATATCTCCAATAGGCCTTATTTGTTTGTTCTTTAAATGATCAATATCATCTTCAGGCATTCCAAAAAATTTTAGGTTTATTATATTTTTTATCATAAAAACAAAATCGGAACCTGTCAAATATGTAATAGATTCAGGAAAATTTTGTAAAAATTTATGATTAATTAGTTTTCTTCCAGCTTTTCCAATTGAGAGACATCCAATTCTCAAGTCAAAAAAATGAGACTCTAAAATATCCTCAAGTTCATCTGAAGAAATTGTTTCTTCAAATTGTGTTTTTCTTATAAATCTTTTTAATAACTCTTTTTGAATATCAGACATACACGAAGAAATTTCTTCGTAGGAAATTCCAAGATATTGTAAAAAAGAAAATATAGAAATTTCTTGCTGTTCAGTCTCTTCATCTTCATTTAAATCAAGCTCCCATTCTCTTTTTTCAAGCCTTAATTTTTCTTCTCTTTTATCAAAAATAGTTTTACCAATAATTTCACTTGCATTAATATAAAAATTTAAGGCTTTTTTTAAAGATAATAGTGTAAATTTTGCCCAAAGACCCTTATCAGAAATTATTGTGGCAGTGCATAAATTTTCTCCTGTTGCAGGGTTTAATTCTTTTTTAAAATATATTCCAGGAGATCGAATTAACTGGCTAACAATTATTCTTTCACATCCTGTTATTAAAAATGTCCCATGCTCAGTAATTAATGGTATTTCTGACAAATAAATATCACCTGTACAATAAACTGTTTTTAATTTTTCATTAAGCGCTTTTTCACGTATATATTTAGAATATGGAGTTATATATTTTTTTTTTTTATCAACTTTTTTTATTTGAAAATTTATAATTTTAGAAATAATTTTATTATTTTTACGCTTTTTTTTTTTATGAGTTTTTTTGTAATCGTCATTTTTTTCTGTAATAGAATAAAATACAGGTAAATACGCATGAATAGAATATGTTTTATTTTCATTATCTATTTCAGTAAACTCATCTTCTGGAAAACTTAATTTTATATTTTTTGGTGCAAAATATATATTATAATCTAAATATCTTTCTATTTTTTTTCTTTTTTCTTTTTTTTTTACTAATTTTG
>Ga0194130_10009026_pt1 | contig 10411 bp, 10 predicted proteins | sample TA2KigsurfametaG_FD_160084 | JGI IMG/M metagenome (GOLD analysis project Ga0194130, IMG submission 160084) | Freshwater microbial communities from Lake Tanganyika, Tanzania - TA2015050 Kigoma 12 surface | ecosystem: Environmental > Aquatic > Freshwater > Lake | place: Tanzania: Lake Tanganyika... | reverse complement strand
GCCTACGCACCAGCCCAAAAGCCCTGCTGCGACTGATCCGGGAGCGCTGGAACAACAAAAGCTGGCACTGGATCCGCGACACCCAGCTCCACAAGAACACCCACCGGCACACCAACCGAACCGGTGAACCGGTCATTTCGCTCCGGCGCAACATCGTAATGAACCTATTGCGGAGAGGCGGCTACCGCTCGATTCGACAGGGTCTCAGGAGACTCGTCTGCGACATCAAGGGGATGCTAGAGCTTGGATGTGTGACGACCACCGAAGCAACGAGCTGAACATACTTTAGGCAGCACTGCTCCAGGCTACTTCTGGACTCAAATCGATCCGTCTTAACACAGGTTAGCTCTAAATGTCATGAGATAGATTGCGCTACAGGCAATCTGACCTAATTCAGGAAGCCCTACATAGATGTATTGATCAGGATATGACCTTTCAGGACTGATCTAGAGATCCCACAAAAGTCAGAATTTATCAGAGTCATCTAGAAAAGCATGGATATCCGCAATGCACAAATCTGGAGCCTTTGCATGTGCATAGAACTGAATATACCAATCCAAAGTTCTTGTTATTGTAGTAGTAAATGACCATGATGGATGCCATGCGAGCTGGGATCTTGCTTTGTCAATATTAAGGCTCAAGAGTGAAGCCTCGTGAAGAGTGGAATCTTCCAACACTTGATATTTAAATGGTGTATGTTGGCAGGCTGCAAAGACTAATTCCTTCACTGTCTTATTGGACGAGTAGGAGGGTCCAAAATTGAATGATGAAGCAAGGGAGGGGTCTGAGTACAACTGTTGAGCGAGAGAGAGATAACCAGTGAGTGGATCGAGTACGTGTTGCCAAGGCCGTGTCGAACCTGGATTCCTAATGGTTAGAGTATGATCGCTCTCTATTGCCCTAATGATATCAGGTATAATCCGGTCTTGAGACCAATCCCCCCCCGCTATAACATTTCCTGAGCGAGCCGTAGCAATCCTCAATTTATCAGATTGATGCACAAGAGTGCCACAAAAGCTTTTCCGCCAGGAATCTACAGCGATCTCCGTGGCTGCTTTACTTGCGCTGTAAGGATCAATTCCACCGAGAGAATCTGTTTCACGATAGCCATAGATCCACTCTTGATTAGAGTATACTTTATCGGTGGTAACTATGACAGCAGAGCACGGAACTATTGATGATGCCTTAAGAGTTTCTAGCAGGGTAAGTGTACCAATGACGTTCGTATTCCATGTTGAGAGAGGATCCTTGTAGCTGTGACGTACCAAAGGTTGTGCAGCAAGATGCAAGACAATCTCAGGTTGAAACGAGGATACAACTATGGATAACTGATGAAAGTCAGTAACATCTCCTACATGGTGGTTAATATGACCGGAGAAATATGGTATTCTAGTTTTAATTGGCAAATTCGGAAAAAGCTCGTTAAAAAGACAGTGATTCTGTGCTGGAATAAGGGAGTATCCAGCTGCATCTGCACCTAGGTGTAGAAGAAGAAGTGTTAGCCAACTCCCTTTGAATCCTGTATGACCCGTGACAAGAACACGCTTATTATTCCAAAAGGAGGGTTTCATATTGGTCTCACCAGACATGCCACGGTGCATTGCCACTACACCATAGCTGCTCAAGGTAGAACCTGTCACGAAGTGTATCCATAGGCTGCCAAAAGCCATGATGAATATAAGCGTTGAGCTGGTTATTGGCGGCAAGTCGGGGCAATACATCATTCTCCCAGCTAGTGGTATCTCCAGGAATATATTCGAAGATTTTTTTATTAACCGCAAAGAAACCCCCGTTGACAAAAGCATTATCTCCGGGGGGCTTTTCTTCAAATTGTCTAACTTTTACGCGGTTCAGGTTTAAAGCGCCATAGCGGCCTGGAGGCTTAACGGCTGTAAGAGTAACCAAGGGATTGTATTGTTGATGTTGATTCACAAGAGAGTGAATATCTACATTGGACAAGCCATCTCCATATGTAAAGCAAAAGTTATCCTCTCTAATAAATTGGGCGACGCGCAAAAGTCTCCCTCCTGTTTCCGTAGCGTCGCCGGTATCGACCAATGTGACTTTCCAAGGCTCGCTCATTCTATTATGGACTTCAATTCTATTATCCTCGTCTAGGTGAAGAGTTACGTCTGAGGTATGTAGAAAGTAGTTTGCAAAGTACTCCTTAATCAGGTAGCCCTTGTAACCACAACATATGATGAAGTTATTAATCCCATGGTGGCTGTATAGCTTGAGAATATGCCAGAGGATTGGTTTGCCGCCTATCTCCACCATGGGCTTCGGCCTGGTTTGTGTTTCCTCAGACAAACGTGTGCCTAAGCCTCCTGCAAGGATGACAGCAGTATTTGGGAACACCATGGTGGGGCAAGCCTTTGTGTGGGCTAGATGTCTGAAGGTTGAAAGGACGATAGCTCGTCAATACTAATTATCCTATCGCATAACTCGACTGTTGAAAGACGATGGGCAATCATAATGATAGTTAGATCTCTATCTAAGCCGTAGATAGAGTCCATGAGATTACCTTCAGTAGCTAAATCCAAGGCACTTGTCGCCTCGTCAAGCACTAATACAGTGGATTTCTTGTAGAGAGCACGTGCAATTCCTATCCTTTGACGTTGACCGCCGCTTAGACGAACACCTCTTTCGCCAACAACAGTGTCAAACTGATCAGGTAAAGTCAAGATGAAATTTAAGATTTGGCCTTTGCTAGCGGAAATGACCAGTCTCTCATAATCAATCTCTGACTTAGGTATTTCGAATGCTATATTCTCGCCAATTGTGCAGTCCGCTAGAAAGATATTTTGGGGAACATGTGCAACAGAATCCCTCCATCTAATGATGCAATCAGTGTCCCATAAATTCTTGCCATCTAAGAAGATAGAGCTGCAAGAGGTAGGGAAGAGACCCATAATTAGGTTTACAAGCGTGGTCTTACAGCAGCCTGTTTTTCCGGTTAAAGCAACTCGTTTGCCTTTAAAGATTTGAAGAGATATGTTTTTAGTCACAGGCTTTGTCTGCATAGGATAGACAAAGAAGAAGTCATGGAGGTTAATTGATTTGGTGATACTAAGTGAGTTTGAAACTTGTGCATGATTAGGTATAAAGGTTGGGAGCTCAAGCAACTGCAATACATTGATCAAGCTCTGTGAGGCATTATTAGTAAGGGCTCAACCTTCATATATTGTTTGAACTATGGGTAGAAGTCTTTGCGAGCCTAAGACTAATGCACCAAGGGTAGGCAGAGCATTAGATAGTGAATCATATTGAGCAATTGAAAAACCTACCACTGCTATTGAGATGATACCGATAGGCTCCATCACAAGTCTGGGAAGGACGCTAAGGAACAAACCATTCCCTTAAGAGCGACGAAGTGGTCGGTCAGATTGCACATAACTGTGATAATAGTAATCTTGAGAACTATCTATAATGATCTCGCGAATTCCCCCTAGTCCTTCTTGCAGGGAATTGATAAGATTGCGATTAAGCAGTGCCTGCTCTTTACTTAAGTGACTGATAGGGACGCGTGTACTGACTGACAAAAGAAGATATACGGTTATTACAGTAAAGCCTATACTAAGTGCCACTAAAGGATTGACATAGACAAGAGCAGTAATGATGGCCAGAGAAACAACCAGGGAACTAAGAGTGGTAATTAAAGGATTGACAACACCATAAATCAATTGATTCACATCAGTTGTAATAGTTGCAAGCAAAAGGCTGCTATTTCGACTAATATGATACAAGTAAGGTTGACAGAGTGTTCTCCTGTATGATTCAGAACTTATATCGGAGCCAATAGCTGACGAGAGGCGTACATTGAAAAATGATGAAAGAGTACGAATGAGACACACTAGGAAGGCAGAAAAACAAAAAAGAAGACTAATGGGTAGCAAAAAATCATGATCAGACTGTATATGAAGTGTGTGAATAAGTGGCTGATATACAGGATTTGAAAAGGCTTGGCCTGGATTTGACAATATTAACAGAAAGGGGATAACTGTTGCGATGCTAAAGACCTCTGTAGAAGCTCCGATAGACATGAGGCCAAGTAAATAAGCGCTCAGTTTTTTTCGGTGCCTGGGTAGACAAGCCCAGAGGCGAAGAACTAAAGAGAGAGTTTCACTGAAATCTTGATTGGCCACGGTTTTAATACCTAGGGGGAGTCAAGAAAACCCACTTCTTCGACGGGAAAACAAACCTTTAATCGCGGGCCACGAATGGATTCATGGGCGGCAAACTGCTCGGTTTAACGGAATATGAGGTGATCACGGCCAAGAATCGCACTATACGCGAGCAGTTCTTGGCTAAGATGGGGAAATTGGTGCATTCGCAGCACTGCCCGCCTTCTAGTGCTAGGAGTAAATCACTGGGGATCTCAACCCCGGGGTAGCCGGGGTTGAACGCACAGCTCAGGCACCCGGCTCAGTGGCCGGCGTTGCAAGGGGTGGGCAGGCCCGTGACCCTGGTTTTAGAAACACCTTAACCAGACGAACATGCCCGGAAAACAGTCTGACGCGTCTGCATTGGCGTCGATACTAGATCAGGGCTGATTCAAAGTGTGTCACAGGCGTTCTTGCAGCGGCTGCGAGCATGGGTTGAGGTCGGCTGGATTGCCCTCTCTCAGTGCCAGAGAGCGTCTCTGCCGCAACCGATCTCGATCTGATCAGCTTCATCAAGGCGATTCCAGATGCCCGCATGCGCAGGGGCGTGCGCATCCCAGCCTGGTATTTGCTCCTGGTAGCCGTACTGGGGATCTTGAGCAAATGCGAGAGCCTGCGGGATCTGGAGCGTTTTGCCCAGCGTCACCACGCTGTGCTCACTGAGACGCTGGGGATCGAGCTCAGACGCCCACCTTCTGACTCAGCCTTTCGCTACTTCTTCCTGCAGGTGGATGTAGCCGCCATCTGTTCCGCGATCAGAGATTGGACGATCGCTCAGATCCCAGGCGGCATCAGCGATCTTGACCAGCTGGTGTGTGATGGCAAAACTCTGCGTGGTTCGATCGAGCCCACCAGCGGTGGCGGTTCAGCCTTCATTGCTCAGGTGACGCTCTACTCCGTTGCTTTGGGTGTAGCGATCGCTCAGGCCTGCTACGCGACCAGCGAGGAACACGAGCGAGCTGTGCTCCAAAAGCTGCTTGGGGAGCTCAATCTCGAGGGTGTGCTCATCCAGGCGGATGCGCTCCACACGCAGCGGCCGTTTTTCGACAGCTCAAGGAGCAGGGGGCCGACTTTCTCCTGACGGTGAAAACCAACCAGAAAACGCTGCACCGGCAGATTGGTGATCAGCTGCGTGGAAAGCGCAAGATCCCTTTCCTGGCAATAGATCACGAGATCAGCCACGGCCGTGACATCACCTGGAACCTGCGGGCGAAAGAGGCTCCCGATCACATCAAGGAGAACTGGCATGGCAGCAGCTTGATCGTGGAAGTAATCGCCACGGGAATGCGTGATGGCAAGCCGTTTCAGGCCTCCCACTTCTTTCTAACGAGCCTGCGCACCACAACAGAAGAACTGCTGCAACTGGTGAGAGAGCGATGGAGCATTGAAAGCTGGCACTGGATCCGCGATACCCAGCCCCACGAGGACAAGCACCGCTACCGCGGCAACGGTGCCGGTGTGATGGCCACGCTGCGCACCGCAGCCTTGAACCTGCTGCGAATAGCCGATTCAACTCAATCCGGGAAGGCCTGCAGGCGGTGATGCACGACATCAAGGCGCTGCTGTTGATGGTTAAGCGGCAGCCGGAACTCAATCCAGGTTGAAACTTTGAATCAGCCCTGCCGATGGGGAAGCCGACGAGGAGGCAGCTGGAACACTCAGCTGAACATCAACAGCAACGCTTCTGTCAAAACAGAACAAGCTGATTGCTGAGTTGCACATTCAGCGATCAGGATTTATAGTGGATGATTGGAGTTGAGCAATCAGCTTCCACGCAGTCATCCTCTGACTGCTCCTGTTCACCCTCCGGAAAGGATCACAGGACCGCCTGAGTTACACCACTCAGAGGGGCGCTACCTTTGATCTCCTTCGACACTTGTTATGAACTTCGCAAATCATGCGTTTCCCCTTGTCCAAAGTAGTTCTATATGCTCTCAACACATTTTTCTTTCGATTTAAATTATTCCGATTTATTCCTTATGGTTTGGTCGCCCCTATTCTTTCCCCGCTATACCTTCTCTTTTCAAATTCACAAGGGTATTCAAGCATCATTTTCTTTGCACAGAAATACAATTGTTACGACCTTGCATCAGAACTATTCATAGATTTGATCGCTCGGAAGCCTGGTGACCTCCTTCTGCTGAGTCATCTGCAGATTGTATATTTCTATCAGGGAAGAATATCATTAATGCTTGAAAGTTACAAATTAATGCTGAATAGAATCATGTCGCAGTCCTATCCTTCTGGCACCTTATTTCTAAGTTCATATTTTACTTACTCCATCGGCCACATCGCCTTAATTGCTTATTTAGCTCTTTCAATCGAGCTCGGTCTAAGCCCATTTACTCGAATCAGTATATGTATTGCTGTTGGTCAGACAATCGCCAACCAGTTTCTTCTAGATGCAATCGCACATCGCTTTTGCGATCTGATTGATATACTTGAGGTACATGACTCGTCACCATTCCCTTACCTACCTAATGCACTCTCACTTCCCCTCAATAGCGGTACTTTCTTTCAAACTAAAGCCCTTCAACTTGTAATTGCACGTTATCGTACTATTAGTACCAAGCCAGTCCTTCGTACCCAGACTTCACATCGTGACTCCTTTTTCTCATGGCTTAATACTAATAATATACCTCCATTCCAATGGTTCTGCACAGTTCACCTTCGCAGCCGAGTCGATGGTTCCACACGTTCGTCGTCTATTGACCTTATTCCACATATTATATCCACTATTACAAGCTTAGGAGGAGTCACTTTCATTATTGGCGACTACTATAAGGATGACCCTTCATTGGGTGATGGTTCCTCCTTTTACATTCCCAGTTCAAAAGATACTACTGGAGCTATTCATACGTTCTTACTTGCTAACGCAAGATTTTCTATTCATAGCCCTTCTGGACCTGTGGTAGTCTCATCTTCACTTTTCTCTGTACCCACAATCCAAGTCGATCTCATTCCAACCCGAAACTTCCTCGGATCTAATGTTGATTTCGCAATTCCCAAGGTCTTCTATTCCTCCTGCACTGGGGAAATACTTCCACTCAGCTATCAGTTGCAAAACACAAGTTCATACGTTACAGACGAGCATGTATCCATAAATGGTGTTACCTATTATCCTAAATCTACCCCACCTTCTCTGTTGAAAACATCTATTCATCAAATGTATACTTTAACTCTATCGTCTACGTATAATACTCAATACAAGAAATTACGATCCGCCCCACAAAATCAACGTTTTTCCAACTTGCTTGACCCCCATTCCGAGCTTGGTGTGCCATGCCTCCCTGATGATTTCAGCTCATTCTATCCACATTACCTCCACTAATCGTTTTTCTCTTTTTTCTAACTTGAACATCTTCTTGAAGTTTATCAGCTTACACATATTGTACAGACAAATCTTCCTCGTAAAACTACTTACCAATAGGGTATATGCTGGATTGAGCTCCTTTTTCTCATCATCTTCTCATGACCCAGACAAGGGGTTTTCGATCTATGACTTACATACATCTTCTGTTTCTTTTAACATCTTTGAATTCTTAGAGCACCAGCAACATTATCTTTCTTCACTTGGATGTTCTTCTGCCCATCTGGCCATAATCTTTAATCCAGCTGCTTTCACCTCTGACCAGGTATCTCTTATCGAATGGAAGCTACTTAATGTTATTCAGCCTGCAATATCTCTTTATCCATACTTTAATTCACTTGAGGTATCTACAGACTACACATCTATCACTTATAAATCGAATCGTAAGTTTTTCTCGAAGCTTATTTATAAGCACCCATTCCTTGATTCAGTTCAATTGTATAAGCAATATCTAGTTTCACCAGATAAGCTTATAGGTATTACCTTGCCCAAGCAAGCTGCCACAATCGCAGAACACTATTGTCTACGCCACAGTCTAGATCTGTCTAATACTATTCTCATTACTCTCCGTTTGACTTCTTGGGATCCGTCTAGAAACTCTAACCTTACGGCATGGAACTCTTTCGCTGAGTATCTCTTTAGGCATAACAAGCCATATGCCGTAATCCCTGATTTTGATTCTCCTAACATTGATTCCCAGAAGTATCCCTACTTACATCGCAGCTTACTACATGAGCCATCTTGGAATATCTTCCTTAGAGCTGGTCTCTATACATACTGTCTTCTACATTTCTGTATTCCCAATGGTCCTTCTGTCTTGAGCGTCCTAAATCGGCAATCTCGCTATATCTTCATGAACTTCCTACCCTCCGAATCGCTTTCGACTACTTACGAGGTTCTCAAAACTCACAATCTCCATAGTCTCAATGGTAGATATGAGTTTGGCCTATTGCATCAGTATGTCTTTTATGAATCAGATACCCTTGAGAATATCCTTGCCTCATATAAAATATTTACTGATAGTCTCTCGTCTCGTTGTAAATAAATCCTTCCTCCGACAGCCCTAATCTCCCGCATGTTACTTCTTCCTTGTACCACCAAACGATATTTGTTAAAAGACCATACAACACCCTTTTATCTGTTGTGAACTGATGGACATCATTTACACATTCCCTCGCGTTTGTTAAAGCTCCATCGACTAAGTCAACCAACCATCCCACCTCGCAACTATATAAGCTTCCTTCATGACAACCCAAATCGAGCGTATTTGCTACTAGCTCTTTGCCAGCCTCTTCGGCGATCTTAAAACTTATTATGTCTTTCCTACCTAATCTTATATTTGGCTTCTCCCCCTTCATACTCTTTGCTATCAAGTATGGAAAAAGTCTTCTGCTCTTTATGTCTGCTTTTCCGATTAGCAGTGGTAGTCTCGGTGTCTTAACTTCCAGACTTGTAGTTCTCGTGTATACTTGAGCCAGCTCTTCTATAGATGCTTTGCTAACTGCATAAGATGAGCTATAATCCTTGCTACCTCTTTCGACTTCTGTGGAAGATGGGATGCAAATCCTTATCCTTCTTTTTTCTTTTCGGCAGGCTTCTAATACCTTTAAAACACTTAATGTGTTCTCGCGAGCAACTTCACCACGATTCCGATTCCTGTTATCATTGTTTCCCGCTAAAAAAAACAGTACTTCTGGCGCAAGTTCTTTTATTGCAGCCTCTATTGCTCCATCCTCGTTTGTGTCCATTCTTATATGTCCACATGACTCACCAATAACTCTTGGGAATGCGTAGTTTCTGCTACTTACAATGTAGCTCATCCTCATCTGAGTTAGCCTTTCTCTGATTGCATATCCAACTGCACCAGTCCCACCACATACGAAAACCTTAGATGCCAATTAGTGCTCTCCCGATAACACGTATAATAGCATCTGACAACTGGCTTTCCACCGTATATAGGGTCTTCTCAAAAAGGCAGATCGACTGTGGAACAGCTTGTTTCAGCGATTGTAACCTGCCAACTGGCCTCGAACGGGGCAATCGACTATTACTGCATCAGCTGCTCGGTGTAGACGTACCGGCAATGCCATCACGGTTAGCTTTTAGTCGCTGAATACATGTGCCTTTTGGTGGCACATCTGATCCTGATATCCGCTGAGTGCACTTCTTTTCTCTGATGCCATGAGATGATCTGGATGACAGATACGCCCTTAGTTCAACCCCACCGCAGGAGCCCCAGGGCCTATTAGAAGTCACCCAGAGGATTGGGGTTCGGCGGGTTCTCGCCACCCCAAAAGCCTTAAAAGTCCTTTGATGTCGTGCGCCAACGCGGCGATGCCCTCGGTCACCGACCAGATTCCGTTTAACCGCAAGCTGTAGATCGCCATGGTGCGGAGCATGGCGACGATCTGAACGCCGTTGGTTTCTCGGTAACGATGGGCATCTTCCCGGAGCGCGACGTCACGCACCCAGTGCCAGGAGTTTTCAATGCTCCAGCGGTTCCGCACCAGGCGTAGCAGTGCTTTTGCGTTGGTCCGCAGGCTAGTTGTTGTGTCTCACCACGTTGATCAGCAGAGCAGCTCGTCGAGCCGCTGCTGAGGGGATCGGCTCCCGAGGGCTGAGTGTTTCCTGGTCCGGTTATAGATCTACAGGCAACGGGGTAGCCAGTCGTTCCGCTCCTGGGAGTTCTCGAACGGCATGGCATAGGCCCATTCCTTGCAGAGGGTCTGGATAAACCGCTCGGTCTTGCCATTCGTGCGAGGTGTGTAGGGCCTGGTGCGGATGTGCTTGAGCTTGAGGACGCTGCAGGCCTTGGCAAAGGCCTTGGAGATGTAGGCCGAACCGTTGTCGCTCATCACCTGACGGCACTCAACGCCCT
>Ga0194130_10009023_pt1 | contig 10415 bp, 4 predicted proteins | sample TA2KigsurfametaG_FD_160084 | JGI IMG/M metagenome (GOLD analysis project Ga0194130, IMG submission 160084) | Freshwater microbial communities from Lake Tanganyika, Tanzania - TA2015050 Kigoma 12 surface | ecosystem: Environmental > Aquatic > Freshwater > Lake | place: Tanzania: Lake Tanganyika... | reverse complement strand
CGACCGTAACGCTTGGGAGAATCTCAAGTACATGAAAGACGATGCGACTGGGAAATGGATCCGTCGTGAAGTCGCCAATTTCCGCCGCGGAAAAATCAAGGGGGATAAAGGTCTTTGGTTCACCTGGCAAGAAAAAGCGTTGATGGATCTCGACGAAAAACGAAAGATCCAAACTCGCGATGCCGAACGGGAACTCGACGCCAAGTTAAAAGGTCTCTCAGGGAATACGCGGCAACAAGCCGAATCGCAAGCCTACTTTCAAACGTTGAATAACCCGTTGGTGATCAGGAAGCTTCACCAACTCTTCCGCGAAGACCCCTCGCCCAACCGCATGACTTATCTGGGCTGGCTCCAGCAAATGCCTCCGTACATCGTGACACCTACGATCATCAAGATCGCGATGGAGGACACCGACCTTAATGTCGTCAATAATTGCTTGGATTACCTCGCTGCTGGTGACGATTATGTCCGAGAAATGGCAGTCAATGGTTTTGCGGCGTTCCTTCCCGACAAAAAACAACGTGATCGGGCTGCGTACAACATGGGCCCGCTCAATGATAAACGTTTCATCGGAATTTTGATCAATTCTTTGATCTCGACAGACCTCGTTGTACCAGCAGGACCACCCGGCAATACCAATGCCGGTTTCTCGAGCAACGGAGGTGTTTCCTTCGGAAATGGCGCCCCGCCGCCAACGACGCGAGTGAATCAACACAAAGATGTTCTCGCCGCATTGCAGAGCCTAACCGGAGAAAGCTTTGGCTACGACATGCTCGCATGGCGGCAATGGTTTGCCCAAAAGTATGCCTACGAGAATATGGACTTACGAAGAGACGAGTACTGATTGCGCATTGCACTGCTGGAAATGATCTGTGGGAGCGGCTTTTTTCACGCGGACCACGATGGCCATCCATCGGCCGCCCCCTCGAGTTTGCTCGCCGAAGGCTTTGCGATGCTTTACTCCTTCGCCAGCGATCTGGTTTGCTCTGGACATCGCGTTCGAATACCGCTGGAAGCCTCGATTGCAGCATGGGCCTCAAGACGTGGTTTCGATTTGACACCCTTCGAAATCTGCCCTATCTCGCCACAAGACGTCTCGCTGCAAAACGCTCCGTGCTGGACCACCACCGAAAAAATTTGGACCGAACTAGCTTTACCATGCGACATTGCGGTGGTGATCGCTCCCGAATTGGACGGAATGCTGACGTCCATGGTACGGGCATTTCGCGAGGCAGAAATCGCGTTGATTGCGAGCGATGCCCAGTTCTTAAACGTAGCCACCGACAAGTGGCTTACTGCATGCCACTTGGCCGCCGCTGGTATTCCCCATCCACCTACTATTCTCCTCGAAACGTTTCTCGAGAATCCATCGTCGCTAACATCGAGCAGCGGATGGGTGGTCAAACGACGTTTCGGTGCCGGTGGGACTGATATGAAACGCTTTGCAACGCGCGAGTCCATCATCTCGTTTGCCCACTCCTCAGACCCGCTTTGGCAATCGACCTCGGATTGGATTGTGCAACCCTGGGTTCAGGGAACACCCGCCAGCCTAGCGATCATCGCCGGACCAACATCCTCGGAAGGCATGAACTTTGCCACCCTTGGCGCATTCGAACAGAAGTTCCATGCGACGAACGATTTTGGCAGCCCCATCTCCTATGCCGGGGGAACCAGTCCGCTCGGAGATTTCCATCACGACCAACTCCACAGCATTGCGGAGCACGTCCTAGCGGCATTACCAGGTTATCCGAGAGGTTGGATCGGTATCGATTTCGTCGCAAACCCGATCGGCCCCAGTTCTACATCGTCCAACGCCAACCATGGTTGGGTCGTGATTGAGATCAACGCACGACAAACGTCGAGTTACTTGGGTTACCGCAAAATTTATGGAGTTGAGTTGGCCGATGCCATCGTTTGCGGCCGCACCCCAATGAGCAAATTCAGAATGCTGCCCCCCTGTAGCTTCTCCGTTGACGATTTCCATGGATAATGGAGATTCGTCGTGATTCCGACGCCTCCCGCCCTCGCGACTCTCGCCTATCAACTTCAAGAAGTGCACTATGAACTTTACGTGTTACAAACGGCCAGCCACTACGCCAGTTGCAGACCTGACCTTGACGGGCCAGTTGGTTACGGGACTCGTGCTCCTTTTACTTTCAAGCGAACTCCACGCTGAGGAAATTGATTTTCGGTCCAAGATTCAGCCGATCTTTGCGGAGCATTGCTCCCAATGCCATGGTGTCGACGAAGCGAAGCGTGAAGGCGGATTTCGACTCGACACTCGCGAAGGTGCATTGGCCGGTGGTGAGTCCGGCGTCGCCGCCATCGTTCCTGGGAAATCCGCAGAGAGTGAGTTAGTACGACGCATCCTCTCGGAGGATCTCGATACGCTGATGCCTCCTCCTTCCGAGAAGAATCCGCTGAGCACCGAACAGAAGGCACACTTGAAACGATGGATCGATGAAGGAGCCAGTTATCAAAAGCATTGGGCTTTTGTTCCTCCGGAAAGGACAAACGCTTTCAAAAGCAGCATCGATGAAGCGATCCAGTCCACGCTCACGCTCAAAGGATGGAAAGCTAATCCATCCGCGGAACCATGGGAGTTGTACCGACGTGTCTATCTGGATCTGCTAGGCATTCCCCCATCTCCCGAGCAATTGGAGCGAGCGAAACAGGATGGCCTAGAAGCCACTGTCGACACGTTACTTCGCGATCAAGCCTATGGCGAGAAATGGGCGAGACCATGGCTGGATGTCGCTAGATACTCCGATACCAATGGATATGAGAAAGATTTGCAGCGCGACCAATGGGCTTGGCGAGACTGGGTCATCGATGCAATCAATCGCGACATGCCTTACGATCAATTTGTCATCGAGCAAATCGCTGGTGATCTGTTACCCGATGCAACCCAAGAAACCATGATCGCCACCGGTTTCCTGCGTAATAGCATGATCAATGAAGAAGGAGCAATTGTCCCTGAGCAATTTCGAATGGTCGAAATGTTTGATCGAATGGACTGTGTCGGCAAATCGGTACTCGGCATGTCGCTCCAATGCGCCCAGTGTCACACCCACAAATTCGATCCGATCACTCACGATGAATACTATGGAATGTTCGCATTCCTCAACAATACTTTTGAAGCTCGGTCGTGGGTATATACTCCCGAACAATTGAATACCATCCGCGAGATTCGATACCGTATCCAAGGTGAACTGAAGGACTTCCTAGCTCGCCAAAACAACTGGCGCGAAGATTTTTCCAAGTGGCGAAACGAACTTCTCCAATCGCGACCTGAGTGGTCGCCACTCCACGCCGAACTCTTGGAAACGATCAGCGGCCTGAATCACCCTGTTCAGGAACAAGACGAATCGATCCTCATGGTCGGTCATAGCAGCAATGATATCTTCATGTTGGCACCATCCCCTTTGGAAACAATCACGGGTCTCCAATTTGAGGTTCTCTCACATGACGAGCTTCCATTCCGAGGCCCAGGTCGCAACGGTGTGGGCATGTGGGATCTGCACGAGGTTGAACTGCTCGTCCAACGCCCAGGAAATAACGATTGGGAAAAGCAGAAGTTCTCCTCAGCAACCGCAGACTTCGCGAACGCCGAGGAAAAGTCGGCGGACGGCAAGTCCGCATCGGGACCGGCAAGTCTTTTGATCGACGGCAAGGACGAAACGACTTGGAAATCGGATCGAGGATTAGGTCTTCGCAACCAGGCCTCGGTGGCAGTACTACAACTTGAAAAGCCACTTGAGAATCTTAACGATTGCAAGCTCAAAGTTGTATGGAGACAAGGTGATATGGTCGGATGCTGCCGGATTAGCGTTACCAACGCATCTGCGCCCGTCGCACCCAAGGTCGATCACGATGCGATCCTTGCCATGCTCGCAACAGGTGATGGAATCGAAGTCCTCCCGAACGACAAAGCCTTGTTCGCCTGGATCGCGGGACGCGAGGACGCGAAGTCGGTAGCAGAGAGAATTCACGCGGAATGGAAACGGTTTCCAAATGCAAAGACGAGCGTTTTACACATGCGTGAACGGGAGGGAAACAATGCGCGAACCACGTATACCCTCGCTCGAGGCAATTGGAATCAACCGATCCATGCGGTTCAGCCGAGACTATTAGCCAGCTTCCACCAAACCTCAATACCGCATTCCTCAACGACGGGCACGGCGGAGGTGCCGGCACGATTGCGATTGGCCCGTTGGTTGGTTGATCGAAAGTCTCCACTGGCTGCGCGCGTGGCAGTGAACCGCGTGTGGCAGACTCTATTTGGCCAAGGGCTCGTAGAGACGTCAGAGGATTTTGGGACCAGAGCTCCGGTACCCGAGTATCAGAGCATCTTGGACAATCTCGCCATCAATTTTATGGAATCGGGTTGGAGCCAAAAGCAGTTGATCAAAAAGATTGTGATGAGCGATGCGTATCAACGAAGCTCGCGGGGCACCCCGGAATTGCTAGAGCGGGACCCGAAGAACCGATGGTTAACACGTGGTCCTCGTTTCCGATGCGATGCAGAAACCGTACGGGATATCGCACTGAGCGTATCGGGCTTGCTGCATCAAAAAGTCGGCGGCCCCAGTGTCATTCCTCCCGTTCCACAAAACGTACTCGACTACAACTACGTTTATCCTGGGTATTGGAATCCAGCCCAAGGCCCCGAGCGGTATCGACGCGCCCTGTACATGTTTCGGAAGCGGTCGATGCCCGACCCGGTCCTAAGTGCATTTGATGCCCCCAACGGAGATTTGTCCTGCGCTCGTCGAGTGCGTTCTAACACTCCATTGGCTGCTTTGACCGGACTAAATGAACCGATCTTCGTAGAATCGGCTCAAGCGATGGCGATTCGGATATTGAATGAAGCGAAACAGGACGATCTGAGCCGCATAGATCGCGCATTTCTACTCGCAACCTCACGAAGCCCCTCGGATCGCGAACGCGAAGAGTTGATGAAGTATATCCGGGTGCAACGCAAGCGATTGGCAGATGGCTGGGTGAACCCGCGCGAAATATTAACTGGCGATGCCAGCAAAATGAGGGATCTGCCGCAGGGTACAACACCACAAGATGCAGCCGCCTGGACATTGGCTTCACGGATCATTTTAAATCTGGATGAAACGATGACCAAGCAGTAGAAAAATTGGTCAACATTCAGTGCGGTTCAACGTTGCAACACATCGTCCGATACACTTGATCAGCCATAAGGCACTCGCCCCGGCATTCGCGGCTTGACGCCTGTCCAGCGTTCATAAACCGCGGCTAAGGCCGACCGGCTAATTCAGACAGAGCCAGGACAACGATGATGGTAGGGCAATCAGCCGCTTTAGCGGGCAGTGGGGGCCTTTGCCTCTTGGAGGTTCACAGGTGCGTTTTTGGCGATCGCTTCGTTGGTATCGAGCGCCGAATCCATATCGATCTCGCGTCCAAGATTTTCGTGCTCAATGGCTCGTTGTAGGTATTGCACTGTCTCATCGATCGAATCCGCTTGCAACAACATGAGATCGCCAGCCTTGATCAGTTTCAAAGCTCGATCCACCGCGTTGGGCCAACCTGTGACTCCATAGATCTCTTTCACCCGCTTACCACCATCCATACCTTGTTTGAAGATCGCGGCGATCTCGCCAGGCTTTCGTCCCCTCAGGTACTGGTCTTCGTACAAGATAATCCGGTCGAAATGATCGGCGAGAATTTCGCCTTGTCGAATCATATCGATATCTCGGCGGTCACCGGCTGCCGAATAGACAACAGTGCGGTGTCCTTGTGGGAATTGGCTGAGCGCATCGACGATCGCCAGCAAGCTTGACGCATTGTGGCCGTAATCCGCAATAACCGTTGCCCCGTGGAACTCGAGCAAATTGAACCGGCCTGGAACTTTATCCATGTGTGCCGAAAACGATTCCAACCCGCATGCGATTTGCGAAGTCGGCATTCCCAATCCCCAGCATGCAGCAACGGACGCCAGCACATTTTCAACTTGAAACTGAATCCGACCATTATGCGTGAGAGGGATTTTGTCGAGCGTTGTTAGTCCTGTCTCAGAGTTACCTTCGGCCATGACGATGATCCCATCACGCACAAAGCAAACACGCTCGCCTTTTCCGCGGTGAGCAGATAGGACGGAATCGTTCTCATCGATCGCAAAAAATATCACGCGGCCTTTGCAGCGTTCCGCCATTTCCGCGGTCATAGGATCATTGGCCTTGAGAACTCCAAACCCAGTTTTGTGAACAGCCTCAATCACGCAGCGTTTGACGCGTGCAAGTTGCTCGACAGTGTCGACGTCGGATAGCCCGAGGTGATCCCCTTCGCCGATGTTGGTCACGATCCCGACATCGCAGAAATCGAATCCGAGACCTTCGCGAAGAATCCCGCCCCGAGCTGTTTCAAGCACTGCCGCTTCGACAAATGGGTTCATCAAGATCGAACGGCAGCTTTGCGGGCCACTGCAATCGCCCGAGTCGATGCGTCGACCACCGACGTAAATTCCATCGGTACAAGTCATCCCAACTTTCTTATTGGTGCTGGCGATGACATGAGCGATAAGCCGCGTCGTGGTAGTCTTACCATTAACACCGGTAACACTCACAATCGGAATGCGTCCATTACTTTCACTTGGGAACATCATATCGATAATCGATTGCCCAACAGGTCGCGGGGAACCAGCCGAAGGTTCAATATGCATGCGAAGTCCAGGCCCTGCGTTGACTTCGACAATAACCCCTCGCTGCCCCTGAAGCGGTTGCGAGATGTCTTGGGCGACGATGTCGACCCCGGCTATATCCAAACCGATCACACGAGCCGCTTCAACTGCATGGCGAGCGACATCAGAATGGACCATGTCAGTCACATCGGTCGCCGTGCCGCCGGTGCTCAGGTTCGCATTGCGCCGAATCAAAACCTTCTTTCCGACGGGTGGAATCGTATCAGGCGTCATGCCTTGTTCTAGCAACACGCCAAGAGCTACGGCATCGATTTTGATTATGCTGAGAGAAGTGGAATGCCCATCGCTTCGGCGAGGATCCTCGTTCACCTTATCGATCAATTGCTGGACTGTGGACTGGCCATCACCGATGACATGTGCGGGTTCGCGTCGAGCGGCAGCGACTAATTTTCCACCGACGACGAGCATCCTGTAATCGTCTCCAGGTGCATGACGTTCGACAACGATCGATCGCCCCTCTTCACGCGCAGCCTGATACGCCGCCATGACTTGATCTTTGGACTGCAGATTGGTTGCCACACCGCGACCATGATTCCCATACTGCGGTTTGACCACAACAGGTAGCCCGATATCCTCGGCGGCTTCCCAAGCATCCTCCGCACTTTCCACCGGACGGCCTTCCGGCGTTGGGACCCCAATCGAACGTAGAAGCATTCGGGTTAAGTCTTTATCCTGCGCGATAGATTCCGCAATCGCACTAGTCGAATCGGACTCGGCAGTGCAAATACGGCGTTGATGAACACCGTATCCGAGCTGTACCAAACTTCCGTCGTTCAAGCGTCGCCACGGAATGCCCTGCTCCTTAGCAGCATCGACGATCGAACGAGTGCTTGGCCCCAAGCAAACGTCATATGCGTACTCCTTCAGTTCTGCAACCACTTTGTCAATATCGTAAGGAGTGTCATGGATTGCAGCCATGATCAACTCAAAGGCTTTGTCGATGCAGACCAGACCGAGTTGCTCTTCTTTGTAGGCAATCGCAACCTTATAAATCCCATCGACTGCGGTTTCCCGAGCACGGCCAAAACCAACAGGTGTCCCTGCCAGGCTTTGCAATTCCAAAGTCACATGCTCGAGGATGTGCGCCATGTAGGTACCGCGTCGGAGGCGCACGAAAAAGCCCCCTCGTTCGCCGATACTGCAGCGGTGCTCGACCATTGTTGGCAACCATGCCATAAGTCGCTCGTTGAACCCCGGAATCATTTCCGAGGAAGTATCTTTCAGTTCTTCGAGGTCAACCCAAGCTTCGAGCACTGGGTAGTTCGCCCAGATGTTCGGACCTCGGAGTTTATTCACCTTGAGAATCTTCATAACTTCCTCTGTTTTGCGGTTGATAAGCAGTGTGCGGTCGGGGCCCTAAGCTGCCCCTCGCGATAAGGACGCGAATTTAGCCGCAAATCCCGCGCCAGTCGCAAATTCCTTGATTGCGGAGAGATAATTCCCGCAAAAACCCGCAAATGACCAAAGAACAACCCTGGTGATCCAAAAACCGACTGCTATCACTTCGATCACAAAGCCACATCGAAATGACGTCAAACCGATTTCAGCGTTGAGGAGAGCTTCCAAGGTGGTTCGCTACGATTGTTTCGCAGCGTTTTCCTGCGGGGAATTTCCGATGGCTATTTCGACCGACGTAGGCCGATTCATCCAAGAATAATCGGTTCGGGCTCAAAGCACAAAAACAAAGCTGAAAACCGCCTTGGCGTGGGCGGTACAGTCGGAAAGGGTGCACCTTTCTCACTCCCGCTCCCTTTTTTCGCGCTCCATGGTCACCCCGATCGCGGCCATCAATGCCTTGGATTTATTGACTGTCTCCTGATATTCGCTTTCCGGGTTACTATCAGCGACCACCCCAGCTCCTGCTTGGACGTAAACTTTACCGTTACTTATGACCATCGTTCGAAGTGTGATGCAGGTATCCATATTTCCGCGGTAATCGAAGTACCCGACGGCACCTGCATAGGGTCCGCGGCGTGTGGGTTCCATTTCGTCGATGATCTCCATGGAGCGGACCTTGGGAGCACCACTCACCGTACCGGCGGGCAGGCAAGCTCGAAAGGCATCCATGGCCGATAAATCTTCACGCAATATTCCTTGGACGTTCGACGAAATGTGCATCACGTGCGAGTAGTGTTCAACGACCATCAAATCGGTCAATCGCACCGAACCAAATTGGGCGACTTGTCCGACGTCGTTCCTTCCTAAATCCACGAGCATCACATGTTCGGCCCGCTCCTTGGGATCTCCGAGCAATTCTTCGGCAAGCCGAAGATCATCGTCAGCCGATTTGCCTCGAGGTCGAGTTCCGGCGAGAGGTCGGACGGTAACCACACGGTCGACGACGCGTGCCATAACCTCGGGACTGCTGCCGACGAGCGTGCAATTCGGCGTTCGGAGCAAGAACATGAACGGACTGGGATTGATCACTCGCAACGATCGATAGATCTCGATTGGCTCGCAGCCGCAGTCGACTTCAAATCGCTGACTGAGGACGACTTGAAAGATATCCCCAGCGCGTATGTACTCACGGCATTTTTCGACAGATTCGATGAAGCCTTCTTTGGAGATGTTGGATCGTGGCTCCAGCGTAGGAACGACGCGGAGTGGAATATCGGAGACCAAGTGGTTGGTAAGTGGCTGCTGCAATCGCTGCACCACTTTCTCGATGTTATCGACTGCTTTCTGGTAAGCCTGCAAGGGATCATTCACCTTGCCGCTATCGAGATCTCGCGCATCGCCGGTCCGGTTTACTCGTTCTACGAGCGCGATCACCATAACCGTCTTGTTCACGTTGTCGAACACGACCAGTGAATCATAAAAACCGAAATCGAGATCCGGTAAACCGCGATCGTCGGCGGGGGCGTTGGGCAGACGCTCTACGTATCGGACAACATCGTACGCCGCGTATCCGATCGCACCGCCTACGAAGGGTGGCAATTCCGGGAGCTCTGCCACGGTACGCTTACCCACTTTTTGGGACAAGAACTCCAACGGATCGTCGCACTCAAGCGCGGTGACTCGGTCATTCTCATGCCATTGGACTTGGTTGCGATAAGCGACAACGCGAGCACGCGGACCGATCGCGATAAAGCTGTACCGGCCGATCTTCTCACCACCCACGACACTTTCGAATAGACCAGCGGAACTTTGCCCATCGTCGAGCAGTCGAAATGCACTGACCGGGGTCAAATGGTCGCTCAAAAGTCTTCGGTAGACAGGGACAAAATCGAATTGTTCGAGCAAATCTCGAAAGTTTTCAAAATTAGGAAATGCACTCATTCCAGTCTTTTCGCCCGATAGTCACCTGTTTCATTCACCCAACCGCATCGCCCGATTGGTCCCAGAAGCTTATACTAACAGCCCAACTTGAAACCGCGAATCGGTAAAAGATTTTTTGACGATGAAGTGCCAACACTGCGAAAAAACGGCTACGTTCCATATCACGGAATTGACCGACCCCAACGGCCCCACGATCCTCCATCTATGCGAGGAGCACGCCAGGACCTTCTTCAATCAAGACGGCCCTCCGGATCCAGCTTCAGCGTTGACCAACATGTTGGCAAAGCAGCTCAAACTCGAGAAGGCCGCTGACGATTTGGCAGCCGCTGATAAAAAAAAGTGCCCCATGTGCGGAATCAGCTTTGCCGAATTCCGAAAAGGTGGCCGGCTCGGCTGTCCCTACGAT
>Ga0194130_10009020_pt1 | contig 10416 bp, 5 predicted proteins | sample TA2KigsurfametaG_FD_160084 | JGI IMG/M metagenome (GOLD analysis project Ga0194130, IMG submission 160084) | Freshwater microbial communities from Lake Tanganyika, Tanzania - TA2015050 Kigoma 12 surface | ecosystem: Environmental > Aquatic > Freshwater > Lake | place: Tanzania: Lake Tanganyika... | reverse complement strand
AATGGAATCCAGTCTGCTTGAAATGCAGGGGGAATATGAGATGATTATGGAGGAAAAGGCGTGCAAGAACTCGGTCAAGTTCCAAGCCAATATGATGATGGCGATTGTGAACGGGATAGAGTTCTTGAATAGCAAGTTTGACCCCTTTGATATCAAGCTGGATGGGTGGGGAGACCAGATTAATGAGAACATTAGCGACTACGACGAAGTGTTTGGAGAGCTGTATGAGAAGTATAAGTCCAAGGCGTCTATGTCCCCTGAATTAAAACTCCTATTCCAGCTTGGCGGGAGCGCAATGATGGTGCACATGACGAATACGATGTTTAAGACCGCCATGCCTGGTATGGACGATATTTTCCGCCAGAACCCCGACTTGATGCGCCAGTTCCAGAGCGCCGCCGTAAATAGTATGAGCGAGAGCAATCCTGGGTTTTCTGGGTTTATGCAAGGCATAATGAACCCAGAGCCCCAGACATCAATGGGTAGAGGGCCTCCTCCTCCCCAACCAACCCACGGCCCAGGTGCCTCCTATGTGAACTCGGCAAACCGCCCTGGGAACAGCCGCGCCGAACCCATGTCCATGAAGAAGAATGCGTTTTCGGAGATGAGCAATGACGGAATTAATATTCGCGAGAGCTTCAACGCAGGAATGGAGAACGAACGCTCTGCGCGCCCCGCCCCCCGAGCAGAGATGCGCGGACCAAGCGACATTAATGACATCCTGTCTGGGCTAAAAACCAAGACGATTAATATCCAGGAATCCAGCGCCCCCCAAACGAGCTTTACAATGCCTTCCCAAGAGCAAAATATTGATATTATGGCACAAGATACCAACGATAGCAGCACGATTAGCATATCCGACTTGAAAGAGCTTCAGGGAAACATCAATATTCCAAAAAAGAGCAAACGCAGACAGAAGTCCGATAAGAACACAGTTAGTTTAGATATTTAAAGTGTAAGAACCCTATAGACCCATAGATATATAGACCCATAGACCCATAGACTCATATAATTCATCCATAACAACATAATCAGTTATTATGGGTTCAAGCACCAGTTATTTTATTTTTTATTTTATAGCACTTTATAATATATGAGTAACAAGCAACCTCCAATCACGATTCGTTCTGCTACAGATTTAGGCAATGCACCACTGCCGACTGTTATTTCAAACAATGACAATAATAGTTATACCACTTCTGTAGCGAACTCGTTTAATAATTTAGTAAATGTTTTTTTGCCTGCAGTGCAAGTGCCTGGGTCCACGGGGCAAACGGGTGCGGTTGGGTCTGCTGGGTCCAACATTCTTCAAATCCACGATACGCTTGTATGCGAGAACTTTACAGACAGCGGTGCCACTGCTTACCGAACGATTGTGGACAGTAGCAATGTATATATCGGTTGGGTGGGGAGCACTACTCCGTCTGCTACAGATTACGGGGTCACTGGGTATATAGGTAATTTAAATGTATACTCTATCAACGGGATTCAAGTATCAGACCTTGGGTCTGGAGGTGGAGGTGGAGGCGGTGGCGCAATCGGTGCCACAGGGCCTACAGGCCCACAAGGACCGCCAGGAGTGATTGGTTCTACGGGAGAAACTGGCCCGACAGGGGCAACGGGAGCGACAGGACCAGCAGGGGCGGACGGTATTATTGGTTCCACAGGAGCAACTGGCGCAACAGGAGCCACTGGACCAGCGGGAGCTGCAGGAACAACTGGAACAACGGGTCCAACTGGCCCTGCAGGACCCGCAAATAGTATTGTGAATATTACAAGCGTGAACGATGCAGGCACGTATTACCCCACTTTTGTAGGAGGAACCGGGTCTAGGTCTGTATTTATTGATACATCGGGAAACCCATTCACATTTATTCCATCTACAGCAACAATGACTGTAGGCGCTCTAAATGTAGTCACCAATAATGCAGCGAACACAATTGGATTGAACGTTAGAGATACCGCAACATCAAATGAGTTACGCATTGTGCCGAATGCAGCCGCTGGTGGGTTTAATCCTACTACGGCAGCAGGCGATTTGGTGATAGTCTCTGTTGGCTCTGTAAATCAAGTCGGGCCTCCTTTGAATATAGCCTGTTGGTCTGCTACTTCTTCTGGTGTTCGTCTTACTCCCCAGTCGGTAGTAATTGGCGCAGGCGGGACTACAAATCCTTCAACCAACAATCTCGCATTTGGAACAACGGGTGCCGTGTTTTCTGGGTTGGGCGTTACTATCAACGCAAACACGACTTCCATACGAAATATTAGCGAGCAGTTAGTCGGACCAACTGGAACTGCCGCATCCCCCTACGTATGTAATTACACCACAGGAGGGGTATTTTTTCTACCTGCCACCGTCAGCACGAGCACATTTAGCGTTCGTTTTATTAATGTTCCCAGCATCACAAGCACCACACAAAATTATGTGATGTCCATTGCATATGTAGCCTCCAGCGCGGGCAATTATGCGAACACGGTCACATTATCTACTACATCTACTCCTAGTGTAACTGCCGCAACGTTAAAATATAATGGTGGGGTTGCCTCTGTGCCAACTATCGCCACCGGAAATCACGTATTACAACAGTTTATAGTGACCTATTTTGGCTCAGCGACAGTGGTATTGACAACCATTAGCGTCTTTGCTTAAATATAACCAGTAGAGAACGCAAGTATCTACGCGAATAGCGATTCCCAACATATAACAACATATAACAACATACAACCAAATGTGTTATTATATATTTTTATTTTATAACCGTGTATAATATATGAGTAACAACCAACCTCCAATCACGATTCGTTCTGCTACAGATTTAGGTAACGCGCCAAGTTCCACCATTCTTTCAAACAATGCGAACAATAGTTATACCACTTCTGTAGCGAACTCATTTAATAATTTAGTAAATGTTTTTTTGCCTGCAGTCCAAGTGCCAGGGTCTACAGGGCAAACGGGTGCGGTCGGGACATCTGGGTCAAATATTTTCCAAGTCCACGATACGGTTATTATTGAGAGTTTTACCGACACCGTTGGCGCGACGGCGTATCGCACGATAATAGACAGCAGTAATGTATATGTCGGTTGGGTCGGGGACACCATTCCTACTAGCACAAATTATGGCCCCACTGGGTATGTTGGTAATTTGAATGTATACTCTATCAATGGAATACCCGTATACGACCTTGGCTTATCTGGGTCTGGTGGCCCAACTGGCGCAACTGGCGCAACTGGACCAACTGGCGCAACTGGCGCAACTGGACCTGCGGGGATTGGTATCGCTGGTGTAACTGGTGTTACAGGAGAAGACGGCGCAACGGGCGCGACTGGACCTGCGGGGTCGGGAGGGTCACCAGGAATCACTGGTTTTATCGGTCCGACTGGCGCAACTGGTGCACAAGGCGCAAGCCCTTCAGGTGCTACTGGAGCAACAGGACCTACGGGAACTGCAAACTCCACATTGAATATTGATAGCAATGATGAGAATACCTTTTATTTTCCGACCTTTGTAGGAAGCACAGGGAATCAGTCCATGAGAATAACCATGGGCGGTTCCACATTACGATATAATCCATCCACCCACACATTGACTACGGGGATTTTTACTGCGAGAAGCACGTCCATCCAGCCTACCCCAACATTAAACGTAAAAGACCCAAGCACAAATGCGTTTTCCGTGGTGCCTTATACACCTATTGGTTCTTATAACCACACCACAAATATTGGTGATGTATTGATTATACCAATTAGTAACAATCAACCTCCGATGAACTTTACGTGTGATTCCAGCATTGCCTGTAGAGTTCGCACCACACAAACTTCTGTCGAAATCGGTGTGGGCGGAACTTCTACGATTCCAACAAACAGCCTTTATACCTTAACAACTGGACACACATTCTCTGGCACAAACTTGACTATAAACACAGTTGCTTCTTTGCGAAGTATTAGCGAACAAATTGTTGGACCCACTGGCGCGGCATCCACCCCTTATGTGTGCGATTATAATACGGGACCTTTATTCTTTTTGCCTGCCTCTGTATCAAGCAGCACATTTAGTGTGCGGTTTATTAACGTTCCCAGCATCACAAGCACTACACAAAATTATATTATGACGATTATGTATGTAGCAGTAAGTGCTACAAACTATTGCAATACAGTTACCTTGTCTACAACGAGCACTCCTAGCGCATCCGCAGCAACATTAAAGTATAACGGCACTACCGCGCCAACCATTGCCTCGGGGAATCATGTAATCCAAAACTTTGCAGTAACCTATTTTGGCGCGTCTACCGTTGTTCTCACTACCATTAATGTGTATTCGTAATGTATGAAAGCAATAAAGCAATAAAAGCAATAAAGCAATAAAAGCAATAAAGCAATAAAAGCAATAAAAGCAATAAAAGCAATAAATATAATATTATATTGTTAATATAATACTATTGTGATGAGCACTTCCGAAACAACAATAACCAATACCAAGCATTCCCTAGGGCTCTTTATTTTTCGCCGTGATTTACGTATTGTGGATAATTTGGGTCTGAATATGTGTGTTCGGCAGTGCGACCGAGTGATGCCCATGTTTATATTTACTCCCGAGCAAGTCGGCAGCGCAAATACGTTCAAGTCTAATAACGCGGTCCAGTTTATGATTCGTTCATTGCAAGATTTGCACGACAATCTTAAGCAATCCGGTGGTGACGGTCTTCACACCTTTTACGGCGACAATGTGCGCGTTCTTACGCACCTAATCAAGTTCTACAATGTTACCTACATCGCATTTAATGCGGATTACACGCCCTACGCAATAGAAAGAGACAAACAGATTATTGAGTTATGCGCCAAGATGGGTGTCTCCGTAGAGGTCTCGTATGATTATTATTTGCAGACGCCTTCTGCCGTATTGAATGGCACCAACCAGGTGTATCAAAAGTTTACCCCCTATTATACCCAGGCTATAAAAAACGAAGTGCAAGAGCCAATGCGCAAACGGTCTATTCAAACGTATTACTTCGCAAATCCATCTGTAACAAGCACCAAGTATACAATTCGGTTGGAGGATGCGTTAGACAGGTTTACCGTGTTCAATCCCTTTATTTTAGTAGAAGGAGGAAGAAAAGAGGGAATGAAATGCCTGGTGCGCGCACTACAAACCCAGGGGTCTTATAACAAAACGCATAATATGTTAGAAAAGCGCACCACGCAACTATCTGCGTATATCAAGTTCGGCTGTGTATCCATACGAGAAGTATACAAAGCGTTTGCGCACCGGTTTGGCAAGAATTGCGGGCTGATACGCCAGCTCTATTGGCGCGACTTTTATGCCAATATTTTGCGCGCGTATCCGCAAGTATACGGCTCGGCACTAAAACCATCCTATAATAAGATTAAATGGCACTACAATAGCGGATTTTTTGAGAAGTGGAAAGAGGGCACCACTGGGTTCCCGATTGTGGACGCGGGAATGAGAGAACTAAACGCCACTGGATATATGCATAACCGCGCGCGCTTGATTGTAGCCACATTTTTAATCAAAACACTGCTGATAGACTGGAAGAAAGGGGAGCAATACTTTGCGCAGAAGCTGACCGATTATGACCCTGCCAGCAATAACGGGAACTGGCAATGGTGCGCAGGGACAGGGGCGGATTCGCAACCGTATTTTCGCATTTTTAATCCGTGGGAGCAAGCCAATCGTTATGACCCAGATGCGACCTACATTAAACAATGGGTGCCTGAGCTGGCAACGCTAAATCCGAAGATAATCCATACTTGGTATGCGTATTGCAAATATCCAGAATACTCCAAGACGGAATACCCTGCGCCGATTGTGGACTACAAGGAGCAGAAAGTAAAAGCGCTGCTAATGTACAAGTCGGTGTTTGAATAAGGGTACTGTTGCCAAGATGTCTACTATTGCATATTATGAATTAAATATAATATGTAATGTAATGTATAGTATAATATGAGCGTTCTTCCTAGTAAATATAATAAAACCAACGAACTATGTTGGGAAGAAGGAGACTTCGGTATTGGCTCTCATTATTTTGTGCCCGAATCCATGAAGTTTACAATGTTAGAACCGCACGTAGACATGAAAATGCAAGGACCCAACAAAACCAGACTGCTCCAGGAAATTGGCACCCTGTTTTTTCAGTGCGACAGCGTATTTTTAAAGAAGTTGCCAGAAATGGATATAATCCACGCGACAATAGGAAAAAACGTATTTAAGTTTGAGCTCTGCAAGTCGTATCCGTTTCGCCCACCGTTGAATGTGTTTATAAACGATGTGCACTACAATATTATTAAAAAAAGGATGAACCCAAAGGGAGTCGCCTACTTGCAAAAATATAAGGGAATAGAATGTGTTTGCTGCAGTTCAATACTTTGCGCAAGCAATTGGACGCCCGCCATACGCATTCCCTATATTATAAACGAAATACAGGACACATTGATAATTATTAAAAAGATTGAGATACATTTGATTTGCGATGAGGTCAGAAAAAAGTATAAATGCCAATTTGCCAATTTTGAACAATATTTGTTTGATGGGGAGGCTCATGTCCTCTAATCCCCTGTCCTCTAAACGCGCACTTTGCGTGTGCCTCTTGTCGCGCGTTTGTTTGCGCGCCTTGATTGGCTCCCTCCCGTTGCGGGCAAATATCTCGCTTCGGTAATTAGATTATTCAACTCTTCCGTGCTAATACGGTGCGTTTTCAATATTTCGTTATACTCATTGGACGCAATCGCCAAGTTCATAAATGCGTATTTAAACTTTTCCGAAGTATGAATCTTGGTTTTCATCAGGTTTACGAAATCATCCCCTGCCACCTGGCTGTAATTCTTCTCCCTTATTAGGTCTGGCAGTTTGGTCTGCATCCAACTAGTTGCAGACTGAGGGGGTTGCGTCGTTTTCGCGGTTGTGTCTGTTTTGGTTGCGGTATATATTAATGGCGGTTTGGGCACGTACACAAATCCAAACAAACGACTTAGGTCTTTTCTCACGTTGTCGGCATTCATCTCGCACGCCATTTTCAACTTGTCCGTAAGATGCAACGTTTTTCCTGGAACCAGCTTCAAATCAATCGCAATATAATAACTTAACTTAGACTCCTTGGTATTCTCCATCTTAATACGGTAATTGCTTGCATTCACAGGTTGGGCTTGAGCAATCACTGGTTGGGCCTGAGCAATCACTGGTTGCGCTTGGACAACCGTTTTATTGTCTTCCTCTGCACCGCCCTGTTGGTCAAACTTGAATATGGATGGCGGAACTCCTTTTGTTACGTTACATCCCTCCATAAGCAGATAATTGATGGAGACCTTTTTTAAATCCGCCTTTTTGTATAGGAACGACCCAATTTTGTAGTTATAGGGAATATAGTATTTCCCTTTATACAAAATCATAAACGCACAATACTCCACCTTTGATACATCTTCGGGCTTGAAGGATTCTTCTTCCTTTGTTAACTCCAAATTGCACCCAAATATATTCATCTTATGGGTTTCCTTAACGTTATCGTATATAAGCTCCACTACGGTAAACTGTATCTTGAACACTTGTTGCAGCACATTCAGCTTAACGTTCAGAGAGTTCTGTTTATTCAATGCATTCTTTAAATCGGCGACCCCCTGGGATGTATTCGTCTCTGAAAAGTCAAACTGTCCGTCTTTGAAATATGGGCAACTGGACGAAACGATGGTTGAGCTCGTCAAATACAGCTCGCTATTTAAAATCGTCGCCACTGCATCCAGAATGGGGGACCCAGTTTCTTGGGTCTTTTCATAAACATCCCAAAAGTTCACGTTTTCAATGGATTTCACACTTAATATGTCGGTGAATGGGGCGCCGTTCTTTTTCATATACGCAAACACCGAGCTCACAATATGCAACTGGAATAGACGGGTTACGATTGGGTTTCGTGCCCAATCCGTTTTGAAAAACTCGTCCAACGTGGGCACAACGAGTTGCTCTTTGTTTGTGGCCACCGCATTGCAAAGCATTTTGACTTTGCTTTCTACCGGTTCCACCTTACTATCTTTATTGGAGTCAAATACATTTAATAAAGATTTATTAAAGTTCCCAATTATTCCGGATAGCTGTTTAATAATCGCTGTTTTTTGTGCAATTCCCTTTTTAAAAGAGTTCGCTCTTGAATCTGCCGACAATACCGCGCAATTTTGCTTCAAGTCTACCCATATGCTTGTTTTATTCAGCAACGCCGCATCCGTATTAATGCAAATACTGTCTTTACTGCAATTTTTCCTCTTTTCTTCCTGATGCTTGTCAATGTATAATCCCAACTCAATGCTGTAAAGCTGTTGACTCAGTATTTGTATTTTTTGCAAGTTTGCTATTTCGGACATTTTTATTTTTATCAAAATCGCCTCATATTCAAACTGCTCTTGCTCTTGCTCTTGCTGTTTCTCTTTTTCTTGTTTTTTCTCTTTTTCTTGCTGTTTCTGAGCATTCATTACATCCGTATTTACCGAGTTAACCACCTCAGCAAAGACTTCAGAGGAATCACTTATGCATTTCCACAAATCCGTGTTCATATCCATCTCACGTTTTAATATATTCATCTTGATATCTGTCTTCAATGAATCCACAATGGATGCATCGCATTTGCTGTATACTACAATTAGCTCCATCGCATACGCATCGCCATATGAAAGAGGGGCTTGTTCCTCTGTTGGTTTGTTTGAAGGAAGAGCCGCAATGCGCGCGCACATATTTATATCCGCCTCTATCGCCGTAGTCAAGGTATGAATGCGCGCATCCTTTTTGTCAATCGCGCTTCGAAGCAATGTTAGAAACTCGGATAGCTTATTGTAATAGTCCTTTGCGCATTTGCCCTTTTTACCCAGTAGTTCGGTTAACGTATTTTGCGCATCTGTTTGTTCCACATATAATTTGCTTATAGCGTTCGCTTTTTCCATTTGTTCTGCCATAAACATCTGGGTAACACTATCTACGAGCGCAATCATTTCAAATGGTTTCAGCTTGGATAACTCCGCCAAGCGCGCAGTAATGCTTTTGTCTTTATAATTCACTGCAAATACAGGTGCATTGCCGTTTACGGATTTCATTTTTTGAAACTCGGTCGCGCATATTGCGTCCACCATTGTAATCCACGGCTTCATAAGCAGTTGGTTCTCTTGTAATTCCATAAACGTCTTGTTATAGGCGGTTTGTGCGTCGGTTAACTCGGTTGCCACTTCGCTATTATTTGGGTCTGCAATAAGGGATTCTCTTAGGGTGATTACATTGGCACCGCTTGTTTGCAATAGTTCAATCGCTTTGGTAAACTCTTCTAGTTTGCTTGTATCGGCGCCCGATGCCTTGCTCATTTCTTCCCACGCCTCCTTCCCAACCAGCTCATTGATTGCTTTTTGAATATCCTGGTTCACCCGTTCAAACATATTGTTGAGCAGGCCTACCTTGTCGCATTTGTATAGGGGCATTTTACTGGTGTGCTGAACGAGCGCGCCGATTTGTTTGGATACGTGGTCGGATAAAAAGGTAATAAACTCACTTATACCGTCTTGGTTGTTTATGTTTATATTGTCGCGTAGCCCGAGCTTATCTAGCGCGGTTTCAATCAATGGGCCAACACTATTTGGAACATCTTTCAGGCGGATTGCCAATACACCAAGCTGAGAGGATATCTCCGTATTATTCAGCGTAATTTGTTGCAACGCATTGTTGTAGTCATCGCTTAACGAAGTATACAATGTTCTCGTCGCATCTACTTCCGCATATTTTTCCTGTAATCCAGCGGATTTGCTTGTTTTTATGAACTCTTGTAGTTGGTCCCTATCCGTAAAGCACAATGTGAACACGTATGGGTCCACCTCCACATCCCATTTGTTGGTGTCATTTGGCATAAACGCCTTATACCTGCGCAAACTCGCATTCACGGCGCGCACTCCTGCTTTCGGCGTTCCTTGAGGGACGGTTGCTTTATCTATCACTCTTACTTGACTGCTTTTCACGGTTGGCTTAATCGCATCTACGATTTTGCTCAGGAAGGTGTCCCGCGCGGGTTCTATTTCTACTTCTACTTCTTGTTCTTCTGGTTCCTCTAACCGTTTTTGCAGTTTTTTGCTCATCAGTATTTCTTTCGGCAGTTTTTCAAGCTGTTTTCGTGCGGCTTCTTGTTGCATTTCGTCATACTTAAAGAGCCCTTCTCTTTGGTATGGATGGACCATATACTCAAACGAGTTGGGCACCTTGGTATCTATTTGCCATTCCCCGTTCCAAGTGTATGAATATACAGTATACGGTGCGTCATTAATATAAAGGACATTCCCAGTGGCAAACAAGGTGTTCAGCGTGGTGGTAATGTTGTCGTCTACAATCCCTGCATCCATTGATTGCTTAATTGTTTTTTTTGTTTGCGCGCCAAACAAACTGCTCA
>Ga0194130_10009017_pt1 | contig 10417 bp, 11 predicted proteins | sample TA2KigsurfametaG_FD_160084 | JGI IMG/M metagenome (GOLD analysis project Ga0194130, IMG submission 160084) | Freshwater microbial communities from Lake Tanganyika, Tanzania - TA2015050 Kigoma 12 surface | ecosystem: Environmental > Aquatic > Freshwater > Lake | place: Tanzania: Lake Tanganyika... | reverse complement strand
TGCTATGCCAACCGCCAGCTCCTGCCCATGCCCTGGCTCAGCCCCGCTGAGCTTGAGCAGGCCCAGGCCCTGAACGCTATACGCTGATGGCAGCTCGCATCGCTGTTCTTGGCGCCAGCGGTTTCGTGGGCAGCCGCCTGGTGGAGCAATGGCAGCTCACCGGTTGGGCCCAGGTGAGGCCGGTGGTGCGCCAGGTGGGCAGCCTGGCGCGGCTGGCCCGCTTCGATCTCGACTGGCGCCTCGCCGATGCCTGCGATCAGGGCGCCCTCACAGCTGCTTTCCAGGATTGCGATGCTGTGGTGAATCTGATCGTGGGCAACCCCGAAGTCATCGTGGCTAATGCCATTGCTTCTTACCGCGCTGCCGAGGCAGCCGGCGTCAAGCGGATTGTATATCTTAGCAGCGCCTCGGTGCATGGCCAGGCCCCCGCAGCCGGAACAGATGAAAACAGCCTGCTCAACACTCGGCATAAGTTTGCTTACAACAACGCCAAGGTGCGAGCAGAACGGGCGCTCCATCAGCTGCGCGCCCGCGGTTCATTGGAGCTGGTGATCCTGAGGCCGGGGATCGTCTTTGGCCCCCGCTCGCGCTGGGTGAGCGATCTTGCCGATCAGCTCCTCGATGATCGGGCCTATTTGATCAATGAAGGGCGAGGCATCTGCAACTCCATCTATGTAGACAACCTCATTAAGGCCATCCAGCTTGCACAAACTGTACCTTCAGCAGATGGTGAAGTCTTCCTGGTGGGTGATCGGGAGCGGGTGAGCTGGTTGGATTTCTATTCTCACATCGCCCGCGGCCTCGGGATCGACATCGATCGGATCGCCCGCCTGGCAGCTCCTTCCTTCCAGCGCGGCAGGTTCGAAACCATCGAAGCTGTACGGGCTAGTAGGCCGGTTCAGGCTCTGTTGCCGGCGGTTCCAACGCCTTTGAAGCAGGTGGCGAAGGGTGCGATCAGGGCGCTTGCGGAGCCGCCCCATCGCTCGCCATGGCGGCTTGCTGATGCCCCTGCTCCCCAGGTCACCGAAGAGATGGCCGAGCTTCAGTCATGCACTGTGCAGCTGAGCTGGTCCAAGGCGGAACGCCAATTGGGGTACCAGCCAACTGTGAGTTTTTCGCAAGGAATGCAACGGAGTATCGGCTGGTTGAAGTTTGCTGGTTATCCTGCCTTTTGATGATAATCAAGCGCCTCTGATGCAATTCAGGCATCTCGCTATTCACAGCCAATGGTCAATACACAATGAATAAGCCTTGCTTTCTGCCGGTCTCGTTTATTGTATTAATCTTTTTGCAACTCGTATCAAATCAAGTCGTCTAATCATGAGAAAATGGGTAGCCCATTGGTTGTCTTCTTTGCCTGGAAATTCAAAATTTCTAGGGCCTCCGCGTAAAATTCTTGGCTCGACTCCACTCAGCGGCACCTCTGATAGTCACTATAGTTGTAGGCTTTTGCAGCCTCAAAAATCAGTTACTCGCATTCCTGCTGTCTACGCAGATCCACCGATTCGATTTCTTTTCGATGAAATGCATTCTGGTTGTATCAAAGAGCAATTTGTTGCAACATTTGAACAGGGTCGTTATTGGGGCCGATGCGCAGGATACATCATTAACTCTGAAGACTGTTTGCATCAAGACTTGTCACCAAGTTTTCAAGATGTGTCGTCTGATAACTTCGAATCAAGGATTCATGACGGTCTTAGTCAGCCCTTGCTTCCAAGAATAAAGGATGTATCAGGAACAGTTGCTGCATTGAATACTCTCTTCTCATCAAACTTCCACCACTGGTTGCTCGATTGTGTCCCAAAATTTGGCTTGCTCAAGGATGCTGGATTTGATTTTCATAAAATTGACCATTTTATTCTCACTCCCCCTGTTTCGCCCTGGCATCTAGAGGTTCTGGGATATCTTGATATTCCGTTGGCAAAGATCATAGCTAGCACATCTCGAGTTCATATTTGTGCCGAGCATCTGATTGTACCTTCATTCTCTGAGCCTAGCCGCCAACCACATAAATACAACTATACACCTGAGGGAATTAACTTTGTCCGCAGCCTCATCTTAGGAAACTGCAAACCTGCTTCCTCTTATCCAGAAAAGATAGTTGTTTCCCGTGAACGAGCAAGTTGCCGGCGTCTTCTCTCGTCAGACACCATTCATCCAGCACTTGAGAACGAGGGATTTGTAAAAGTACTTCTCGAGGATCTTCCATTAGCAGAACAAGCCATGATTTTCTTCTCCGCAAAAAAAATTATTATGCCAACTGGTGGAGGCTTGGCCAATCTGGCTTTTTGTAGGCCCGATACGCAAGTTGTAGAGCTTTTCAGCCCGGCGTACTTGCCTACATTCAGCTTGGTGATTGCAAACCACCTTGGCCTCCAATACGCAGCTCTTGTTGGTGAAAACATATCAGGATCGAAGGGGCATAGCGACGCAGGGGGATCTGAAGATATTTCAGTTTCTTTCGAACATCTCATGGCGCATATTTAGTTTCGATAGCAATGAACTCACTTACCCTTAAGCAAATCTTGCTTCGCTGGCGGCGCCGGTTTCTCCTGCACTTCGGTATCGCACGCTATTGTAAGGTTGGATACTGGGAGTTGATCCATGAGATTTTTAGAGATCACCCTCCGGGCATCTTTTTAGAGGCTGGTGCCCATGATGGCTGGACTGGAAGCAATACCTATTGGCTTGAAGCTTCCCTTGGATGGCGAGGAATTCTGGTTGAGCCCGTTCCTGGTCTTTACCAGGCATGCCGCAGAGAACGGCCACAGGCGTGTGTTTACCACGGTGCACTTGTTTCTCACGGCTTCACAGATCCAAAGATTAAGATTGATTGCGCGGGCCTGGTGTCGTCTGTTGCTTTATCACCCCGCTATCATCTAACGAAGAGTATTGCTGCTGCGTACTACGGCACATCTGCCTTGCAGACCATCGAGGTTCCAGCCCTTACTCTTGATGAATGTATTGAGCGTTCTGGATTTCCAAGGGTTGATTTTATCAGTCTTGACGTTGAAGGCTTTGAAGATCAAGCTCTTCATGGGCTTGATCTTGATAAATGGCAGATTCAATATCTTCTCGTCGAATGCAATGATGAGCAAGCTGTCATGTCTGCACTAGGCTCATCCTATGCCGTAGAAATTAGGCTTGGCAATAAGGATATCCTTTTTAAACGTATTGTGGTTTAGGCTCTTCGTATGGTATCCCGCAAGCCCTCATATTCTGCCTATGTTCCGTGCTTCAATAATTCACAAACTATAGAATGTGCCATTTATTCTCTTCGGTCTCAGACACTGCCTCCTTCCCAGCTTTTTCTGGTTGATGACGGTTCAACAGATACTTCAGTCTCCATTGCTAAACGGATGAGATTACCTGTCTTTTCGATGGGCCAAAATCGAGGCAGAGGGCCAGTCCGTGCTTTGGCAATAGACTGCTCTGAGTATGAATATGTTGCCTGTTGTGATGCAACAAACTACTTGCCGTCTGATTATGTTGCCAAAGCTCTCGATTGGTTTATCGATTCCCGTGTAGCTGCTGTTTGTGGCCCTATTTCTCAGGTGTCGTCGAAGACGCTGGCAGATCGCTGGAGAGGTCGCCATCTCTTCAAGACCATGGCAACTCCGACAGTACAGCATAAGGCCCCACTTAGTACTTATGGTTGTGTAGTTCGTACTTCGGCAGTGCGGGAGGTTGGCAATTTTAATGTACGGCTACGACATAGTGAAGATGCAGATCTCGGCCAACGACTCCTCGATGCAGGCTATGAAGTGATATTTGATCCATCCTTGTGTGTTTATTCGGGTGTGTCTAATTCGGTTTATGAAGTCCTTGAGCGCTACTGGCGTTGGCACGGAGGTAGGGAAGAGAGCACTTCGATCATCGGTTATGTCAGGCAGTTTTGGTACTCTCTTCGCTTCATGGTTCCTCTTGACCTCCGTGATAGAGATTATGCCTCTGCGTTAATCAGCATCATTTGCCCCCATTATCAATTCTGGAAGTCGTGGTGGCGGCAATGCGCAGGTCGCGTGCAGAGCTGAGCCACCACAAGTTCGATGAACATTGCCTGTCTCTGTGCTCTTCCGACTCAGGGGCCAACGGCTTGGGGGATTACAATGATAGGCCTCTTGGTGCATGCTCTGAATCGAGCATGGCCATCACTGCATGGTGATTGCCTTGCATGTCTATGCATTGGATGCGGGCCCTAGCCGAGGGCTTCCGGGAAGCGGTAGGAGGCACTGTTGCACAAGCTGGAGGCATGGGACGGCACCTGTTGGATTGCGGAAGACATGGCCAGCGGCAGAGGCAACCGCATGCCATTCAAACGACCCACATGAGTTAGCTCATCAGGTGGACCTCACTGTGCGATACAAGCCTGCCCTCCACGGCTGATACCCAGCTCAGCATGGCTGGGTTGAGCTAGATCCTTACCGAACAAGTATTGGTACCAAAGCCTATCTTCTGGCAATCAACTTGCAACACATTGTTTTGATCAGCCCTTGCATGGGGCGTTTTGGTGGGCTTGAGAGTTTTGTTCTCACCGTGGCGGCCGGTGTGGCAAAGCTGCCCGGCTACACAGTTGAGGTGGTGTTCAAGAAGGCAGGGGCCTTTTCCTTGCACGAGGATCTGCAGCAGATGATTCAGAAGGCTTCCGTGAAGGCAACCTTCTGTTCCCGATCCAGCCTCTCCCTTTGGCGAGCGATTACCCGTGCGGATGTTGTGCACCTGCAGAATCCCTGTCCAGATGTGGTGCTGTTGGCTCGTCTGGCTGGTAAGCCACTGTTGATCAATGTCATCAACCACACCAAGGGAGGTGGCGGTCTGCACCGGCGCCTTTGGAAACTCTGTCTCCACTTGGCCCAACGTCGGTTCTATATCTCTGATTTTGTTCGACGCAGCTGGGAGCAGACCACACAACCCTGGACTGGCAGCCAGGTGGTATTTCCCATCTGTGAACTGTCTCCCCTCAACTCGCTGCCGATGGAGAATCGACGCGGTTTTGTGTTTGTGGCCCGCTGGATTGAAAACAAGGGTCTAGACACGCTTCTGGAGGCCTATGCTGCTTCCGGGCTTAATGCCACTCTTTGGCCACTTCGCTTGCTGGGAGATGGACCCCTCCGGCCCAGGATCCTGGCCAGGCTCAAGGAGCTTGGTTTGGTAGGGGCGGTGGAGACACCCGGTTTTCTTCCTGAGAACGAGAAGGCGGAAGTGATACGGCGCAGCCGTTTTGCTGTTATTCCTCCCAACACTGGTGAGGACTTTGGTTTGGTGGCCATTGAGGCCCGGCATTTGGGGATCCCTTGCCTGATCACCCGCGATGGTGGCGTGCCTGAAGCCGCAGGTCCACACTCCTTGAGCTGTGCTCCAGGCCGCGTGGATGCCCTCTGCCGTTTGCTCCAACAGGCGGCGGCCATGCCAGACGACGAATACCTTCGCCTGGCGCAGGCAGCCCATGCCAGTCTGGAGGTGGATCTGGTTCGGCCCGACTTCTATGCCAGGGTGTATCGGGCCATGCTCCCAACTTCAAGCCTCTCCGTTTAACTCGGACGAACTTTCCTCCTGCCATATGCCTGATCTTTATTGTTCCGGTGAATATGCTGCCAGAAACCCGAGTTGGCACCAAGAACATTCCCAGTGGAAGGCCATGCAGGTGATCCGAATGCTTGAGAAGCACAACCTTCAGCCCTCTCGCCTGGTTGAGGTGGGTTGTGGAGCGGGGGGCATCCTGGAGTGCCTGCATCGCCAGTTGGTACCCCAGCCAGACTGCGTTGGCTATGAGATCTCCCCCCAGGCGTTTTCCATGGCGCAGCAACGGGAGGCGAGAGGTCTGCACTTCCACTACGGCTCAATCGAAGCACTAGACGAGACTTTTGACGTCGTTCTGGCCATGGACGTTTTTGAGCATGTGGAGGACTATCTTGGGTTCATTCGTGGCCTGCAATCTCTTGCTCGCTGGAAAATCTTCCACATCCCTCTCGACCTCAGTGTCCTTAGTGTGGCCAGGCCGATTTACCTCACAATGGCTCGGGAGCAGGTAGGGCACCTCCATTACTTCACGCGGGAGACAGCCTTAGCCAGCCTGGAACAGGCTGGACTGAAGGTGAGAGATTCTTTTTTTACCTCTGTTGAGATCGATCAAGGCGTGCATGGGCGCAAGCGACTTCAAGCTTTTCGCAAACTCTTGTTTGCCAGAAATGCGGAATTGGCAGCTCGCTTGTTGGGCGGCTTTTCTCTTTTGGTTCTAGCTGAGTGATGGCTAAAACTCTCGCTTCGGTAATCTTGATTTGCCATCGCAGGGCTCTTCGCTTCTGGGTATGAAGATTCTGTTTTTAGCTGACGCAAACCAGTCGGGTGAAAGTGGAGTTGGAGACTATGCTCTCGGGCTGTCTGGATCTCTTCGGTCATTCAACGTGGATTCGTCTGTTGAATGTCTAGGCGCGCCAGGCAGTTCTTTGCGATCAACTCTGATTGCCCGTCTCAATGAAGCTCAGCCTGACTGGGTGAGTTTTCAATTTGTCCCCTATGCCTGCGCAAAAGGCGGTTTGGTACGGCTTGGCACTCTTCCCTGGCAGCAGCTAAGAGGCAAGATTGGTACCCATTTGATGTTTCATGAACTCTGGATCGGCGCCCATAAAGGTGCTGCTCTGCGGGATCGGGCGATTGGTGCGCTTCAACGGCAGGGAATCAAGAATGTGGTTCGCGAGCTAAACCCTGACGTCATCCATTGTACCAACCGATTATACTCGGCGATGCTCCAGCGGGCAGGCATCCACAACACTGTGCTCCCCTTGTGCGGTGCCATTCCCGTTTCCTCTGTTGGGCCTGATCCCTATGTGGAGGTATTGGCAACGCTTGGCCATGGCACTGGGCGATCCGGTTGGATCGTTGCTGCATTTTTTGGCTCCATGCATCGAAGCGAAGGCTTGCTGGCGGCTACGCAGTGGCTTCAAGATCGCTGCCTGAGGCATGGCAAGCGCCTGCTTCTGGTAAGCCTGGGCAAGTGCATATCTCCAGAGTCCACCTTCAAAGCGCTTGCCGCTGGTTTTTCGGAAGTGACCAAGCCAGCCTTTTTTGTGAAGGGCCGGCTTAGCGCTGCAGCCCTTTCTCCATGGATCCGTTACGCGGATTGTGCGCTGGCTACCACCCCCTTTAATATTATCGAGAAAAGTAGCTCTGCGGTGGCTTTTGCCGAGCATGGAGTACCAGTAATTGTCATCGATGCTGGGTCCGATGTTCGGGGTGTTGCCCTTCCCCAGCAGGATCTTGCTCCCGAATTCTGGCTTTTCGGAGACCCACGACTGGAGGCTTTTGAATTGCTTCCCCCGCGCACTAAGCTCCAGCCTCGGTTGGGGAACGCTGTTAAGCAGTTTATGGTAGATCTACATGCAAGCGCCCGTTCTTGATATGGTCTCAATATCATTCTTGGCGTCTCTTTCTCTTTCTTTCCCGCTTCCCTTCAACGCTTATTCTTGTATTTATACCTTAACATCTTTTTCATGAATATGCAAACTCTAAAATCCTTCATACGAGGCTTGGCAGGAAAGGCTAACTACCTTCTTGCGCATTCTTCACGCATCGGCGTTGATTTGGAGAACGATCTATGCCGGCTCTCTCAAGAGGACCCTGTTCTTACCATTTTTGATGTAGGCGCTAATCATGGCTTGACGGCGACCCGCTATGCAAGAGCCTTCCCCCATGCGCAAATCTATTGTTTTGAGCCCGTAAGAGACAATTTTAAGATCCTTACACAAACTTGTTCTGGCTATTCAAAGATCTTGCCTATCCAGATGGGTTTAAGTGACAAACCAGGTACTGAGCTGATTGGCCTCACTTCTCACCCATACGGCCACAGCTTATTGCTCAATTCCCGATCATCCGAAACTGAGCAAGTCTCCCTAACGACTCTAGACCTATTCCTGCTTGAAAATAACATACAAAAGATTGATCTTCTTAAAATTGATGTAGAAGGCATGGAGCTGGCCGTGCTGAAAGGTGCTATTGGCGCTTTAAGTTCTTCGAAAATTAAATATATATACGCAGAGTGCATAACAATTCCGGATCCGATTGCTCCCCATACACTTTGTTCGGATCTTATCTCTTTTCTTCACGCTTATGGCTTTGTGGTATTTGCATACTATCACGAGGCTTTTCACCTTGCTGCTGGCAGTGCACTTATCAATGTTTTATTTGTAAACAGAAATCTCCTTCCATCTAAAGTCTCTGGTGAGGTTCATAACATCTTTTAGGCGTGCTGTTTCATCTGTTGCCCAGTGATTTAGTAGTTGTAGAATGACTGTCATCCTTCGAACTCTTCTCTGCCATCGAGATGTGGACTTGGCGATTCATTGCCTTGACTCAGCCCTCCAGTACTCAGCGGATCCGGTGCAAGTGGTGATTCATGAAGATGGGTCATTGTCACCTGAGGATTACGAGAAGCTGTCCATAGGCCTTCCTGGTTCACGCATTCTCGATCGCCATATTGCCGATGAGCTGATGGCCGAGTGTCTGGCTGCCTACCCCAACGCCCGAGCTTTCCGTGATAGTTCGGTGTGGGGGCTGAAGTTGCTCGATGTTGTTTTAGCGGAGCCCGGTCTCTGTTTTTACCTCGATTCTGACATCCGCTTCTTTCGCCCGTTTCGAGGATTGTTTGTCGACGCCTCGACCAGAGGCCGTTGTGTCTTTCTTCGTGACACGGTTTGGCACGCCTATTCGATCCGCCCTTGGCATCTGCTGGATCAACGCGGGCTGCAGGTGGCCTCCGGCATTAACACGGGTCTCACGCTCTGTGATCCGCAAGTGTTTGATCTTGGCTTCGTAGACTGGTTTCTTGGCGAATTGGATTGGCGGGTGATCCCGGCCTGGACCGAACCCACCTGCTGGGCCGCCCTTGCACTCCGTGCTGATGGACAGGCTGTTGATCCCGAGCAAGTGACGAATCTGTATCCCTCCGCCAAGGTGACGGAGCAAACCCTTGGAGCCCATTTCCTTTCGGCTTATCGCTCGCAATGGCAGTCTCTTCTTGATCAGCCTGTGCGGCAAACGACTGCCAGACCTACCGATCTGCATTTTCAGCCGCTGAGGTCATTGAACGCAGCTGGTTTGGCCGTCAATCAATTGAAGCGCAAACTGCAGAACACTGTCCTGCGGAGCATCGCTCAGCCATGACGGTCAATATTGATGGTCCACACCCCGTCTCTCCTTGTCATCAGCCTCTTGTCTCCGTCCTGGTCCCCAGCTACCACGCAGGCCCCTATCTCGCCCTGTTGGTGGAGACTGTAAGGGCCCAGACCTACCAGCGGTTGGAACTTCTGATCTTGGACGATGGTTCAGGGGATCTGGATCATCCTGACGTTCAGGTTGTTTTGGCTGATGACCGTATTCGAGCCTTTCGTTGGTCGCCCAATCGGGGTGTGAGCCAGGCCATCTGATTTTTGATGGAGGAGGCGCGTGGGGAATTCTGGTGCTATCCCGGTGCGGATGACCTCCTCTTGCCCCAATTCATCGAGAAAAGGCTGACGGTGCTCGATCGGCATCCGGAAGTCTCACTCGTGTTCGGTCGTGGACGTCAGATCAACAGCGCCGGAAAGGAGGTCTGGTTTGATCTGGGTCGCAAGATTTATGACCAAATGAAGCCGTTGGAAGAGCAGGTGATTGAAGCTCAAGAGATGCTTGATCTGCTGTTGGCTGCCAACATCATCAATACACCTTCCATCCTTGCGCGTTCCCGAGCCACACTCCCCATCCTCACCCGATGCCAATTGGATTGGCGCTACTGCCGGGATTGGTTTTACTGGTATCTGCTCGCAGCACATGGGCAGCGTTTTTATTACAGCGGCGAAATCCTCCATAGTTACCGTTTTCACGAAAAGTCGCTGACCCAGTCTTCTGCCAGCTGGGCTTGGCGGAATGTGGAGCCGGCGCTGGTTTTGCTGACGGGGCTGGCATTGGCAGCCCAGAGCGCAGAACTTGGCTTGCGCTGCTATCAGCGTCATCGGATCGAATTATTTGGCAATTGGCTTGTGCGCAGCGCCATGTTTCGACGCCATCTTTCCTGGGCCAACTGGGCATCCTTGGCGCGCTTGGCCAACAACCGGTGGTTTGAATGGCCCAAGGTTGCCTGGATCGCCCTGCAGGTTTTGCGGCAGCGCCGAATAGCCCGACGGAACGGCAAAGTTCTGCATGGCTTGCCTTCGGCCTATTTGGGTCAACCGATTTTTGATTGACTTTCCCGATGTCACTCCTTGACAAGGTGGCCTTTAACTGGAAGCACCTCAGCCAACAAAACCACCCAGTTCGCTCAATGCTGGCCTATGTGCTGTCCAAAGCCCGTCTTTCATCATTGATTCGCTATCGGCGGAATGGATCATTTCTGCAATTGCGTTCGGCGGGATTGGCACGGATTCTGTGGGCTGATCCCGACTTT
>Ga0194130_10009016_pt1 | contig 10417 bp, 10 predicted proteins | sample TA2KigsurfametaG_FD_160084 | JGI IMG/M metagenome (GOLD analysis project Ga0194130, IMG submission 160084) | Freshwater microbial communities from Lake Tanganyika, Tanzania - TA2015050 Kigoma 12 surface | ecosystem: Environmental > Aquatic > Freshwater > Lake | place: Tanzania: Lake Tanganyika... | reverse complement strand
AAACTGGATGGCGTTCCGTCCCATGACATCAGTGGTATTTGCGTACCACTCTACGGGCTCACCGGGCCGGTCGCGGAGTCATCTGCGTAATCAAGAGCTTCAATGTGCATCAGTTCTTCGACGCTGTGTATCACCCGCAGGCCAGGGCGCGGCCGGAGGGCCGACTGACCATGGCGAGCGTTCTTGGGACGTGCGCCTGGCAATGGAAGACTTGTCCATCCAATCAACAGCCGCAGCCGTTAGCAGCCGTCACCAGCGGCGACAATCAACAGCTGCGACAATCAAGGGGCGTGGTAATCAAGGGGCACGGCAATCAAGCAGCGTGCTGAAATCGTCGCAATTGATGTCTTGAAGTGGACCCAAAAGAACCGCCAGGTCTTGGTTGCTGGACACTGTGGCTTGGGATCACAAATTCTGGTTGTCCTTCTCGGCCTTGCTCAGGGGGGTGCTCAAGGCCGAGGCACTGGAGATCTGACGAGAAAAAGACCCTTTTGCTCACTTGTAGGGAGGGCTCGGGCTTGTGGACCGTTTTCAAGACAGGGAAAACGGTCGGCAACACGATTGGTTTGATGAGGGAATCTTATTTCCCATGATGAATTCTTTTTCTTAAGCGGCGAGACCAGCCCAAGCTGATGCCTACGCCAATGATGGGAAGGGGAGCGGGGACGTAAAAATAATCAAAAAGGAGTTGTCCCTCAAACCTCATGTTCGTTGTGGCAAAAGCCAGATCAGGATTGCTGCCGTAAAATGTATAATTGGTTTTAAAAGAGCTTACAACGGGGCCGGCAGCGACATAGTTTCTAAAGGCCTCATCGACATTGGCGGCAATGGATGGAAAAGTCCCGGAATAGGGGGCAAAAGAAGAAACGGCTCTAAAGCAAACTTCACCAGTCGTGCAAGAAATGGATGGAATGGATGCCACATCAACACTGAAGCCGGTGAAAGCCGCAGCATAAGGGGGGATGGGGATTGAGGTAAAATATATTGATGGCTGGGCTTTCACTGTCCCGGAGAATTCGCCCGTGCTCGGGGCAATAAAAAATCCCGCGGTGGCGGTCCCAGTGATGGCTGGAGTGGGCGAAAACCTTGGCTGGGCAACCACAAGGGTGGAGGCTGGCGCATTGGTGAAGGGAGGGAAGCGAAAGCCAGTTGTATTTAATGTTCCATTGCCAACTGTTGTAAATGTAACTGGAGCGGCGACAGTCTGCAAAAAAAGAGCATGGGTTGGCAGGCCGGCGCCAAACACCCCAAGTCCAAAAGCGGGAAACAGAAGAACAGCGAGTCGCATGAAATTAAAGAACAGCGAGTCGCATGAAATTAAATATTTCCTTAAACCTATCATGCGTCTCGTGGTTGGTCAATCCCGCAGTCACATGCTGGGACTTTTGTTAAGAAAGCCAGATAACGTGCACTCCGGATGGGCTGCCTGTCGCGCAAAGTCCTTGCTGTGGCGCGGATGTTGATCTCAAGTGCGACGATCGGCCGGTCTGATTAGCGTCAACAGCGCTGTACCGCTTGGGGGGGTGACGTGCTAGGCGGGCGATGAAAAAGCCGACAACAAATCCATCAACGAAATCTATCTTCGCTCTTCTTTGTAGTCTTCCCCGTTATTTTCTGGTCGCCTTCGCTGTCTCGGCTGACCTCGTCTTTTCCTGGCTCCCCGCTCCTTCCGCCGCCGCCGCCCCTCGGTGCTTGATCCGCCGCCCCTTGGGCCTGGTGCGGCTCCAGCGGCTCCAGCGGCGGCAAACGGCGCGATCCCGGCGGCCAGGGGCGACCCAGCCGACAGAAGAAGGGCCTGAGGAGACAGACGAAGGGGCTGAGGACGCTCCCGCCGTTGTCAAGGCCGAGGCGATTCCGCGATGGCCCCGTCCACCGCTTTCAGGCGGTTGAGCACAAGCCGCTTGTCCTCTTCGCTGAGCTCACCATCCGCCGTCCACTTCAGACACGTCCGCGCGAGACAGGTCAGGCTTCGGGGGTCGTCGGTGCGTGGCATCGTGCACCTCCTTCGTCGATGGAGTCAGTCTCCGCTGGCGCACCCAGATGGAACAGCCCCCGATTGGGGACAGTCGCGGCGGCGCGCCGCCTTTCGCGAGGCCTCCTGCCGGCCCCTACTGCTGCACTGGCAGGGGGACGGGCCCGAGGGAGCTGGTGCCGGTGCGCAGGGAACAGCGGCCGGAGCCATCCCGTTCGGCGGCGGCCTGGAGAGCCTCAAAGCGCTCCAGGCCGTCCCGCAGCCATTGCTCACAGATCGCCGCCGCTGTCATGCCCCGGGCTGCGGCGGCCTTGTCGAGGCCGAGCCGCAGATCGCCCGCCAGCCAGTCCAGGTCGGGGGCCTTGGCGTCAGCGTCGGTGAGGGCTGAACGGGCCGAAGCGGGGTGCGGAGCCTCCGGACGGGACGAGGACGGGGAGACGGTCATGGTGGCGATGCGAGGTGGGCGCGGACGCGGAACGGCTTCGGTGAGCCATTCTTGCCTTTCCCAGACCCGCGCGTCCCCGATGTCTTTGGACCAGTTGAGGGCCTTCCTGGCCCGCATGCAGAAGGATGAGGCCCTCAAGCGAGAGGTGTTGGCCGCCGCCACCGCCGACGACGTGGCGCAGATCGGCCTGCGCCTTGGCTTTGAGTTCTCGGGCGATGAACTCCTGCGCGTCTCCGGACAGCGGTTCGATCGCGTGACGGTGCGCAAGAACGACCTCCCCGGCGAATACAACTAAGCCCCATCACGCTCACACCCCCGGTCGCCACCCCGCGTCCTTCCCGGCCAGGGGGCGCGGTCCCCAGGGACGGGCCAGGGGCTCGCCGATGAACACCCCCTGTTCGGGCATCGCCACGCTGCGCCAATAGCTTTCGATCAGCGTGTCGCCCCGCCGGTAGTAGGCCAGCAGCAGGCCCGGGTTGGGGAACTTCGAGAGGTGATTGCAGGGCTCCACCACCGTGCCGTAGCTGCCGGTCGCCCCGGCCTCCAGCCAGCGCAGCGCGCTCATCTGGCCGTTGCCGCCATCGTCGGCGTGGCCGGACGGGCCCGTGAGCATGCCGCCGAAGGAGGTGAGATGGTCGCCCACCGCTCCGGGGCGAAACCGGTTGCTGGTCAGATCCGGCACCGCCGTGAGTCCGGTGATGTAGAGCATCACGTCGCGCGCGCCCTGGAGACCATCCCCCCGCAGCACCTGGACGCGAAAGCCGGGGGCGGCGGCACGCAGCAGATCGTCGTAACGCTCCGCTCGCCGGTTGCGGGCCTCATCGCTGGTGCTCAACAGGTAGGCGGTACCCGGTGGCGTTGTGCCGTCGGCGGCCAGCCCACGGGCGATCAGGGCGCGGCCGGCTTCCGCTGTGCTGGCCGCCAGGAGCATGGTGGGGCGCACCCCCAGGGCGGACCAGGGTCGTCGCACATCGCCGCGGGCGTAATACGGGCTCAGGGGGGTGGCGCGGCAGGTGTCGCCGCAGTCGGATCGCACCCGTCCGAAGGCGAAGGCGCTCGTGATCGATACGCACTCCACCCGCCAGGGGGCGGCCCAGGCCAGGGCATAGGCCTGAATCTCGGGGGGCGTCTGCCGCCGCACCTCCTGATGGAGGGCCTGAAATTCCGCCCGCGACAACGTCAGGCGTCCCGGGGGGAACCGCACCCGGATCACCTGACGCGGCTCCAATCCCCTGGCCTGGATGTAGCGGGCGCCGATGGCCTCGCTCACGGGGTCGGCGGCATTGATCACCAGGGCCAGATGGCGCGCCTCCAAGGGAGTATTGGCCGCCTCCGACGCTCCCGGCGCGATCACCGATCCCACCAGGTGCCCGATCCCCAGCAGCAGCACCGCGCTCGCCGCCGCCACGCATGGCAGGACCGGCAGGGGCCGGGCCCGGGGATGGGGATGTCGCTGCATGACCGGCCGGGGGTACCTCCCTGCGTCCATCGTGCCCCCTGGCTCACCCTTCGGGGGGGCGGTCGACCGCTCTCGGGAGAGGGGATTCAGGATGAAGGTCATGCCGCCACCCAGGCCCGCGACCCGATGACCTCCCATCCCCAACCGACCCGTTCCCCCGCCACCAGCGACGCTTCCTTGGCCCTGCCCCTGCATCGCCCTGCGGCGGAGCGTTTTCACAGCCGCTTCGCGTGGCTGGATAGCTGGCACACCTTTTCCTTCGGCTCCCATGTCGATCCGGCCTGGATGGGCTTCGGCCCCCTGCGGGTGATCAATGACGACACCATCGCCGCCGGCCAGGGCTTCGGTCAGCATCCCCACCGGGACATGGAGATCATCACCGTGATGGTGGAGGGGCAGCTCAATCACCGGGATTCCATGGGCCACAGCGCCGTGCTCCGCGCGGGCGAGGTGCAGCGCATGAGCGCCGGCACCGGCATCGCGCACAGCGAGATCAACGGTGGTGACCGCTCCTGTCGTCTGCTGCAGATCTGGATCGTGCCGGACGCCCCTGGTCATGCCCCGGCCTATGCCCAGAAACCCTTCCCTCAGGCTGCGGGGTGGACGCTCCTGATCGATCCGCGCGGCGCTGATGGCGCGTTGGCCATCCATCGTCCGGTGCGCCTCTGGCGCGGGCGCCTGGATCCCGGACAGACCCTGCTCCCGCCAGTGGCCTCCGAGCCCGCGTCGCCGCTGGGCTGGCTTCAGGTCATCAACGGCGACGCGCGGCTCGCCTTCGACGCCGAACCCTCCGCCGATTCGGCGCTCCCCACGACCTTGGGGCGGGGGGATGGCCTGGGATTCGCCCAGCCCCCCAACCCCGGGGCGATCCGTGCGCTCACCGCGGGCGGACGGGGGGCGGATCTCCTCTGGTTCGCCCTGGCCTGAGGCCCCGCCCTCGGCGTCGCGGGTCATCAGCGCACGAACAGCAACTCCTGGTAGGTGGGCAGGGGCCAGAGGTCGTCATCCAGCAGCACCTCCAGGCCATCCACCGTCTCCCGCAGCTGTCCCATCAAAGGCAACAGGGTGTCGGCGCAATGGCGAAGGTGGCCATGGACCTCGTGGGGCGCCCCTTGGAGCGCCGCCTCCAGCTCCGTGCTTCGCTGCGTCAGCTGCTGATGGAGGTGGGCCACCCGCTCGATCACGCTGCGGTCGGTCACCAGGCCAAGGGCCTCCTGTTCGCGGATGGAGCTGGCGAGGCGCTGCAGGAAGGTGGTCACCGCGGGCTGGATCTGGGTGCGGGCCATCCGCAGCGCCAAGCGCGCCTCCACCTCAATGGCGAGGATGTACTGCTCGGTGTACACCTCGAAACGGCTCTCCAGTTCCAGCGGGGTGAGCACCCCCTGGCGCTCGAACAGCTCCCGGATCTCCATCCGCTCCAGCACCGGCAGGGCATCGGCGCTGGTGCGCAGGTTTTCCAGGCCACGCTCCTCCACCGCCACGCGGTGCCATTCGCTGGAATAGCCATCTCCGCCAAAGACGACCGCACCGTGGTCGTCCATGGTGCGCTTGAGGACCGCGAACGCCGCCTCCTCCAGGGACGCTCCCGACGCCAGCTGATCATCGAGTTGATCGGAGATCCAGCCGAGGGAGTCGGCCAGAATGGTGTTCAGCACCACCAGAGGGCCGGCCACCGACTGCCCGGAGCCAACGGCGCGAAACTCAAAGCGGTTGCCGGTGAAGGCAAAAGGAGACGTGCGGTTGCGATCGCCGGGGTCGCGGTTGAGGTCCGGCAGGGTATCGACACCCAGGGACATCAGCGCGTTCTCGGCCGAGCCCTCCAACTTGCCCGATTTGATCTGGTTGAAGACGTCCTCCAACTGGCTCCCCAGGTAGACGGAGATGATGGCTGGCGGCGCTTCATTGGCCCCCAGGCGATGGTCGTTGCTCGCCGTGGCGATGGCGGCGCGCATCAAGGGGCCATAGCGATGCACGCCGCGGATGACGGCGGCGCAGAAGAGCAGAAACTGCAGGTTGGCATGGGGCGTTTTTCCCGGGTCCAGCAGATTGCCCTGGGTGGCGTTGCCGATCGACCAGTTGACATGTTTGCCGCTGCCGTTCACGCCGGCGAAGGGTTTCTCGTGCAAGAGGCAGGTGAGGCCATGTCGCTTGGCCGTGGCCTTGAGCACCGTCATGATCAGCTGCTGGTGATCGGTGGCGACATTGGCGGCCTCAAAGTAGGGCGCGATCTCGAACTGCCCTGGCGCCACCTCGTTGTGGCGGGTTTTGGCCGGAATGCCCAGCCGGTAGAGCTGCAGTTCCACATCCTGCATGAACACCTGAACGCGGTCCGGGATGGCACCGAAGTAGTGATCATCAAATTGCTGACCCTTGGCCGGCGGAGCCCCGAACAGGGTGCGGCCGGCCAGCTGCAGATCGGGCCGCAGCGCACCGAGGGCGGCATCGATGAGGAAGTATTCCTGTTCGGCGCCGCAGCTGGAGTTGACCGGCGCGATGTCGGTCTCGCCAAGCAAATGCAGCAACCGTTGCGCCTGGCGATTCATCACGGCATTGGAGCGCAGCAGCGGTGTTTTCTTGTCGAGCGCTTCGCCTGTCCAACTGACAAACACCGTCGGGATGCACAGGGTGACGCCGTTGGCGGTGCGCATCAACCAGGCCGGGCTGGTGACATCCCAGGCGGTGTAGCCCCGCGCCTCGAAGGTGGTGCGCAGGCCGCCGTTGGGAAAGGAGGACCCGTCCGGCTCCCCCTGCACGAGCAGCTTGCCGGAAAACTCGGCGATTGCTTTGCCGTCCGACTGGGGAGAGATGAACCCGTCGTGCTTTTCCGCAGTGAGGTTGGTGAGGGGATAAAACACGTGGGCGTAATACAACGCGCCACGGGCGCAGGCCCACTCCTTCATCGCTTGCGCCACCGTGTCGGACACCCCCAGATCCAATTTGCTCCCCAGGCGGATCGAGCGCTGGATCGACTTGAAGACGTCCTTGGGCAGAGCGGATTTCATCGTTTCCAGCCCGAAGACATCGCTGGCCCACAGGCTCTCCAGCGAAGCCGCTGGCTCCACGGGAACGGGCTGCCGCTCCAGGATGGTGTGCATCGCTTGCAGACGGGCGGGAGAAGGCATGGTGGGTCAGGACTCACTGTTCTCTTAGCCAAGACAGGCGACCCTGACCGTCGTTGCCACAGGTGCTACACACCTTCCCGTCATCGCCGGGGCCACGGAGGATCCCGTCTCCGCAATCGACCGCCAGGCCAGGCCTGGCTTGAGTGAGGTCTTGAACCGGGCTGGAAGAAAAGCCAACGTTTCTCACAACGACCCGTCCAGCGAGGCCCCGGCAGACTGAGGGGTGCCGGCGTTATCCGAGTCCTGCCCATGGGTCGCCCCGCGCTCTCCGCCGCTCCCGCGCCGCCCTCACCCCGGGGTCCGGCGGGGGGCGCGTGGGTGTCCTGGCTCATGGGCCTGGTGTTGGCGATCGGGACCGGGATCGCCCCCCCGTCGGCGGGAGCGGGCGAGGACTCCCTGGGGCAGTCGCGGGAACAGCTCCGCCGCTTCCCCTTCCAGCCTGACTGCGGCGGCAACACCCAAGAGATGGTGGCCTGCCTCTGGCAGCGGCGCAATCAGGACGACGCCACCTTGGAGAGCCTGCTCGATTCCCCCGGACGGCTCGAGCCATGGCGGTCCAGCCGCCGGCAGGTGTGCCTCCAGGCCGCTCGGAAGGCGGAAGGGGGCTCCCTGCACCCGATCGTGTGGCTGAGTTGCGAGAACGCGCTCAACCGCGAACTGTTGCGGCAGATTCGCCGGCCCCTGACACAGAGCGCTGATCTCTGACCCCAGCCCCCAGCCCCCAGCCCCCGGGCTCGAGACCTGAGTCCCGCCTCGTCCGCGATGGCCGCCCGGGTCGATCAAGCACGTTGACGGTTCCGCCGCTGTGGGCCATAGTTGGGGGCCTGAAAAGCTTTGAAATAAGCCACATTAACGATGCTGAATATCTACAAGAACACGATTATTTACGTACTTTGTCCCGCGAAGATTGTCACGGGCGGTATTGAGGCAATTCATCAATTGGTGCATAAGTTAAGGCGATTCGGCCATGATGCCAGGATCGTGCCCACGCCGGCAGTCCCTAACCCCGTCTTGCTCCAGTATAGGAATTATGACGTCGCTTTTGACAGTGGCGTGGTGGACAACGAGCGCCATGTTCTGATCACCTCGGAAGTCAACCCTCGCGGGCTGGATGCCTATCATTCGATCCAGAAGGCCCTGTGGTGGTTGAGTGTGGATAATCACGAGGCCTTGAAGGATCAATTTCAATTCGGCCGCCCCGAAACCGCGGGTGTCGTTCATTTTGTCCAGAGCGCTTATGCGGCCTCCTTTCTGGAGAGCAAGGGGCAGACCGACTTCTTCTATCTGACAGATTATCTGCATCCGGTTTATTTTTCCCGAATCAATCCACAGCAAAAAAATGATGTCGTGCTATACACGCCAGTCAAAGGAGCGCAGCATTTCATCGATCGATTGATGCGGGGTGATCCCTCCATCCAGTGGCTGCCATTGACTGGGATGATTCGCAAGCTGCATGCGCAAACCATGCGTCGCGGTAAGGTTTATGTCGATTTTGGTCGCCATCCCGGCAAGGACCGGCAGCCCCGGGAAGCGGTGGTGAACGGTTGTTGCGTTCTCGTTGGTCAAGCCGGAGCCGCTCGCTTCCAGGCGGATGTGCCGATCCCGGACAGCTACAAGTTCGACATGGAGCGGTTGGAGACTGAGAGGATCCTGGAAACGATCCGCGCTTGTCTGGTGTCTTATGAAACGCGCAGGCACGATTTTGCTGCCTACGCAAAATTTGTGCGTGAAGATGAGCACCGCTTTGAGGAAGAGATCAAGGCCATCTTTGGTGTCAAAGAGTCGAAGGCTAGTCCCTTGGTCATGGTGAAACTCTCGAACACTCTCGCGTTCTCTCGCCAGAATGATGCGTTCACCACTGCCCGCGGGCTGATGAATGAGCTGCTTCCTTTGAGCGTCACCCGGTGGTCCAAGCAGCTCTATCTCTCCACCCGTGGCGGCCCGGGCCCAGGGCGCCGCTGATCTTCCGCCCGGATCCGTGATGGGGATCCGTGATGGGGACCCCTGATGGGGATCCCGGCCGGACCTCGGCGCCGGAGCGCACGCCTGGCGAAGGTGGGCCCGGTTCAGGCCGCCAAGGCGTCGATCCGTCGGGCCAACTCCACATCCAGGGTGGACAACCCGCCGATGTCGTGGGTCGTGAGCGCGATCGTCACCCGATTCCACACATTGCTCCACTCCGGATGGTGGTCGAGACGTTCGGCCACCAGGGCCACCTGCGTCATGAACCCGAAGGCCTCGCAGAAATCCGCGAAGCGGAACTGTCGTTGCAAGCGGCCGTCCACCAGCGACCAGGCGGGGAGGGTTTCGGCCAGCTCCTGGATCTCCGAGGCGGTCAGGGCAAGGGCGGCCATGGCGGCGGGCAACAGAGCTGGTGAGATCGAGCCTAGCCAGCTCGGATCCCGGCGGATGCGCCGTGCCAGCGCGTCATGGCTCAGAGATCAGCAGGGCATCGAGGCGAAAGCTCGCCGCGTTGCCCGCTGGCTGGGGAAGGTCCTCCAGGGTGAGGCGGTAGCGGCCGCCGCCGAAGTTGAGCTCGCGGAAGTCGCCGGGACGCCAGAGGCTGGCCGCCGCGCCCGCCAGGCTCACGCTGGCGCCCTCTCCCTCCAGTCCCTCCAGAGTCAGGGAAACCTTTCCTCCCAGCACCTCGCGGGAGGCGCCAACGGGGAGACGGAAACGCTCCTCCAGGCGGCGGCCGCGGCGCAGGCTTGCCAAGGCCTCCAGGGTGGCCTTGTGCTCCCGGGTCAGCGCGGCGTGGCGCCGTTGGAGGTCCTGGAACGCGAGCCGGTCGGCGGCGGGTCCGGCCAGCCGCTCCAGATCCCGCACCAAGCGCGCCAGATCCACATCGCGCGTGCGCCGCAGAAAGCTCACCTCCGCGTCCAGGGCCCGCAGCCGACCCTGCCAGCTGAGCTGGGCCACCAGCCACGTGGCGGCCACCAGGGCGGACCCGCCAGCGGTGAGGAGCACCCACCAGCGCGTCGAGGGGAACCGGTGTCCTGCAGGGTTCCGCGGTTCCGGGCTCGCGGAAGGCGATGGTGAGTCGCTGGAGTCCATGGTCTCCTACGCCGCGCCGACGGGCGCGCCGAGAAGATGGAGGCCGATGCGGCGTCGGTGGGGGTGGGCGCGATGCTCCCAGAGGTAGACCGCCTGCCATGTCCCGAGCACCAGCCGGCGCTGGTGAAAGCTCAGGCTCAGGCTGGTGCAGGTCAGGGCGGTGCGGATGTGGGCGGGCATGTCATCCGGGCCCTCGTCGTCATGGACATAGGGGCGGAGGGGACCCTGGCCGCTGAGGGAACGGCTGCCCTCTTGCGGCACAAGCGCCCGCAGGTAGGCGGTCAGATCGGCCAGCACCCGGGGATCGGCGTTCTCGTTGATGGTCAGCGTGCAACTGGTGTGCAGCACGTTGATCACCGCCAATC
>Ga0194130_10009012_pt1 | contig 10420 bp, 10 predicted proteins | sample TA2KigsurfametaG_FD_160084 | JGI IMG/M metagenome (GOLD analysis project Ga0194130, IMG submission 160084) | Freshwater microbial communities from Lake Tanganyika, Tanzania - TA2015050 Kigoma 12 surface | ecosystem: Environmental > Aquatic > Freshwater > Lake | place: Tanzania: Lake Tanganyika... | reverse complement strand
CTGGAAACGGTTGATAGGTGTCAATTACCATCGAAACGCAAGGTATTTGTGAGCTTCGAGCTCTTTGAGCATTTATATGATACAAATATTTTTCTTGAAAAACTGGTGCAGATTATGAACCCAGGAGACTACTTTATATTTAGCACATTGTCAGGAGCTGGAGTGGATATACGAGCGCTGTGGGACAAGTCAGATACGTTTTCAGTACAACATCTTAACTTTTTTAATCCTAATTCAATCGTATATTTGTTGGAAAGGCATGGCTTATTAGTGCACGATGTGGTTACGCCTGGAAAACTTGATATAGACATACTTTGCCAAAGGCGAGAAAAGATACACGATAGATCATGGAGATATATAGTTGATAATTGCACAGAGGATCAATTAGCTGATTTGCAGAAGGTTTTAAAGCAAAACAAATTGAGCTCGCATATGCTAGTGTATACCGAGAGGGTCTAGTGGTTCAAATGAAAAAGTTTGTTAAACCAAAAGTTTGCCCACTTTGTAAGAATCAAACTAAAAAACATAAACTAATTAGCCAAAAAGTTTATGGAGATAAAAAACCTGGTGGTAAATGTTTTATACAATGCGATAGGTGCGATGTAATATATTTATATCCACCACTAAGCACAAAAGAGCAAGCTGACTTTTATAATTTGGAATTTGAAAAATTTATGGCAGATCGGGCTGGAGATAGTTTTGGCTGGGACAACTCAGAAAAACATATATTGGCTAACGAGTCAACAAGAACGCGTAGAATGAATTTTATCTCTAAATATATACGACCTGAATCTAGAATTCTAGAAATAGGCTGCTCATCTGGTTTTATGTTAATTCCACTAATGAAAGACGGACATATTACTGTGGGTGTAGAGCCATCTGGATACTTCCTCACTGAAGTTTTATCTAGGGGTATAGCCTGCTATGAATCCTTAGAAAAGCTGTTAGTTTCATCAGAGCCGATGTTCGATATTATTATGCATTTTTTTGTTCTAGAGCATATCTCAGATCCTGCCACTTTTATCTTAGATGGGTTATCTAAGTTAAAGCAAGGGGGTGTTATGTTATTCGAGATACCCTGTGCATATGACGCTTTATATAAACTTTATGATAATAAGGAATTTGGAGAATTTTACTGGTCAATTGCACATAGCTGGTATTTTAGCTATGATTCAATTGCTTTTTTATTAGATAAATTGGGGCTTCAATACACAATTATTCCGGAGCAGCGGTATGATCTTTCAAATCACCTTGTTTGGCTGAATAATGGACTTCCAGGTGGAATGGAAAGATATACATCAGTCTTGGGGCCAGAATTAGAAGAGAGTTATAAAAATCAATTGATTAAAGCCGGGTATTATGATACACTTATGGTGTCAATAAGAAAGGATCAAGCATGAATATATTAATTGCAGGAGTTGCGGGGTTTATTGGGTCACATATTGCTAGGCGGTGCATACGTGAAGGACATACTGTGTTTGGAATAGACGATCTGAGTACAGGCTTTATTGAAAATGTTCCATCCGAGGTCAATTTCAGTAACGTAAATCTTGTCTGCGCAGATCTTAATAAGGTCTTACCTCATAATTGTGATGTTGTACTAAATTTGGCCGGTCAATCATCCGGTGAAAAAAGTTATGAAGATCCTGTAAATGATTTAGATAGAAATGTAAAAGGCTTATTGAGGCTTCTAGAGTACTCCGTGGAGAGATGTGTGCCAAGAATACTACATGCTAGTTCAATGTCTGTATACGGTTCATGTCCAGATAAGCCTATTAGTGAGGAGCACAGTTGTGTGCCGAATTCATTTTATGGAGCGTCAAAGTTGCTATCCGAACATTACTTAAGAATATTATCCCAGAAAATAGATTCTTGTAGTTTAAGAATGTTTAATGTTTATGGACCTGGCCAGGATCTGAAGAACCTTAAACAGGGGATGGTGAGTATTTTTGTAGCTCAAGCGCTTGAGGCTAACAGGATAGAAGTAAGAGGTAGTTTATCACGCTTTCGCGACTTAATATATATAGATGATGTTGTAGAATGTTGGTACTCTATAGCGACACAAGAGACAAAACTTCAACCTGTATTAAATATTGGTACTGGTACTAAAACGTCAGTAGGTGATCTGGTAAGCAAGATTCAAGCATATTTCCCTGACTGCAAGGTAGAAACAGGTGAATCGACTCCAGGGGATCAAACGGGAATTTACGCGGATTCGCAAAAGTTAATGCAGACTATACCCAATATTAAGTTTACGGGGCTGGAAGAGGGATTATCGAAATTTATTGATTATTGTAAACATAATGATCTTGCAAAAATTCAATGAAAATAATAACAATAATTCCTGCAAGGATGAATAGCTCTCGCTTTCCGGGCAAACCATTGGCATTGATTAATGGAGTACCAATGATTGAGCATGTTATAAGCGCAGCCAGCCAAAGCGTAATCAGCAATGCTAATTGGGTGGCAACATGTGATACTGAAATTTATAATTTTGTGCGATCTATTGGTGGTAATTCAGTGATGACATCTACAAGACATACGAGGGCTTCAGATAGGTGCGCTGAAGCAGTTGATATAATTGAAAAGAATAATGGTATTAAGTATGATATTGTGGCTATGGTTCAAGGTGATGAGCCACTAATTACTAGTTCAATGATTGATTTAGCAGTCTCTACAATGGCAGAGGACTATAAGACTAATGTCGTCAATCTTCTCGGCCCCATCACAGGTGAAAAAGAGTATTTAAGTAGGAATACAATAAAAGTTGTATGTGACACAACGGGTAATGCACTCTACTTTTCAAGGAGTTTGATCCCAAATATTGCAACAAACCCTGGCAATATGACAACTGGCAAGCAAGTTTGTGTTATAGTATTCAGGAGGCAATTCTTAGAAACATATTGCAGACTTTCACCGACACCATTAGAGATATTTGAGTCTATCGATATGCTCAGAGTTCTAGAATATGGTTATAAAGTGCGGATGGTTCCCATAGAAGAGCGCACTCATCCTGTAGACGTTGCTTCAGATATAGATATTGTAGAAAATATCCTACATAATCGGCAGTTAGGTTCTTAATGAGAGGGATTTCAGTACTCATAACTGACAAGACTCATCATTCAGATCAAGTAATAGATCATGTATTGTTTTGGGGCAGATTTGAACAGGAGAATACTACGTACTGCATAAGTATAACGCAACTAGTTGAGCTGAAAAGCGATAAATATAAGAAGCAGTACCTTAAGTTTATACATAACATTGGACATGCTGAGGTCAATGGTAGCTCATTAAATGATGAACTAGAGTTAGATACTGGTTTTAGCTACTGGTGGATGACCTTGCTTCATGAAAAATGTAATATTGACTCAACAAGATATGCAAACGATATAATTAAGTTTTATGCTTTTGAGGACTGGGCTAAGACACAAACATTTGACTCAGTCATAATTGACATAAGTAATAAACCGATAATGGAATGCTTAACTCAATTTTTTAAAATCAAATATAAAAACATATTCATATCAATTCTAAACAATAGGAAGCAACGCAATAAATTTCAGCTGCTGCAGAATAGGAAATACATTAATTGCAAAGGCTTTCTCGTTTTCATACTGAAGATCCTCTGCAAAAGCCCATTGATACTGACAGGGAGATTTATAAGAAGAGAATTTTCTGGGGAAGTATTAGTACTGTCATATTTAATATCAAGGACACACATAGCAAAACATTTCGATGTATATATAAATCCTATTAAAGAGATATTAAAATCAATACATATGTCAGAAGATTGGCTTTACATAAACGTAAGAAGTTCTTCCTTTTACATGCTAGTGATAAAGGCCCTCAATTTAGTTGAGTGGAATCGGAATTGTAAGGACAAGCAGACTATAACAACCCTTGACGCATTTATAAATACAAAAATATTAATCAGTGTTATACGGGATTGGTGTAAACTGCTAACTAAGTATAGTCATTTGACCGAAGCGGTAAAGTCACAAATTGATGGCAATCAAGCACATATATGGTTGCTAGTAGAACCTGAGTGGGAAAAATCATTTAGTAGTCAATATGCATTGAATAATCTACTCTATTATTATCTTTTTAAAACTATTTTATCAAGAATGAAGAAAAAAAGGTTGGGAATTTTTCTTCAAGAAAATGTACATTGGGAACCTGCGTTCATGTATCACTGGCGTTATTATGGGCATGGAGTCCTTGTAGGGGTCGCACATGCATGTATAAGATACTGGGACTTAAGATACTTTCAGTATAATAATGACCAATACCAGCTAATAGATAAAGCTAAGTACCCATTCTCGGATTATTTAGTATTCTCAACATTGGCACAAAGTACTATAAACGCTAAGACTTTAGCGCATACAAGACATCCAGTTTGTCTAGAATCTCTTAGATATCATCATCTTTATCAACGCTCTTGCGATTTACATTACTCAAAAAATAATTCAAGAGTTCTCAGAATACTAGTTCTTACAGATTACGATAAACTTGATGAAGATGAACAATTAGCTATCCTAGATAAGGCACTTGCAAGATTGGCTTTTGGGTATACGGTGACATTGAGACAGCATCCAAGCGCGATTCACAGATTAGGTGGAAAACAAAAAAGTTCTCATGTGATCGATAACATTTCGCCAATGAAGTATTTACTTAGGAACAACGAGATTGTCTACACTGGTAATGTAACAACCTCTATTCTAGAGGCTTTAGAAATGGGTCTATTTGTAATTAGTTATTATTCATATCAAACAGTAAATCTTAGCCCACTACGAAGCTGCGAAGATGTTAATGTAGTTTCGAACCACATAGAACTCACAAATGCACTCAATAAATATGTTTGTAGATCCGCAAAATCATCAAATGGGAAGAAGTATATGTTGCTTGATCCTTCATTCTCTGGATGGATTAGATTTCTCTCAAATCTGTTAGACTCAAAACATACTGTTAGATGAATGCTTGAACATTATCACGGTAAAAAAGTCTTAATTACGGGACACACTGGCTTTAAAGGCTCATGGTTGTCTCTGTGGTTACATAAATTAGGGGCAGAAGTATATGGCTATAGCCAAATACCTCATACTATACCGTCCCTATATCATACTGCTTCTATAGAGCTACTTGTCAACAGTAAATATGCTGATATCTCTGATTTAACAGCTCTGTCTGAATACATATACAAAATTAAGCCGGATTTTATCTTTCATCTTGCCGCACAAGCATTGGTCTCTGATTCATTTATCGATCCGATTAGAACATGGAGGGTTAATCTGATGGGCACTGTAAATCTACTTGAAGCAATGAGAATAGTCGACTGTACCTGCTCTGTTTTATTGATTACCAGTGACAAATGCTACAGGAATAAAGAGTGGGAATGGGGCTATAGGGAAGAAGATGAATTAGGTGGCTCAGATCCCTATAGCGCATCAAAAGCTTGCTGTGAAATTGCCATAAGATCATACAGTGAGACCATGCTTTTGAACTCCAACAATGTAAGAATAGCATCTGCAAGAGCTGGAAATGTAATAGGCGGAGGTGATTGGTCTAAGGACAGAATAGTGCCAGATTGTATGAGGAATTGGAGCGTAAATCGTCCAACAGTTTTGAGAAACCCCTTATCAACCCGCCCATGGCAGCACGTGTTAGATCCACTATACGGATACCTTTTGCTCGCTAGTAATCTTGAGTCCAATGAACGCTTCAACGGAAGCTCTTATAACTTTGGCCCTTCAGACAATTCAGACCATAGTGTTAAAGAATTAGTAAAAATGCTGTCAAGAAGCTGGCCAGACTCTAAATGGGAGAGTGCTAATAAAGCATCTGAGGTAAAAGAATCTAATTTGCTTAAGCTAGCTTGTGATAAAGCGCGGAAAGACCTTGGATGGAAAAGCACATTGAACTTCGAGGAAACAGCAGATTGGACGAGTAGCTGGTATCGTAGATATTACGAAGGAGGTACTGCTTACTCGCTTGTGTCAAGCCAAATCAATAAATATATGCACCTCATTAGCTTGTAAAACTCTACTCAACATAAAATGACAAAGGCAGTTTGCACACCTCTTAAAGTCATCAAAAATAAATCAGGTGATGTCATGAGGGTAATAAAGAGCTCAGACCAGCGATTTCACGGATTTGGTGAGGCATATTTTTCGTGGATTATGCCAGGTGAGATTAAAGGTTGGAAAAGACACTTAAAAATGACGATGAACATTGTGGTCCCCCATGGCAACATAAGATTCATCTTATCAACAGACATGCTACACTTCACAAAGTACGACATAGGGGTTGATAATTACTGTAGATTAACAATACAACCAATGATATGGGTTGCATTTATGTCATTAGACAACAGTAACAGTCTTTTATTAAATATAGGTGATATTGAACATGATCCATTTGAAGTGGAGTCGAGTCAGTTGAAAATAGAAGATATTACGGGATTTTTTAAATGAAAGTTGTTATCTTGGCTGGTGGACTAGGGACAAGACTCTCAGAATTTACGGAACATATTCCAAAGCCAATGGTACGTATTGGCGGGAAGCCTATTCTTTGGCACATAATGCAGATATATTCAAAATACAACCACAATGATTTTATTTTTGCTTTGGGTTACAAAGGTCATGTTGTGAGAGACTATTTTCTTAATTACAATGCTCTGCACACTGATTTCAGTCTTGACCTTTCAAATGGTTCAATACAGTATCACAAGACAAATAAATTATCCGCAAGAGTTACGCTAATAGACACGGGCGAACTTACTATGACAGGGGGACGTTTGCTTAGGCTAAGAGAATATATAGGGCAGGAGACATTTTTATTGACTTATGGAGACGGATTATCAAATATAAATATCGAAGATCTTGTATCTTTTCACAGATCTCATCAGAAGATGGTGACTGTAACAGCAGTAAGGCCCCCTGCACGCTTTGGGGAATTGAAAATAAATAATGGTACTGTATCAAATTTTATTGAAAAAAATCAATTAAATGAAGGATGGATAAACGGGGGGTTTTTTGTAGTCGAGCCAAGGTTTCTAGACATGATAGAGGATGAAACAGTCATGCTTGAAAGACAACCATTAGAGGCTGCGACTAGTGCTGGGGAGCTAATGGCTTATCAGCATACCGGATTCTGGCAATGTATGGACACAAAAAGAGACTATGATTTTCTCAATAAAATAGCAGAAAGTAGTGCTCCATGGCTGTAAGATCCAGGCATATCCTGATTACCGGAGGGTATGGTTTTATAAGTATGTACTTGGCGAATAAGCTTAGTAAAGAGGGTCATTATGTCAGACTCGCTACAAGAAATATATTGTCGAATGAATGTCTTGAGAAAAGAGTTGATGTATTTAAAATTGATTGGGAAAATACTAATAGTTTAAGGATGGCATGTACGGACCAGGATACTGTAATTCACTGTGCGGCAATTAGTTCCTCGCGAGGAAATTTCAATTATGCAACTATTCACCATGTTAATGTTCATTATACAAGAATGTTGAGGGAAGCGTCCACTAGGTGTTCTGTGGATAATTTTATTTTTATTTCAACATCGCAAGTTTATAAGATCTCTGAGAGTAATATAATTGATGAATATACTCCTGTATATAATTCAAACTATTATGCACAGACAAAGATTGAAGCTGAAGATATGCTTATAAATAATAATTCACCGAGGTCTCAGAATTTGCTAATTATTAGGCTTTCTAATTGCTTCGGATTTCCCCTAAAGTCAAATTCTGGAGCATGGGATCTATTTGTTAATAATATTGTTTTTCAAGCAGTATACTTTAACAAAATATTTATTAATAATGATGCTGGCTTGCATCGAAGCTTTACGCCAGTATACAGATTGCAGAAGTTAGTATCTGCTTATTTATCTGGGAATATTTTTCCAAATCAACATGATGTAATTGTTAATTTAGGGACCAGATACTCTTCTTCCCTTAATGATGTAGCAACTAATATTATATTGTGGATTCAAGAAATGACTGGGAGAAAGCTATCACTATCATCTAAAGTAACAAGTGAGCATAAGAGTTTTGAATATTCTTCACTATATCTACCGCCTGAGTTCGTTGATTTAAAATTCTCTGAACTACATCAGCCAGTTTCTAAAATGTTTTCTAGGCTCATATTGGATTGTAGTGCCATAAGAGGACTGTGAAATGTCACCTCCCTTGATATCAGTCATCATTCCAACCTACAATAGGGCATTAATGCTCAAGACTGCTATTGATAGTGTGATTAGTCAGTCATATACAAACTGGGAATTGATTGTAATTGATAACGAGTCGACAGATAATACTCTAGAACTTGTCCTAAGCTATAAGCATCAGAATATTAAGTTAGTAACGATCAGAAACAATGGAATTATTGCTAGGTCGAGAAATGCCGGGATAAATGTATGTTTAGGTAAATATGTAGCTTTTTTAGATTCGGATGATTGGTGGGAATGTCAAAAACTTGAAAATGTAGTCAATGAAATGTGCACGGGGGATGATGTGTATTATACAAATTACTGTAGGGTAGATTCCAATTCTTATCGACATAGAAAAGATTCGTTGTCATTACGCCAAGTTAGGAAAGATGCTTATGTAGATCTACTGCAAAACGGCAACCAACTTGCATGTTCAACTGTGGTTATAAAAAAGGAAGTTCTTCAAACAGTGAATGGATTTTGCGAGGAAAACCAATTGGTAACCATGGAGGATTTTGATTGTTGGTTGAGACTAGCTCGCGCTGGAGCATCATTTAGATTCCTTAACTCTTGTGATACAAATTACACAACAGGAAGCCATAATATGTCACGATCACCACAGCAAATAAAAGCATTAACGTACTTTCGTAAAAAGTATGCTCAGGATATTAAATCTTTAAGGTATCCGCCATTATGGCTTATTGTAGCTCAATATAGGTCAATTAGGAGTCGATGGTGGGCTTACATAACAAACTATATTCATATTAAGAGTATATTCTAACATGTTTCTAGATTAGGACAAAATGGGTAAATCAAGTACCTCCAAAAAAATAGTCGCAATCATTACAGCATCTCCAATTACAATAAATGCTTTTCTATTGCCACATATCCGAGCATTAAGTAAGGATTATATAGTCTATTTATTGGCAAATTTTGATAAAGTTAAAATTGACATATGTTTTTCCGATAATATTATTTATATAAATATCCCAATAGCAAGAAAAATCTCAATTTTCAATGATATTTACTGTCTACTTTATCTATGCCTTTTCTTTTGTAATAAAGATATAAATTTAGTTCAGACAATCTCGCCAAAAGCAGGTTTGATAGGTATTCTTGCTTCATTTATAATGGGAGTGAAAATTAGAATTCATTATTTTACTGGACAAGTCTGGTCAAATGAAAAATTCCTATACAAGTATATTCTAAAAACCTGTGATAGAATAATATATAGATTGTCTACAGACATTTTAGTTGATAGCCATGGGCAGCTCTCTTTTCTTGTTCAAAAAAGGGTAGTAAAGTATACAAAGGCTTCTGTTCTAGGTCATGGCTCGATTTGTGGAGTAGATACAAGTATATTTTGTAGGAATAAGTATAACAGGTCTTTTAAGAGATTAGAAATGAACACAAGCGAACAAGCTTTTGTTTGCTTATATCTTGGTAGAATTAATAGGGATAAAGGTGTCATTGATCTCGTTAAGGCTTTTATTAATGCAAGGGCTTATATTGATAATCTTGAATTATGGATAATAGGACCATCCGAGGACAATATTTACTTGTCAGATATTATCAGTTATACTAGTAGATTTGGTAATACTAATATTACTATACGAAATGAGTTCTGTAAGGATCCTTATATATATATGCAGGCTGCTGACCTATTCGTGTTGCCTAGCTACCGGGAAGGATTTGGTCAATCAGTAATTGAAGCTGCCGCATGTGGATTACCCGCAATAGTAACAGATATTTATGGACTACAGGACGTCGTAGATGAAGGTATTTCTGGCTTTAAGTATAGAGCTGGGGATCTTAGTCAGTTGTCATCTCTGATTAGGAGGTTAGCGTCATCAGAATCGCTACATCAATCACTTAGTGCTGCAAGCTTTTCTCGAGCTCATACGATGTATAGCCAGGAGCATGTGGTAACTAATCATTATTCATTTTATTCAGCTCTACTTGAATAGCCACTTCTATATTTTGATTGCTTAGATTTACAGATTAGATGCAAAATCTTATAAAGTACCTTGTAAATACCTGGATCAAATATTAATTTCAGAGTTATTTCTGAGGATACTTATCTAGAACTTGATTCAGTCCTATCATTTTATGAAGTTAAGGTAAACTGCTAAATCTGGTTTGATCAGAACTAGGATTAAAACGATAAGTCTGTACAGTTTCCGGAGGTAACTAGAGTTGTCAT
>Ga0194130_10009006_pt1 | contig 10423 bp, 11 predicted proteins | sample TA2KigsurfametaG_FD_160084 | JGI IMG/M metagenome (GOLD analysis project Ga0194130, IMG submission 160084) | Freshwater microbial communities from Lake Tanganyika, Tanzania - TA2015050 Kigoma 12 surface | ecosystem: Environmental > Aquatic > Freshwater > Lake | place: Tanzania: Lake Tanganyika... | reverse complement strand
ATTTTCCAAAAAAATATTTTTTTTCCCTATTTATTTTTTTCATTACTAAATCATATAATTTTAAATGAAATATTTTATCAACTGTTATTTCTGGATAATAGATATGTTTACCAAAACCATCGGTAGTTTCAGAATAAACATAATTAATTCTAGGCATTATTATTAAATCATTGAGTGTTTCATTTATTTTATCAATTATATACATTGTTATTTCCTGATGTTGATTTATGATTTCCCACGGAAATGTTTTTTTAAAATCAATATCCCAACACAAACGATAATAATTAGTTTTACATTCTACCAAATGATATTTTTTGATATGTAAACAATCTTTTTTAATACTAATGTAATTTGATAATAATGAACCATTAATTTCTTTATTAATTTTAGAATATGACCTAAGCAAATATTTATGGTTTAGATATTCCTTTTCATCGTAAATTTTAATAAATTCCATATTTTATAGATTATATATAATTTAATCTATATAAAAATTTTTTATTTATTTAAAATTATTGAAGTTTCTAAAAAAATTTTAGAAAATGATATTAAAGATATATCAATAAAATATAATAAATGTATTGACAATATACAAGAACAAATAAGTTTAAGAGAGCGTTATTTAAAAGATATTAAAGACCTTGAAGAATATAAAAAATTGTCTTGTGACTAAATTGCTTTTAAAAATTACATTTACAAAAAGTATTTAGATTTAAGTGAATTAGAATTTCAAAAGAAAATTGTGGAATTAAATAATAAAGATGTAATGTCAATTATTAAAAGTGATGATTTAATAAATAAAATATTAAATTTATTTTGGCTTGAAAAAATGTTTAATATTAAAAGATATGATGTTTCTAATATAAAAATAGAAAAATTAGATGATATTAAAGTAATTTTAACTCAAAAAGCCGAAAAATTATATTGGTTTTTTACAACTAATGAATCCAAAAATAAAACTATTAAAAATGTAAAAAATAAAATTACTAAAATAACTTCCTTAAATTTATTACAAAAGTTTGTTGCAGAATGCTATAATGGTATTGTTGAAGACGTTATTAAAATTAGCAGTAATTTTATGAAAGTTAAAAATAATGTCAAAAGATATTATATTTTTAAAATTAAATGATTTTTTCACAAATTTATTTTTTTATTTATAAAAAGCATATACCTTAAAGTACACAAACTTATGACTCAATATAATGTAAATAATTGGGTAATTTGTGTACTCTAACATATACACTTTTTTTAAAATTTATTTTTTTTTTTTGAAAAATTACTAAAATAAAATACTAAATGTTATTCAATATAATATACATTATATCTTTTTTTTTCTCCCTCTATATCTAATACTTTCTGTTTAGAATATAAATTATAATTAATGTTATTTAATAGTGTTCTAAATAATGTAACTATATCATTACTATTTTTATTTGTAAAATAAGACCATAGACCAGTTTTCCAATATTTTTTTATTAAGTTTACATTACTTAATAAAAAAATTTTTAGTTCTTTGTTTGTTTCTATTTCTTTGATGCTGACAAAATCTTGTTTATCAAAACCAGAAATTTTATAGACTTGATTTATAAATTTTTCCCTTTCTAATGTATATTTTTCTTCTTTAGTTCTTCTCTTTCTTTCATTTGAACTATCAGTTGAACTGGTTGACTTATTTTCAATTATATGTTGTTCATTTATAACTTGCATTCTCTTTATATATACTATATATAAAAATAATATTTAAATTTCAAAATTTTTATATATAAAATTATTATTAATGTTCATTATTAGAATAATAAAAGTATGTATACTTTTTAAAATATTTAAAATTATTATAAAAGTTTAAATTACAAATAATGTTGTCTTAACTATTGTCTAAACAAATTTATTGTAAAACATTAATTTCTCTTTTTTTTTGCTCTTGTTCTTGTTCTTTTATTTTTATAAAATCATCCCCCTATATAATCTCTGTATTTTTTTGGGTTGGCCACCAAACCCTTTTTTACAAAATAAAAAAGACCATATGCGACCTAAAACATATTTACTAATTATTCAATTCTTATTTTATCGTCTTGCTTCACCGTTGTCTTTTTATACGGATGCAAAATTAGGGGGTAAATTTGTTCAAAAAAAAATTTGGAATTTTTATTACTTCAATTCTACGATTACAATTACACGATTACAACAATTACAACGATTACACGATTACAACGATTACAACGATTACAATTTTAAAAAGGTTATATATAACAACAATTACATATTTTGTTATTTTTTTTTGTGTATATGCGAGTTAATTTATATATTATTTTAAAATTTTTAGAATTCAACTTAATTTAATTCCAAAAAATTCAATTGCATTTTTAGGGGGTAAAAATGCACAAAAAAAATTACAATTACAATTACAATTACAATTACAATTACAATTACAATTACAATTACAATTACAATTACAATTACAATTACAGACGATTACAATATTTTTAAAAGTATTACTGCTTCGGCGATTACACACGATTACAATTACATACGATTACAATTACATACGATTACAAAATTTTTAAAAGTATTACTGCTTCGGCGATTACATACGATTACAATTACACGATTACAATTACATTTTTTTAAAAGTATTATTGATTACCCAATTACACACATTTACTTTTTTACGACTTTTATTATAAATTTTTTCTTAAAAGTCAATTAATTCATATATAAATTTATTTACAAATTCTAATTCATCATTATTTAATTTATATAATGTTGTGTCTAATATATATTTATAACTTGTATATGTATTATTTATTTGATTATTTCCATTATCTGGATATGAAAAATATTCATTCATAAAATTATCCACAATTAATTTACCTATTGTTTCTAAATAAGTCTTGCAATCATTTGTTTTTTGTTGTATCTCTTGATTATATTTTGTATTTGTTTGTGAAAAAAAAATCTACATACAAATTATATAATTTTTTATTGTCTATTTCATATAAATATCTCGCCAAAGAGAATACATTTTTTTTTACTAGTGTAATTATTTTTAATTGTTCTTGTTCTGACATATAATATTATAATGTATTTTAATTTTAAATGAGTTTTATTTTATATTATTATGACGATTAAGGACTTAAATATTTAAGTATTTAAGTAATTAAAAAAAATTTTTTTACACGGCGGAAATACAATAAATTTAATTATTATATTAACGATGTTTTGGTTAGTGGTGCGATTTTTGAAAAACTTTAATTTACATACATAATACTTATGTATTACTGAAACGAAAAATACAACATATATTTAATTTTCGTCAAACACATTTCAATTTAATGAAATGCCCTTGAGGGGGTCATTAACATAAGTTTTTAAATTTATTGTATTTCCGCCTTAAAGTTTAAAAATAGTAAATAATTTTTAATTAAAAACCCATACACCCACTAACATTTTTATCTATGGGAAACCAATAAAATTATTTATTTTAAGGATACTTTTATATAGATGTTCAAGTATTATATATTTTCAATTTTTAATATACATTTATTATATAGTAATAAAAATTGATGTTTAATAAATATAATAAAAAATATATAATAAAGAATATATATAAAGATATGGATGATTTAGAACAAGAATTAAAAGAATTGGAAGAACAAGAAAAAATAACACAAAAAGGAGGAGGTAAAGGAAAAATTAAAATTATTGATAAGGACGAAGAAAAAAAAACATCTAAAAAAAATAATAAACAAAAATTGGGTCAATTCTTTACAACCAATTATAAATATATTTTATCAAATTTAAATGTTCCGCCCATTATCAAAAAAATTATAGAGCCTTTTTGTGGTAATGGTGATTTATTAAATTTTATTGATAAAAATAAATATACATTAGAATGTTATGATATTGAACCAAAACATAAATATATTATTAAACGAGACACTATTAAAGAACCACCTAAATATAATAATTCATTCATTATAACCAATCCACCTTATTTATCGCGTAATAAATCAGACAATAAAGAATTATTTGATAAAAATGATGTAAATGATTTATACAAATGTCATATTAAAGATTTATTAACTAATCATCCTGTTGGAGGTATTATAATTATTCCTCTTAATTTCTTTTGTTCAATTAGAAATATGGATATTGAATTAAGAAAAAAATTTTTAAATACATATATCATAAAACAATTAAATATTTTTGAAGAACAAGTTTTTGATGATACAACATATACGGTATGTTCTTTTCAATACGAATATAAACCAAATTCTAATCAATCAATACCAATAACTATTTATCCGAGTAAAACCAAATTAAATTTTTTATTAAATGATGATAATAATTATACAATTGGAGGCGAAATATATAATATTGAAGAAAATGATGATTATAAAATTACCAGATTATTAGAAGGTGAAACAGCAAACACAAATTTATTATTAAAAGCAATAGATGATGATGAAAAATCCAAAATAAAATTAGAATATGTATCTGATGACAAAATATATTATGGTAAAATTTCATCAAGAACATATGCAACTTTAACAATTACACCAAAAATAAATGATGACATGCAAAAAAAAATAGCAGATGAATTTAATAAATATTTAAATGATAAACGACAAAAATACAATTCATTATTTTTAACTAATTATAGAGAAAGTAAAAAGATCGCAAGAAAAAGAATATCATTTGATTTAGCATATAAAATAGTGGGTATGTTATTAAATAAATATAATAAAAAAACTAAATAATTATTCTTTTTTATAAATATTATTAAACCAATTTATAAAATCACTTTTAAAATTTTTTGTATTAGTGATAATTAAATTGTTATTTTTATATTTTTTCTTAATTTCATTGATTAATTCAGATGTATTATTACTATCATAAAGAACAACATAACATTTTTTACCAATATCTTTATTTTGTTGTATCAATGCCCAATCACAAAATTGTGTTATTTCGCCTAAAACATTATCTTGATGTCCGCCTTCACCTGATGTTACTTTGGCTGTAATATAACCTATTTCTTTTTCATCATGTTTAATTAAAAAATCAATTGTTTTTAATTCATCTGCTTGTTTTTTTTTTGATTTTCTTATACCACCTCCTTTAATTGGTTTTTGTTTACCGTCTTTACAAATTGTTATTCCATAATCTTGAAGTATATTTATATTATCTAATTGTAATCCTTCATCTTTAGTTCCTTGGCGACTTGCATTTTTTGCAATATAAAGAGCGGCAATTTTCATTATATTATCTTCTAAATTATCTTTGTCTTTTTTAATTTCTTCCAAATTTGTATATTCGGTAAATGTTAATAGTCGTTCTAATGCATTTTCATTTATTTTATCTTTATTCGGTTTTTTTGAATTTTCTTTAATTGCATTGTATGCATTATTATTATTTATTTCTTGTCGTTCATTACGCTGTTCTACTAATTTAGTAGTAATATCTTTTTCTTCTATTTCATCATTTTCTATAATTTTGGTTTTAGAAATTTTTTTATTAGAAGACATTTTAATGTTTTTAATTTATATATTATACATTTAATATATAAACATCAATTTTTTTGTTATACAAAAATCATATTATATTGTGTTCTTTCATTATAATATTTACCTCTTTATTAACATATTTTAGATTAGAATTTAATGTGTCTATTTTATACTGCATTTTATCACTAAATTTCAATCTTGATATTAAAGTATATAACGCTCCTTGTTTTGTCAAAGCCCAACTTACAATGAAGTTTTAAAACAGTTATCACTGAAACATTTTCATTGTAAATCATTAATTTCTCTGTATTACGACTCATTGCATTTGCCTTTTAAAAAGTGCATATGCTTCCTAAATTGCGTAAAGCCGACAGAAAAAGCCCAACTTACAATGAAGTTTTAAAAACAGTTAACACTGAGTTGTTTTCATTGTAATTTTTTCTTTTTTCTGTGTTACGACCCATTGCTTTTTTTTGTGTATATACTTTCTAAATTAGACCTTAAAACTTTTCTCTCTATTATCAATCATTGCTTTTTTTTAAAGTATATATGTCACTTTATTTATACATTCACACAAAACACAGAACACAGAACACAGAACACAGAACACAGAACACAGAACACAGAACACAGAACATTGGATTTTTTTCATGCTTTACTTTTTTCCTTTTACTACACTTTATCTTTTTCACTCAATTATACCATACATTTACTTTTTTTCTCTTTTTCACTTTTTTCACTTCTTATTTTGGGGTTTATACTTTTTAAATATTATACATCATTTAATGCTAATATTTTCCTAATCAAAAATTTAAAACAATTGTATTTTTTTATAAAGTACACACGTATAATGTTTTCTTATTTTTATTAAATCTTCTTTTGTAATATTCATTATCAAAGTTTTTTATAAAATCTAATAGTTTTTCTTCTGAATTATTCATTCTGTTTATCAGTTCAATTGTTTTTGTTAATTGAATAAATTCACTTGGTTCAATGTCGTAAAATTCCCTGTCTTGACGATATCTATATTTATATAGTATTTTAGAAAGAAAATATTCGTCTCATAAATTATATATAATTTATGGACGCCCTATCGGGGTCAAAAAAGTATTTATCAACGAGAGTTTCACTTTCATAAAGAATTTGTATGTCATCGGGATTACCTGTTTGCATGTTTTGAATTCTTTCTTTTGGGTTTTCGGCTACGCCTACTTTTTTTAAATTATTCCAAAGAGGATTGGATAACAAATATAATTTACCTTTGTAAAGTTTTGTCATATTAAATTAGTTTTAGAAAATTATTTTATATTATATTATTATAAATAAATAAATTATAAATGTATAAGAATATTTTTTTAAACAATGTTGATAAATTTAAATTGATATATAATAAAAAAGATCCTTCTGTCAAATGGAAAAATTCTAAAAATCATTTTAAATATTTTAATTTTAAAAATTGTAATGTTGGTATCCCTTGTGGGAAAAATAACAATTTAATTGTATTGGATATTGATGTTAAAGATGAAGGTATTGAAGAATTTAATAAATATATTGAATTGTATGATAAACCAGAAACTTTAATTGTACATTCAGCTAACAATGGTTTTCATTATTATTTTACTTATGAACATTCTTCAGAAAGTACAAAATATTTAATTGAAAATTCACTTAAAAATTCTACAAAATACAGAGGAAAAGGTATTGATATTAGAACAAATGGAGGATTTATTGTTGCTCCAAATAGTTCTATTAATGGAAAACAATATAAAATTATAAATGATATTGAACCAAATGAAATTCCTGAAACATTAATTTTATGGTTGTTGGAAAATAAAAATAATGTTATTGAAGGAAAAATAAATAAAAAAGTTAAAAATACAAAACATAAAATTACTAATACTTTTAATAATGAATATATTTATGATATAACTAATGAAACTATTTTGACTATCTTAAAAAAATTAAATAATACTTGGTACGAAGAGTACGACAAATGGTTACTAATACTTACTATATTAAAATCACTTGATAAATTTGAAATATTTGATAATTTTTCAAAACAAAGTAAAAAATACAATTATGAAAATAATTTGAAATTATGGAATGCAAATACTGGATGTATTGATATTAATTATTTAATATTGATAATTAATAAAGAACAAAAATTAAAATTACCATTAATTAATAAATGTAAATCTTTGCCAAAACTTAAAGTTCCTCCAAACATTAAACAAATAAATTTTAATAAAAAATTTTTGGAAATCGATGATGAAATTTTTAATAATAATGACACTTTAATTATAAAATCTGATACAGGAACTGGAAAAACTACATATACATCAGGTCAAATAAAAAAATATTTTGAATATACTGGCGATAAATATCAATTTATTTCAATTGTTAATTTAATAAATTTATGTAATCAACAAACATTTGCATTTAAAAAAAATAATTTGGATATTAAAAGTTATAAAACTGATAAAGTTGATTATTTTGATGACAATTTTATTATTTGCATCAATAGTTTGAAAAAATTAGATTTAATGGATGATGAATATTTTATTGATAAAATTATTTATATTGACGAAATAAATTCATTTTTGGAAGGATTAACACATAATAAAAATTTAGATAATTACATAAAAATTATTTATGAAATTTTAATTAAATTATTAAAAAAAGCACATAAAATTATTGCTACTGATGCTACTATTCTTAATAATGTTTTTGATTTTTTTAAATTTAGAGATGTTAATAAAACAATTTTTATCATTAATGAATATCAAAAATACAAAGGTATAAAAGCAATAAGAGTTAAAAATGAAAATTTATTTTTAGATAAATTAAGTAATGATATTAAAAATAACAAATATTTTTTATTTGCTTGTGATAGTTGTGAAATAATAACCAAATTATATTTAAAATTCAAAAAGGATTATCCAGATAAATCCAAACATATGATTTTAATAACATCTGATAGTAAGTTTGATATTAGTGATGCTAGTGAAGATTTTAAAAATAAATGGGTTTTTTATTCTCCAAGTATTATAACGGGTGTTGATTTTTCTATCGAAACAAAACAAAATCAATATGTTTATGTAAAAGGTGATTCTATCAGTCCTAGTTCTATATATCAACAAAGTACAAGAAATAGAAATATTGATAAATTATATTATTATGTTGATGTTAAAGAACGCGAAAGTAAATATCAAAGTGTCGAAGAAGTCAAAGAAAATTATAAAAAACTAATAGAAATAAATCATAAAATTAATAATATTTGTAAGCAATTTAATGAAAAAGAAGAAACTTATATTAACGAAAATATGTTTTTTAATATTTTTTGCCACAATGAATATATTCTTGATATTTATAATACAAATAAAAAAATGCATTATGAATTAATTTTAAAAACAAATGGTTTTATTTTGGATTGTGAAGGTGATGATATGAAAATTAAATTAAAAACAAAAGCAGAATTAAATGCACTATATAAAAATATCGATATAGTTGAGGAGTATTTAAATGACATTTCAGATGATAAAAATAATAAAGATAAATATCAAGATTTAATTAAAAATATTCAATTATTTGATTTGCAAAATAATGAAGATATTATAAAATATAAGGACTTTTTAAATGATAAATTTAAAAGAAGTCAATTTTTTAATTATATTAAATTATTTAATTATGATGGTATAAACATAAAAGAAAATAAAAATACTTATGATGTAAAAAATATAACAAATATAAATGGAAAAATTAAAATAATTTATAAACTTTATAGTGTTCATAGTATTAAATATTTATCTCTTGATGAATTTGATAAAATTAAAGACGTAAAATTAACTGATGATGAATTTATGTATATTAAAAAACTTTTTAGAAGTGAAAAAGAAAAACCAAAAAATAATAACGATTTAAAATATTTGATTGTAGGATGTATTAAAAATTTAATTGGCAATTTAGGAATTATTGAAACTAAGCAAGAAAAAAATAACAATATATCTATATATCATTATAGTTATTCTAAAAATATTTCAATATTAAATTCCCTACATTCAAAAATAATTTAATTTTTTATATAAAAAACTTTACGACTTTAGGAATATTTAAGCTGTTTACTTTTTAATTCCTAAAGTCGGTGAAAGTATAATATATATTACGAGTTTAGGAGGATTTATTGCAGTTATACTTTTAAAAATAAAGTATAGTGAACAATATGTATAAGTTATTTTTATAATTATAAATAAATTATTATGATTTATATATATTGTTTTGTAATAACACTTATTTTATTACATTACTTTTTTAAATTTAAAAAAATTAAATTAGTCATATGTTTTTTAATATTATCTATTGTTTTTATTTTTTTTCTACTTATAATTTCATATCTATCATCCTTAAATATAGCCTTTAATAAACTTATTTCACTTAATTGTTCTCCTTCTTTTGTATGTTGATTCACAAAATAATTCCATGTTCCACATTTATAATATTTTTTAATGTTATCTATTTGTTCCTTCAAATATTCTTTTAGTTGTTCATTATGTTCTAAATCATAAAGTAAAATACCTCTATTATTTTCTGTTAAACCCATTAATTTTTCTAATTCCAACACTATTTTTTGTCTTTCTTCTTTATATTGTTGTGCTTTTGTCAATTTATTTCTTCTCTTTTTTTCATTTGAAATGTCTGATGTATTACCATTTGAAATATCTGTTGAACTAGTTGACTTATTTTCAATTATATGCTGTTCATTTATAACTTGCATTCTCTTTATATATGCTATATATAAAAATAATATTTAAATTTCAAAATTTTTATAGATAAAATTATTATTAATGTTGATTATTAGAATAATAAAAGTATATATACTTTTAAAAAATATTTAAAATTATCATAAAAGTTTAAAATAC
>Ga0194130_10009005_pt1 | contig 10424 bp, 8 predicted proteins | sample TA2KigsurfametaG_FD_160084 | JGI IMG/M metagenome (GOLD analysis project Ga0194130, IMG submission 160084) | Freshwater microbial communities from Lake Tanganyika, Tanzania - TA2015050 Kigoma 12 surface | ecosystem: Environmental > Aquatic > Freshwater > Lake | place: Tanzania: Lake Tanganyika... | reverse complement strand
GGTCCTGAAAATGGAGTATATGTAAGAGGAAAACTAGTTGACTCAGATACTATTGAACTTCCAGATTACTGGCTAGGGTTGGTAGATGAAAATACTATTACTGTAACATTAACTCCAATTGGACAAACTCCTGTTCTACATAGTGTTGTAAGTACAAGTATTTCTGAAGTTAAAGTATCAAGTACTGATGAAATTAATTGTTACTATGTTGTTTACGCAGAAAGAAAAGACACAACAAAACTTGTAGTAGAGTTTCAGGAGGGTTGATAAATGTCAGTTGCCGCTGGTTCAACTAGTTTAATAAATGATGGATTAATTATTTCTGTAGATGCTGGATCTATTCAATATGATTTACTGAATAAAGTTCAAGTATTATTAGTAGGTGGCGGTGGTTCTGGTGGATTTGGCCATGGCGGCGGAGGAGGAGGCGGAGCAGTTCTATACAATCCAAAAGTCGTAGTTTCTCCTGGGGGTTCTTATTCAATTACTATCGGACTTGGTGGTACTGGAGCGACTTCAAATTCCGCTATTAATAACGGACAACCAACTCAAGCTTTTGGAGTCACTGCATTGGGCGGCGGAGCCGGTGGCCATGAGACAGGTGACGATACTTCAGGAAGATCTGGTCAAGGATCTCAAGGCGGAAATAATGGTGGTTCTAGTTATAATGTTGGTGCTGCTACAACAACATTAACTTATGTTGTTCCTGCAGGATGGAAAATTTCTGCTGGATATACTGGTGGCGGTGGAAATCCTAGCACTCAATTTTATTATGGTTGTGGTGGTGGAGGAGGTGCAGGAGGTGTTGGAGAATCAGTACGCCGAGATGCTTATGGTGGTGGTCGTGGTGGTCCTGGTGCCCCTAATGATATTCTAGGTACAATGTATTATTGGGGTGCTGGTGGAGGTGGATCCGCATATGGTAGTCCTCTTTATAGATCCGGTGATGGTGGTCTTGGAGGTGGGGGTGGTGCTGGATCGGATGGTGGTTCTGGATCCAATTCATATGCAGGTAGAGGTGGATTAAGAGGTTATAACACTGGAGGTGCTGGTGGAACTGGAAACAATCAACCTGGAGGTTCTGGTGGCACAAATACTGGTTCTGGGGGAGGTGCTGGTGCTAATGAAAATGGTAATGGCGGTGCTGGTGGTTCCGGAATAGCTATTATTAAATATGATGGACCACAAAAAGCAACAGGTGGCAATATTATTACAAATAATAATGGATATACAATTCATATCTTCACCAGTACTGGAATTTTTGCGCCATTTTCTTCAAATGCAAGTACAAATGGTGCAATAGTATATGGATTACAGGATTTGAGTGGAAATGGTAATCATATGCATTCTTCTGGAAATCCCACCTATAACACGGATGGCGGAGGTTCAGTTTCTTTTAATGGAAGCACTCAATTACTTATAGGTCCTGGAAATGCAATCACAAATATTTCAGCATATTCAGATATAACTGTTGATGTTTGGTTTAAGATTACTGCAATGCCTTCTCCATCTAATTGGGTAAAAGTTTGGGGAAAACAATCAACTTCCAATGGAGGTAATAGAACCTGGGGTCTTTGGTATAATCCGACTGCACTTGGACCAGGTGCATTTTTATATCAAAGAAATTACAATTGTTTTGCTACTACAGCTCCTTCAACTGGAGTTTGGTGGAATTTAGTTGGAGTTTCTAATCGCAATTATCATTCAATTTATGTAAATGGTGTTTTGGAAACAACAGTTCAATACGATGGTGATAATCCAACAAATACCGATACATTTACAGCTGGTTATGGATATGCACACACTTATCATAATGGATTGATTTCTTCTGCAAGAACTTACAATCGTGCATTATCTAATGCAGAGATCTTGCAAAATTATAATCAAATGAGGTCCAGATATGGACGATAATCAGATAAATAGAAAGAAGGGAAAATAAAGTAATGGCAGTAAGTGTTGGCTCTAGTTCAATAGCAACAAATGGATTGGTTCTATACTTAGATCCATCTGTTTCAACTAATTATGTCCTAACCGAAGTTGAAGTTCTCGTAGTTGCTGGAGGTGGTTCTGGTGGAACGGGATCAAACGGAGGTGGTGGAGGAGGAGCCGGCGGATTAATTTATAGAACTTCATATCCTGTAACAACTGGTGTTGGTATTACAGTTGTAATTGGAAATGGAGGATCTTCAACAGTAGGCAGAGGAGTTGGATCTAATGGACAAAACTCTGTTTTTGGTAATATAACTGCTACTGGTGGTGGTGCTGGGGGAGGTTCTGGAGGTAGTTCCGCTGGATTAGCTGGTGGTTCTGGTGGTGGAGGAATGTATAGTAACAATGGAGGTTCTGGAGCTAATGGACAAGGAAATACTGGAGGAACTGGAAATTATGTTTTAAACGGACCACACGACGCCGGTGGAGGTGGGGGTGGAGCAAGTCAAAGAGGTGAAGATGCAAATGAAGATTATGCTGGTCGTGGTGGAAATGGACTTTGTTTTTCATTAACAGGAACTCCAAGGTATTATGCTGGTGGAGGTGGAGGAGCTTCCAATAACATTTCTGGCGGTGGACTTAGAAGAGCTGGTGCTGGTGGACTCGGTGGAGGTGGCCGAGGTGGAGTTAATGGAGTAACTTTAATTGGACAAAGTGGCGAAGCCAATACTGGAGGCGGAGGTGGCGGTGGTGTCGGTGCCTCTGGTGGTGCTTCTGGTGCAGGGGGTTCTGGAGTTGTAATTGTAAGATACCCAGGACCACAAAAAGCAACGGGAGGAAACACTATTACTCAAATTAATGGATATACCGTCCACGTTTTCACCGGTTCAGGTGCATTTACTCCCACAGCAGCGCCAGCAAATGGTGGAGGCATTAATGGATTACAAGATTTAGCAAATAATAATAATTTTACTATTTCATCTGTTAATTCGCCTACTTTTGCACAAACAACTAATAATAGCGTATTATTAAATGGTACTAATCAATATTTCACTTTTGGTAATGCTCTGGGAAATGATTTCAATGAAATTACTGTTTCTGCTTGGGTAAGGCCTACAACTTTTCCTGGAGGAAATTATACCTCAGAATCCTTAGTAAGTTGTGACGATGGAAGTTCTGGAGCTCCAAATAGTTGTTTTGCATTGACAATTCAACATCACAATAGTCCAGCAGAAATTCCAGCTTCTTTTACTGGAAATCTAATTGCTTTTGGAGTGAGAACTAAACTTGACCCATATAACTTTAGACCTATTTCTATTGCACAAAACTCTATTTGGGATCAATATCTTGGTGGAATGGCATTTTCTAAAGATCCGGCAGAATATGCTTTAAATACATGGATGCATTTAGTAGGGACATATAATGGTTCAGTAACTTTAATATACATAAATGGGGTCTTAAAGGGATCTAGCAATTCGCAACCAGATGGAGTAAATAGAAGTGTTTCTGGATCATTGAATAATACATTATTAGGTAGAACTATTGGATCATATGCTGGAGGTGGATTGTATTTTACAGGTAATATCGGACCAGTAGCAATACATAGTAAAGCTTTAACTGCATCAGAAGTTCAACAAAACTTTAATGCACAACGAGGGAGGTTTGGAATCTAATGTCTAACTCATTTAAAAATATAGTCGTTACTCCCAATAGAAATCTTTCTGGTAAACCCCAAATATCATTTACTGGTTTTGGAAATTCCTCCATTACTTTAACTGCTCAAGATGACACTGTAGGTAGAATTAGTTTTGATACTGTAGGAAGTCAACTTTTTTCTATTGACACAAATCTTTCAACTGGAGATTTATTTAATGTAAATAACAGTTTAGGATTATCAATATTCAGTGCTGATGCAAGTGGAAATGTAAATTTATCAAGAGTTGGTGGCAAAACTGTTGTTGGATCTGGCGGAGTTGAATTACCAGTCTATACAACTGCAGGAATGCCTGCAGCTGAAGAAGGATTAGTTGCATATGATACAACGGAAAAATCTGTAAAGGTTGCTAATGGAACGCAGTGGGTAAGTTTAGGAAAAACGATTGTTAGAGATGGATTAATTTGTTATTTGGACGCTGCAGATCCAAGATCATATTCAACATCTAGAAGTTTCGTTAAGGCAAAGATATATTCCGTATTTGGAGGTGGTGCAAGAAGTGCAAACTACACCGTCCAATGGAGTGATAATAATAGTACTTGGACTACTGCTTTCTCTGGAGTGATGGGTAATAATACTAATTTTGGATTTCAATCTGGGACTGGTTCTGGAGATGGTTCCTATGGCCCTCACAGATATTGGAGATATATTGAAGGTGCTCCAGTTGTTAGTCACCATCCAAGATGTTCTAGAATTCAATTGACTGATATCAATGGACAAGATGTAGATATTATTGTGTATACTAATGATAATATTAATGATTCTGGAACCTATATTGTTGGCACAGTGAATTATGATTCAACAAGAACTTGGCATGATGTTTCAAATAATCACAATAGTCCAGTGATGGTAAATACTCCAACATATGTAACCACAAATAATGGAGGTTTTAGTTTTGATAATGTTGGAACCAATAATTTTAGTTTAGACCATAGATCTGAAATTATAAACCGCAATGAAGGTACTATAGGTGGTTGGGTGAGATGGAATAATATTGGCGGACAAAATTATGTTTTTTGGTCTTATGGTGGCAATGGAGTAGATGCTGGATTTTTACTTCAATCTGAACAAGATACCTCAACTAAACTTGGATTTGGTCTATTTCGTGCGAATGCAAATGCGTTCCTTGGAGAAACTATATCTTCTCAATATGTAACCAGAGACATTTATATGGTTGGTACATGGTATTATGGTAGGTGTCACCTTTACATTAATGGGGATTTAAAAAATTATAGATATGGTACGGATAATACTAACATTAGTATGAATCGTGAGTCATATTTGAGAATTAGTTCTGAATATAATAGATCCAGAGGTGTAAATGGTAATGTGTATACTGCACATATTTATAATCGTGCTTTGACTGCATCAGAAATCAGACAAAACTTTGAAGCAACTAGAGGGAGGTTTGGAGTCTAATGGCTAATTCAGATAAAAATATAGTTATAACTCCTAATAGGAGTTTATCATCAACTCCAAAATTATCCTTTGTTGGCGCTGGAAATTCTGCGATTAATATTAATGTTTTAGATAGTTCTGTAGGTTCTTTGAGTTTTCAAAGTCCAACCTCTTCACCAAATCAAATTTTTTCAATTGATGGTAATTTATCCTCTCCAACAAATTTTTCAGTAAATGATTTTTATGGATATGGTTTATTGCAGGTAAACACAAATGGTAATATAAATTTGTCAAGAAAAACTACAATTAGTAGTAGAGGGTTAAAACTACCATCTTTTTCAATTAATAGAGGGTCAAATAATAACCTTACATATAATTTACCACAACCAGATGAAGGATTATTAGTTTACGATCAAAGTTCTAAAACCGTTTTATTTAATAATGGAAATGTTTGGACAAGTTATACTAACAATCAACCCGTAAATTATGGATTATTCTTTCATCTTGATACAGCAGTTAAAAATAGTTTTCCTGGTCCGGTAAACAATAGTGTTGGTTGGAGATTACCTTCAACTCAATATATAAGAGGGACATTATTAAATGCAAATAGAACATGGTCATCTGAACCTTCTACTGGATATTCTTCTGTTGTTTTAAACAAAACTTTTGATGCTGGAGAAAATTTTGAAGTTATTGCTTATTGGGCTCGTGATTATCGTGGAATTGGTATGATCTATGGACCCAATGTAAGTGTTTCGGATTTTACTGGATATTCTGCTGATCCAGTAGGACCATATTTTGGATCTTTATCTGTTTCCGGATTTCCTTCTGGTTATAGTGCATCATTCTTTGGACAATATCATTCCCCAATTCAAGGTCAAGGTAATCAAACGACTGGATATTGGTTTAAATGGGCTAGAAATCTTAATACATTATCTTTGCAATATTCTGCAGTTTCTGCAAAAGGTCCTTGGACCAATATTATTGCTGATGTCGGAATCAACAGTACCGATAGAGTCATCTGTGGAGCTGGAGAAGCATCAAGTACAGAAGTGTCCGACCTTGATTTAATCACTGTAAATGCTGGTACTAACACATGGTTTGACCTAAGTGGTCATAGTCATCATTTTACATTAATAGGTAATCCAAATTGGAATTCTGTTGATGGATTTATTTTTAATCCAGACCAATCTACTTGGGCAGAGTGTCTTCTAAGATATCCATACTACGGTGGAACTGGTAATTCCTTTACTCAAAATGTTTGGTTCAAAATTAATGGAAGCCCAAGCTTGGCATCACACCATCATGTTTTAATGGACATTGATGTAACTGGCGGTTCTCAAAATGGACTTTCAGTTGCTTGGGGTGCGAACTCCCCCGGAACCTCTGTTCAGGCAACATTAATGTATAATACTAGGCCATCTAGTGGTGGAAGTTACACTAATTTGCTTGGACCAGTTTTATCTCCACATACTTGGTACAATGCTTGTGTTGTCAGAGATAGCACAAATAGTACTAAATTGTATCTTAATGGTATTTTGACTGCAACTTATACTGGAGATATGCCTGCATGGGGAACATCTACAATTAGAATTGGTAGATGGACTGATGGAACAGTTTATGCAAATGCATCCATTCCTATTGCATCATTATATTCTAGAGCTTTAACAAATGCAGAAGTCCGACAAAACTTTAATGCATACAGAGCAAGGTTTGGGGTATAAATATGAAATATAAGAACGAACTTGGTAATAAGAGGTTAAAATAATGGCAATTAAAGTTGGTTCTGGTTTTATTAAAAATGGATTAAATTTACTAATAGATCCTGCAGATACAACTCAATACACATTGAGTGAAGTTGAAGTACTTGTAGTTGCTGGCGGCGGCGGAGGTGCCGGTGGATGGGGTAATGGTGGTGGAGCTGGTGGTGGAGGAGGTGGAGGTGTTCTCTACAGTAGTGTCTATCCAGTAACTCCAGGATCTGCAATTGCAGTTACAGTTGGTTCTGGTGGAATACGAGGAGTGGGATCAACTCAAGCTGGTTTAACAAATGCAGCTGCTGGCGGAAAGGGAAATAATTCTGTTTTTGGGATTTTAACCGCAATTGGCGGCGGTGGCGGGGCGAATTCAGGAATAACAGCTTCTAATATTAACGGAGGGTCGGGTGGCGGAGGAGGATATGTAGGACAAAAACAAGGTGGATTGGGTACTGATGGACAAGGGACCAATGGCGGAAACCATAGTACTCAACCAACAGATCTTAGTTGGTATGGAGGAGGTGGAGGAGGAGGTGCTGGCACACCAGGAAGAAATGGATTTGCATTAAACAGATCTCAAAGTACTGTTAGAGGTGGAGATGGTGGAGATGGTTTAGGGTTCTGGATTTCTGGTTCTTATAAAGTTTATGGTGGCGGAGGAGGTGGTAGTACATATAATGCTGGAGTAGGTGGCCAAGGTGGTGCCGGAGGAGGCGGAAATGGTGGAAATGGCAATACTGCACCAGGCACTCCAGGAGTTGACGGAACTAATGGATTGGGCGGCGGTGGTGGCGCTGGGGGAGAACCTAGTTCAAGTGTTAATGTTGGAGGAAACGGAGGAAAAGGTGGTGATGGAGTAGTAATTGTTAGATATCCAGGCGCAAGAAAAGCAAATGGTGGAGATTATGTAGTTACCATAGATGGTCATACAATCCATACCTTTTTATCATCTGGAACTTTTACTCCACTTTCATCTGGACCATCAAATGCATCAAATTCTTTTTATGGTCTTGAAGATTTAAGTGGAAATTTGAATTCTTCAGAAGCTCTCTATTATTCTGCTCCAACTTATTTTACTGCAAATGGCGGAAATTTATATTTCAGTGGAACAAACAGAATTAATATTCCAATTAAAGGGAATCCAACTTGTTATTGTTTTCAAATAGCCATAAAACAAAATAAAGCTGTAATATCATTCCCAGAAACCAATTTTGACCCATATTATTCTTGTATAGGAATTAGTGGAAGAACTAATACTGGACTCTATACCGGATCCGGACTAAACATTGGCCAATGGACCGGTGGTTTTACAGGAGAAACAATAAGTTGGTGGGGCCCACCTTCTCAGGGTCTAAGTTATAGCGCAACTTGCATAACAGATAATGTTACATTTGATTGGCACATATATACTTTCAATTGGAATGGATCAACTTATGATATTTGGTTGGATGGCACAAAAAGAACTACCTATGCACATTCTAGTCAGGGCCATACCAATTTGATAACTAATGTTACTGCAGTAACATTAGGATATGTCTTTCAGTGGAATTATTGGTTCCAAGGAAACATTGGATTTGTAAATATGTACGACACCCCATTGACTGATAGTGAGGTTTTATATAATTATAATTTACAAAAATCTAGGTTTGGACTCTAATGGCTAATTCGGATAAAAACATTTTAATCACTTCAAATGTTGGTTCTTCTACTAGTAGACCAACAGTTAATATTACTGGATTTGGAAATTCTTCAATTACTATAAATATTGATGATGGTGCAATTCCTTCTCTTGAATTTGGTGGGGGATCGGTTGGTTCTGCAACTACTGTTTTCTCTATAGATTCTCGTAATTCCACAAATACAAACACATTATTAAGTGTTAGTGGTACAAATAATATTCCGGTAGTAGAATCATCAACAAATGGAATTGCTCTTGGATCTAAATCTGGAAGAGTTACAATTGGTGGAAATGGATTAAAACTACCTGGACTTCCAACTTCTGCATTACAATCGGCTAAAGAAGGAACAATAATTTTTGATAATACTGTAAAAAAACCAAAAGTCTATAATGGTGGATCTTGGTCAATTGTTGGCCCATCCGATGATGGTTCTCATCCAGATTGTGCTGGATCTTCCGCAGAACAAATTAAAAGAGATTATCCAAACTCTCAGGATGGAGAGTATTGGATTTTAAATAATGGAGTTCCAGAGTTAGTTTATTGTGATATGCAAAACGGTGGATGGATGTATTTAATTCCACCCGTTGTAGCTACAAACAAATACCCATTAAATTATTTCTGGGCTCAAAATGCTTCTCAGACGAATTGTGAAACTTTTGATTTTACACAAACAAGTATTTGGCATTATCATTATGGATATAGATGTGGAACTTCTTCATTACTACTTGAAGTAAAATGGAAAAATTATTTTGATGCCACAAGAGTTAGATTTTCTGCAATCATTGGTGGAGGAAATACTTATTATCTCACTTTAAATGGAACTAATGTTGCTCCTAGATTAACAGGAGGTTCTGTTTATAATAGATATTGGACTTCAAACTTTGATGCTGTAAGTAATATTAGTTGTACTACCAATGTATGTTGGAATACTAATGCCACTATAGATAGTTGTACTCCAGTTGAATATACTTTACTCGGAGATATGACTTTAAATTTATTTGCTTCATCTGCATGTCAACCAGATTGCAACTGGGGAGTTTCTTATATGCTCTCAAGATTAGCTGTAAAATAGGAGGAACCATGAAAAGGTATATACAAATAGATGAAAACGGATACTTTTTAGATTTTTATTCTCCAGATCCAAACGCAACTCCAGAAAACACACTATCAGCATGGACAGAAACTGGAGGATCTGCAGCAGATGGATATGAAACTCCGATCATTCCACAAGAAGAAATTATTCCACCAAATGTAATACACGTAGAACCCCCTTTAATGAAACCAGAAGGTAGAATTTCAAAATTTAAATGGATAGGTTATCATTGGGTTTATGATTATGATGAATAATTTACCTGAATTTCTTTGCGGTATTGATGTTGCAATTAAAAAATTAAGACCAGGTGTTAAATTTACTTTAGTAGGTTCAATATTTTCTGAGTGAGAACATGAGTTACCTCCACCAACTTGGGATGAAATTCTAGAACAACTCAATAAAGACTTAGAAGACTATAAGAATGCTGGTGGAGAAATCATTACATAAATTATAAATACCTCTAGGAAACTAGGGGTATTTTTTTTATGGCGCAACCATCTAGTAGAGCGGAGTTGAAAGAATACTGTCTCAAACAACTAGGAAAGCCAGTTTTAGAAATAAATGTAGATGATGATCAGATTGATAATCTGATTGATGATGCGATTCAATACTTTCACGAGCGTCATTATGATGGTATTGATCGTGTATTTTTAAAACATAAACTTACTCCTGCAACTAAAAATGTTTTAAAACAGTCGGGACCAGTTGGATCCTCAACGACTTCACCAAATATTGTAGGCGCTGGAGTAACATCTCTTACTTATGTTGAGGGAGTAAATTACTTACCACTTCCCGATTCGATTATTGGTGTTAATAATATTCTCAAGATAAACTCAACAAATACTGCATCTGCT
>Ga0194130_10009002_pt1 | contig 10426 bp, 6 predicted proteins | sample TA2KigsurfametaG_FD_160084 | JGI IMG/M metagenome (GOLD analysis project Ga0194130, IMG submission 160084) | Freshwater microbial communities from Lake Tanganyika, Tanzania - TA2015050 Kigoma 12 surface | ecosystem: Environmental > Aquatic > Freshwater > Lake | place: Tanzania: Lake Tanganyika... | reverse complement strand
CGCCTCGAAGCACGCACGAAAGTGTGCTCGCGTGAACAAAACCGGAATCAACAGTCGCACTCATCCACCTGAACACTTGACAGCCCGCGACCTGCTGTGTCATGGGGAGCAGCAGAAGCTCCGGCGAAAAACCCTCATCAAACCCTACCCGGACGCCACCTCGGCTGCGAGGGAGGCGTATAGGTTGACTGCCGCCTTCTCGAGTGTTTCACCGGATGCGGTAACTGCGAGAGATTCCGCGGTACGGTAGTTGTACCACTGCCCCAATTCCTATGCTGTCAGCACCGGTCCTTGAAGCGACGCTTGAACATCCGATGCTGACCAAGCATCGCATGAAGACAGCCCGAGGGCGGTCATCAGAAGGAGGACGAAACAGCGACTACGATCCATCACCATCGATGACCCCCGGTGAATTTCGCAGCTCACGAACGAGCCATCTGGAGAAAAACTGATGCTTATGCGAGGTTGCTCGGCCTGAAGACGGGTCGGTGTGATGGAGCGTGCACGAGACCGCAGTCTCGTATCATGGGAGGCTCACGATGAAGCCTCCAGTACCTGATAACCGCCTTGCGTCTGGGAAGAGCGACTGATCGACTCCGCCCCCGACGACGATGCGGGCGCCGGTCGATGTCACGATGACATCATTCAGGCGATTGATCGAGCCGGAAGCTCCGGACAGCCTCGACGATGCATTCACACCGAGGGAGGATGAAAGCATCAGGAGCGCACCATCCTCTTGCCCCGTCGCAGTGAGCGTGGTCCCCGCGAATGTTAACGTCCCTTGGAACTGGGTCGCGACCGCCACGCCACCGCTGGTGACTGCGAGACCGCCGCGCGCCGGTCCTGGCTGGAAGCCGGAGGCGGTCATGGTCTCGGCAGCGAGAGGCGTACCCGCGCTTGAGTACCGAACGACGAGCCGCTGATAATTTGTGGCGCTACCCGTGCATCCCTTGGTCGTGACGGTAGTGCTCGAAGCGGTCGTTCCGAACGTCACCGTCCCACCGTAGCACGAGAGAAGCGCGTAGACATCGCCATTGGTGCTCGACGATGCCATATCGACAACGGAGGCATCTCCTCCGCCGGCAAAGCTGGCGGACCCGCGCCACCGCAAGGCACCTGTGCTGGTTGAGAAGGCGGAGATGAAGGGACACGACAATGGCGTATTGGCACAAGTCAGACTCGTCGATCCCCCTGCACCATCGACGATGGATCCGGAAGACTGATTCGGCCCACTTCCCATGACGTAGACCTGTTCGCGATCCGGATCAATTGCGGCGACGCGCAGACTTGCGTCCCGGCCACCATACCTCGCCCGCCATCCGATCCCACGAGTTGAGGTGATCTGTGCCAAGAACCCGGTCTGAAACCCGATTGACGACAACGTCAGCGACCCCCCTGCATCGGTGGACAGCACAGCGGAGCCTGTCGAGGCGCAGCACCCATTGAACGATCCGGATACGTACAGATTCCCTGCCGCGTCCGACACGACACCGTCGAAGGCATCGGTCGCGGACCCCCCCGTGATGCGAATCCATCCCTGACGCCCACCAGTCCCCGCCAAGATGAAGATCACCCCGTCCGTGCCCCCGGTGCTGGTGAACGATGTTGAGGCACCGGCAGCATCGGTGAGCGTCACGGCGCCCGAGTGATTTACAGCAATCTGCACCTGTTGATTCGGACTGACGGAAAGTGCCCCGATCGATCGCGTGACCTGAGCGGCCCACGTTGGCACCAAGTCAGAAGCGAAGCGCACGACGATGCCATCCTCGGTACCCGCTGGCGTCAGGGTGCGACCCGCAACCGAGGCGGGTGCAGTGAGTCGCCCGGCTGCGACGTACCCCCCGGTACGGTCGGAGACAACGAATTGGAATTCGACACCCGGAATCGCTGTGACGCTAGCCACGGGCACGCCCACGGTGACCGTCGCGACCCCGGAACGGCCACCGAAGCTGGCTCTCACCTGCGCCGTTCCCGCACCGACGGCCCGCACCCGTCCCAGCACCGAGACCGAGACCACCCCCGCGTTCGAGGTGGACCAGGAAAGTGGCGCCCCCTCGAAGGGGGTGCCATCCGTGCCGTACGCCACCGCTGAGACGGTAACTTCCTCCCCGATGCCCATCTCCAGCGTCCCGGGACTCAGGTTCACACCCCCGACCTCCGGCGCCTTGAACACCAGATCGGGCGAGCAGGCATGGGTCGCTGCCCAGAGCGCAGACACGAGCCCGAGCGAGCGCATGGCGCGACGATGTACTGCGATGTGACGTGCGAGTGCACGCATCACGATGGCGCGGCGGCAGACGCTCGACATGTTTTCCAACATATCATGCGGTTCCTACACCAGCCATGGGACACGATCGGGCGTCCGGCGAGCAATAACGCTGACGCCGCGACACCAGCACGCGGATTACTGGATACGCAGGGTCACGCCGGAGTACGACGAATAGGCGTAGACGCGGATGCGCCATGTGCCCACCGAGCCCGTCACCGTGCACGAATCATTGTTACCGGCGGTTATGGAGGAACAGACCGTGGAGCCCGCGGGATTCAGGATATAGAGATCCGCATCACCGGTCCCCCCAGTCAGCGTCACGGTGAAGCTGGTGCTAGTGGTTCGAGAGAGGAGATACTGCCTGGTGGTCGCGGAGGTCGTCGTCGGCAGGAGGTAATTCAATGAAGTGCAGAGCAACTGTCCGTCACTGGGAGGATTCGCGGTCGAGCAGCTGGTACTTGCCTGCACCGTGATCGCCGCCGTCCCCGACCGCCCCTCGCTCGTCGCCGAGATCGTCGCACTCCCGGCGGCCACCGCAGTGACCAATCCGGTCGTGGAGACGGTCGCGACCCCAGTGTTCGAGCTCGTCCACGTCACCGTCCGCCCCGTCAGCACGTTCCCCGAGGCATCACGCGTCGTCGCCGTCAGCTGCTGCGTGCCTCCCACGGTCACCGTCGCCGACGTGGGGGCGATCGTCACCGTGGCCACCTGCGGACGCACGGTAACCGTCGCGACCCCGGAACGGCCACCGAAGCTGGCTCTCACCTGCGCCGTTCCCGCACCGAGGGCCCGCACCCGTCCCAGCACCGAGACCGAGACCACCCCCGCGTTCGAGGTGGTCCAGGAAAGTGGCGCCCCCTCGAAGGGGGTGCCATCCGTGCCGTACGCCACCGCTGAGACGGTAACTTCCTCCCCGATCCCCATCTCCAGCGTCCCGGGACTCAGGTTTACACCCCCGACCTCCGGCGCCTTGAACACCAGATCGGGCGAGCAGGCATGGGCCGCTGCCCAGAGCGCAGACACGAGCCCGAGCGAGCGCATGGCGCGACGGAACATGGGTCGGGGCCGACGGCCCGAATCGCTCCTAACTGCGGAACGATGGTGTGGGTGAGTCACGGTCATTGCTAGAAACTATCCTGAGGCCAGAGCATCGGCCATGGGAGGCTGTACGCTGGGCGATGACCTATGACGCCCTGAACGGACGATCGCCCATCGTGCGCGCTAGGCGGGGTCGCGTCGGCCCCGCGGGTGCGGTCACGGCGTGCGCGCGAGCTGAGGCCCCAACGGATATCGGGCGCCCGTGGATGGATGTATCAAGACCCGGTTGTACAGCACCAGCGACTTGCCTTCCGGATCGAGCTGCCGCACCGCCTCCACCATCGCATCGTCCCGAAGCTGGGAGAGTGCCCGAGCCTCCGTCGGCGTCATGGCGAGCGTGGTGTCGCGTCCGTCGATCACGACCCCATAGCGCTGTGCATCGGCATCGTACCGTCCGAGCGCCAGGCCGGTTGACGCATCGAAGGCCGGCCCCCTGAACGGATGGCGACTGGCGATGATCCGCTGGAGCAGGGCCGCTTGCCGAGCTTTGCGCTCCGCCTCGACCAGACCGAAGTAGGCCCGGCGCCCGGCGAGGATCCTGGATTGGAAGTCCGCTGACGTCTCGAACTCATCCCGAGGAGAAAGCTTCCGCGCCAGTGCCAGGTTGGTCTCGAGCAATGCGGAATCGAGTGGGACGACCATGCTCAGCCGAATCCCCCCCCCCGACATCGCCGCGGCCACCCACCGGCCGCTCGAATCCTGTGCGATCGAGGTCACGCCAGCCGGATACCGCCGGTCCCCACCAGCGACCTGCTGACCGGATCGCACATCCCAGACCCGCGTCGTGCTGTCGAGAGATCCCGTCATCACCGTCTGCCCGTCCACCGAGAAGGCGACGCTCATCACCGCCTCCCCGTGGCCTGCCAGGACCTGGATCGCGCGGCCGGTGGGAAGGTCCCAGATGACCGCGGTCTGATCGGCCGACGCGGAGGCGAGCAGGCGCCCATTCGGACTGAAGGTCACCTGGATCACGTAGTCCCCATGACGAGACAAGGTCCGGATCAGGCGTCCCGTTCCGACCTCCCAGAGGCGGACCGATCGATCCAGGGAACTGGTCGCGAGCACGCGACCATCCGGACTGAACACCACCCCCCGAACGAGGTCGGTGTGTCCGCTCAACACACGAATGGACCGACCGGTCGCCGCGTCCCAGAGGCGAGCGGTGTTATCGTACGACCCACTCGCGATCCATCGACCATCTGCACTCACGGCAACGCTGCACACGCCAGAGGTATGCCCCCGTAAGACTAATCCGGCCCTTCCGCTGAGAAGGTCCCACAGCCGGACGGTGCCGTCCATGGAACCACTAGCGAGCCATGTGCCACTTGGCGCCACCGCGACATCGGCTACCGGTTCCTGATGACCTCGGAGCACATGCGCCTCCCGCCCCGAGAGGGCGTCCCACACGCGCACGGTCTGATCCTCTGAGCCGCTCACCACCCAGCGGCCGTCCTGACTCACGGCCACACGCCACACCGGCCCGGTGTGCCCCGAGAGTTCCTTGGGTGAGAACGCCTCGGGTGCGATGGCGGGGAGTTGGGCTCCGACAGCGCTAGTCGCAATGAGCGCGCCAAGCGACACGCTGAGGTACGCCGGACCGAGCGGCGCGGGGATGGGCGACGGCATATGAGGACCTCGAGCAGCACGACGATGCAAAAGACTCATCGGGTAACGTAGTCAGCCGACCGTCCGCACACCATGTGCGGATGCGAGGTCTCACCGAAGACGCCGTCCCTCACTCCCCCAGACCTGAGGCGTCTGCTCCCGACCGTGGAGACGCCTCGCCTCGTACGGCAGTCCCGTGGCGGGATGGGTGAGCCACGCGCGCATCTCTCCGACGGTGACACTCCCATCGCGGTCCTGGTCGGCCTCGCCACGAAGGCCCTTGAGGAACAGGTAGGTCAGCAATCCATGACGTTGCTCCGGGAACCAATTCGCGAGCTGCTGACCCGAGGCCGCCGCGATGACGGTCGCCCCGCCTGCCGCGAACCGACGCGAGGGATCGTTCACCCGAATCCCGATCGGTGAGGCCGCCGTGATGAGCATCTCACCCCCCGCCGTGCCGCCCGAGAAGCAGGCATCGATGACCACGGTCACGTGCTTGGCCTGGAGGGCGGCGAGATTCTCATACAACAGGTCGAGGCTGTATCCCGTGATGCCGAGGCGATTCGCATTGGCGTCGACCGGCACCAGATAGGCGCGTTGCGTCTCCGGATCCGGGGCCCCATGGCCGGAAAAGAAGATGAAGACCTCACTGCGTCCGGGAATCACGAGATCCTTCAACTGCCCGTTGGGATTACCGGCGACACCGAAGACATCCTCCAAAGTCGACTTGGTCGCATCCGGTAGCTCGAAGATGTTACCGGGCAGCACCCCCAAGGTCCGCTCCGCGTACTGTCGCACCACGGCCGCATCGTTGGCCGCGTAGGTGACTGGCGGCGCAGTGCGGTAATTCCGGTTGCCGATGATCACGGCAAAGGCGTTGGGGTTGGGGGCGCGCGCCTCAGGGATCCCCTCCAGCAGGGCCGACCCGAGGACCGGACCGTTCGCCACTCCTCCACCCACCCCGGTGAGCGTCCGCTGGGTCACCGGGCGTTGCGTGGCGAGTAGCGGGAGCCCCAGCTCCTGAGGCGGGAGCCCGAATCGGCCCGTCGCCTCGGAGATCGAGACCCGAAGCGGGAAACGGGTCGCCCGCCGGTTCGCCACGACCTCGATGGACACATCGCGATACTCCCCCTCCCGCAACCGACCGATCTCACGCTCCACCGTCGACCGACCGGACTCGTTCGTGAAGAGCACCGTGGAGTCCCCGCGGTCGAAGACCACGCGGACATTGCTGGCCGGCCCGCCCCTGTTCTGTACCCGGACGGTCACTTCGACACTGGATCCGGGCGCAATGATGGCGCGACCCTGCGCATCCTCGACCCCCACGTCCGCGATGATGAGCTTCGGTGGCCGATAGGCCCGCGTCGGGAAGGTCAGGGCGAAGGGATCAGCGTCGAACCCATTTCCCTCCTGCGCTTCCACGCGAATCGAGGCGGTGCCATCCGCCACATCGCCCGCTCGGAGCTCCAGCCACGCCTCACGGATCTCACCGGCCCCCAAGGCCCCGAGCGTCGCCCGCGCGACGTGGATCCCATCGGCCCCTGCCGAAACGGCGGTCACACCGCGCGCCTCGCCCCGTCCCTCGTTGGCCACACGCACCGCGAGCTGCGCCTGTTCGCCGGCGGAGAGAATCGAATCGCCGTCGGTGTCGTGAAGGGTGAGCGACAGGATCCGGAGGACTGGGGGGAGCAACTGCGTCCGAGCCCCCGCAACCGGCGTCTCAGGGGCACCGATGAAAGAGATGATCGGGAGTTCACGATTGGTGCGACGAATTCGCTCGTTCTGCTCGATAACGGCCAACTGCCGCGCACGGTCCTCTCGGCGGAGGGTGGCGACCGCGTCCCGTAGCGCCTCGGCCCTTTGCGCGAGACGCTCGCGTCGCTCGAGCTCCGCCTCCTGCCAACGGGAGTCTGATCGTTGATGCGCCCGTTGCGCCCGCTCGAACTCCCATTGCTGCCGTCGCTGGACGAGCCACTTCGCCGCGAGCCCCAGCCCGACGGCCGAGACATAACTGACCGCCGGACAGCGTCGATCATCCCGCGCGAGACAGACCAGGGATCCGAGCCCCGTCGCGGCGATACCCCACCGTGATGAGGTCCGACTATCTGGGGGCCGAGGTGCTACGGGGCGCACCGGTGGGGGGAGTGGCGGGAACCGCCCCGACGCCTCGATCACACCCACCAATGCCTCCTCGGTGCGCAGGACGGGAACCGGCAGCGTGTCCCGCACGACCTTTATATCTAGACGGATGCGCCCGGTCGACGGCACATCGAAGATGACCAGGCGCGGTGATCGGCCCGAGCCCACTTCGATGCGCGCACTCCGCATCGGGGTGACCGAGAGCACGGCTGGGGTGCGACCGACCTCCTGCCCATTGAGGCGAATCATCTGGCCGACCAAATCGGTGATCACCTCCACCGTGGGCCCCGACCCTGCCGCCCACACCCCCGGCTGCGCCTCGACCACGACGCTCAGGCCAGCGAAGACCACGACGCACCAGATCAGACGACCCGCTCCCCACCCGACGCACCTCACCCAAGACGCCATCCGTTCACCTCGCAATGGGGCGGCCGGTGATTACGTAGGCGGCCGCCGCCTCGGTCCTGCTTCGGCGTGGCATCCGCAAGAGCTCGCGATTCAACTCGGTGAAGGAGTAGGTGCGCACGAACGCATCCTCCGACTGGAAGGGGGACTCCCCCTCGCCCTGATAGAACACCGCCAGGACGTACTCGGCTTGCGGAAAACCGTAGCGCGCGTCCGCCGTGACCACCAATTGATACGGACTGCCCCGCCGCGGTAATTCGAGTGTCGCTCCTCCCGGTAACTGATTCTCCTTGTCATAGCGGTGAGGGAAGAAGAGCGTGGCCGACCCATCCCGCGCCACGGCGAAGAGAAAGACCCGCGCCGCCAGGCGCGTGGTCACGAAGACCTTGACCTCCTCCCCCTCCCGATACGCGTCGCGGCTCAACCGCACCTCTCCCACGAATCCCGGCGCGGGCTGCTCCGACTCGACGGAGACGATCGCGCTGAGGTCCATTCTGATTGAGTCGATCCCGAGGTCCGTGAACCGCGCGCACTCCTGAACGATTCGTCCACCGACCTCCTGACGGAATTGTTCCAGGAAGAGGTCGGTGAGCTCTGCAGCCGCGCCGACCCCACGCTCCTCACGCTGCCGCACGGTCACCCCACGCACCGAGACGCCACCGACCTGCTCCACGACGGCGACCCGCCCCTGATCCATCAGCAGCCGACGAATGTCATCCCGCGTCCGGTCACTGGGGACCGATCGCGTGAGGGCGATCGATGCGGACGGCGCCGCGAGCGGGCACACCTCCTGCGCGCCCCCTGAGGAGGTGCCCCCCCCGAGGATCATTAACCCCACGCACCACCGCAGCCACCTCACGGCCATCCGACGCCTCAGTTGGACGATTGGACCTTCCCACGCACGAGCACGAAGCAGGAGCGACCGTCCCGCCACCGAGCCTCGACGTGGACCTCAGAGAGCACCGCCGTGGCGCGGAGATGCAACACGGCGGAGCCGAACGGCCCGAATCCTCGCTCCATCCCGCGCACCGTCGTGGCCCCGCTCGCCGCGAGCAGGAGCCGTGCATGACGCTCGGCGGCCTGCCACCCACTCTCCTCACGAAAGGTGACGGGAGACACGCCGACGGCGAAGACCTCACCAACGCCTCCCACGGGCAGGGTCCGGACCCAAGCCGGCTCGCGTCCGACGCGACGGAGCGATCCGGAGACGACCGCGGAATGGACCTCGCGAGAGTCGGCCAGCAACACCAATCGCATCCCTCCCGACTCGACGCTGTCTGGGAGGCGCACCGAATCGGCCGCTGCAGCGGTCCCCTCCTCTCGGACCCGCTCCCCCATCATCGAGAGCGGCACTCCCGACTCCGACAGATAACCGGCCTCCCAGGAGACGCGGTGTGGGCGCACGAGGCCCAAGGCCATGCGCCCATCTGCCACGGCCACGGATTCAGCGACCGCCACATCGCGCCAAGCTGGGGCGTACCCCACGGCCACTCCTCGTACGGGGGCACGCAGAAACCAGTCCGGATAGGAGACCGGACTGGGGGACGAGGTCAGCTCCATCCCCAACCCAACCGAACGACACCCCATCGCACACAAACCACCGACCAGGGCGACTCCCCAGACGACGAACCGGGAGTCCGCTCTCTGGCCCCACCCTGCGATCACGGCTTCGGCGGACGCTGCGACGCCTCGTACTTCTCGATTTCCTTATTCAGCTCCTCGAAGGCCTGGGTCGCACGGAAACGGGTGTACAGCTGCTCCTGCGCCTTGACCCTCTGCATCAGGGCCTGACTCGCTTGCCCGATAGGAAGCTCCATGAGCACGTACGCGCGATACCCGCCAGACGTCGTCGGTTCGAATTCCTGCTTGGCGGGCCGCGAACCATTGATTGTCGTGTTGACTATTCCCTTGTAAGCCTGCGTGAACTGATCGAGGAGCTCGGCATCACCGCCCAGACCCGTCTCCTCCTGGAAGCGCTTCGTCATCCCGGAGAACTTGACCTCCATCTGCTGCGCCAGATTGTTGCGCCCGTCAGCTACCGCCTTGTTGATGGCGAGTTGGAGGTCGCGCGACTCGGCGGTCGCCACCGCATAGATCGTGTTCGCGTCCGTCGGGACGGAGGTGAACCAATCAGGCACCTTCTTCACGTTCACCGGCGATAGGCCCACCTGCGCGGAACCCATTCCACCGCCCGTCCCGCCGCACGCCGCTGACGCGAGCACGGAGAAGGCAAGGACACTGGCGCGTAGCACACTCGTTCTCATGACGGACCCTCGCAAGACGAAGAAAAGGAAGGACGCGACCGTACCATGTATCAAGGGAACACTACCCCCCGAGCCTCCGTACGGGTAGGAGATGCCTCACAGGCTCTCAAGCGGTTCCATGTCGCATTAACGCAATAACGCCCCCGCAGTCGATCCGTTAACGCTCCACCTCGATCCGGGCATTGTCCGGGGTCTCATCCCCCCAGAGGTGGTCGGCCAAGCGACCGCGCTTCATTCCCCGCAGGCCAAGAGGTTGAGCAGGGCAATGACCTTCCCGCCGCGGAGCACCTCTTCCGTCGAGCGTCCGTCAAACTCCCGCAAGAGGAGCGTTTCGCCGATCGTCACTAGGCGAAAGGGGGCAGAGGTCGGACCTGCGGATGAAGCCGTCACGAAAGCGCAACCTCAATCGCCTCGCCATGCAATCGTCAAACCTTTGTAATACAATCACTTAGAATCTTAAATAACTCTGAGATTTGCGGCAGCTGGCCCCCCGTGTCGAGGACCCGATCCACCCGTCAAACGAGCCCGATGATCTGGTCCCGACGCGTCCCGACGCTCACATACTGTGCCGGGCACTCCACGAGCGCCTGGATCCGATCCAGGTACGCCCGGGCCGCCGTCGGGAGATCGGCGAGCGACCGCGCCT
>Ga0194130_10009001_pt1 | contig 10427 bp, 8 predicted proteins | sample TA2KigsurfametaG_FD_160084 | JGI IMG/M metagenome (GOLD analysis project Ga0194130, IMG submission 160084) | Freshwater microbial communities from Lake Tanganyika, Tanzania - TA2015050 Kigoma 12 surface | ecosystem: Environmental > Aquatic > Freshwater > Lake | place: Tanzania: Lake Tanganyika... | reverse complement strand
ATTTATAAAAAAAATTTAAAAAAAATAAAGTAAAAAATTTTTTTCACCCTAAAAAAAAAAAAAAAATTAGAGGAAGATTCTTAAATTTTATTTTGAGTTTTTTAGATTATTTTTTTGCATTTACTAACATATTTTTTAATAGAAAATTCTTTTTTCATGAGACTTACTTCAATCATTTTATAAAATGGTTGTTAGAAATTAGACTTGGACAATTCCCTTCCTATTATAAGTCATCAGAATTCAAAGTTTTATATTTAAATAAAAAATTTAGAAAAAAAGAAATAATTTATCACCCTGATAAATTTATTAATATTTTAAGTAATTTAATTTTTAAATATATTCCTGTTTCATATCTAGAAAATTTTAATAAATATCGAAAAGAAGCTAAAATTTTAAATTGGCCGAAAAATCCTAAAATTATATTTAGCTCAAATTCTTTTTTTCATGATGATTTTTTTAAAATCTGGCTTGCAAAAAAAAAAGAAAATTTCAAAACAAAATTTATATCAGGTCAGCATGGAGGTGGTTTTTTTATAGATAAGTTTAATTTTTACGAACTTCATCAACAAAAAATATCTGATAAAATTTTAACATGGGGATATAAAAAAAATTTTACTCACAAACCTATGTTTAATTTTAAAACACTTCTTAAAAAAAATAAGTTCAATCCTGAAGGCAGCTTACTTATGGTAGATTATGAATTACCAAGATTTCCATGGTGGTCTTTAATGCATAGTAATTTTTCATCCCACTCTCATTTATATAATAAAATAAATTTTATAAAAAAATTAAATAATAATATTTCGAGCAAATTAATTTTAAGACCTTACCCTTATAATTTTAAGTGGTACACTCTTGACAAACTAAAAGAGATCTTTAAGTTCATTAAAATAGATATCAACAAAAATTTTTATAATTCTTTAAATAATATTCGAATTTGTGTTTTTAATCTTAACAGCACACTTTTTTTAGAAACTTTAAATTTGAATTTGCCCACAATAATTTATTTTGATCCAAAGCAAGATTTAATAAGAAATAATGCCAAATATTATTTCGATCTTTTGAAAGAAGTTAATATTTACTTTGACAGTAGTACTTCTGCTGCAGAACATTTAAACAATATCTGGAGCCAAGTGGACAAGTGGTGGTATAATAAAAAAACTCAAAATGCTATAAATAATTTTTGTAGGAGATTCTCAAAAAGAACTAATCATCCTATTCGTGAATTAGCCTCTTTTTTTAAACAAAAAAATTTTTACTAGCAAATTTTAGGAAAATTATATTATTTAAATTTTTATGAGACTTAATAAAAAATTTTGGAATAAAAAAAAAATTTTAGTTACAGGACACACTGGATTTAAAGGTAGTTGGCTATTATCATTATTAAATTATTTAGGGAGTGAGGTATCTGGCTATGGCTTAAATCCAAGAGATAAAAATAGTTTTTTTAATTCTGCAAAAATGAAACAAATTCTTACTCACGATGTAAGAAAAAATGTTATAAATTTAAATGATCTCAAAAGTAGTATTAAAGATATAAAACCAGAAATCATTTTTCACCTTGCGGCTCAATCTAGTGTGATTGAAAGTTTTAAAAAATCTAATACCACTGTACTAACAAATATAGTCGGGACATTAAATATTCTTGAAACTGTAAAAAATTTTGGTTTTGCTAAATGTCTAATAATAGTTACTACTGACAAAGTTTACCAAAATTATAAATTAAAGAAATATTTTGATGAGAATTCAACACTAGGAGGTGACGATATATATAGTGGTAGTAAAGCTTGTTGTGAAATTTTGACGAATAGTTATAGAAAATCTTTTTTTAAAAAAAATGACTGTAGAGTTGCAACTGCTAGGGCTGGAAATTGTTTTGGTGGAGGTGATTGGACAAAAGATAGAATTGTCAAAGATGCATTAGAGTCTTTTTATGATAATAAGGTCTTATATTTAAGGAATCCAGAGGCTACAAGACCATGGCAACATGTAATTGAGCCATTGACAGGTTATTTGTTGTTGGCAGAAAAACTTTATTCCAGTAATGGATATAATTATTGTGGGCCTTGGAATTTTGGTCCAAGTTTTCGACAAAACATGAAAGTTTTGGATTTAGCTAAAATTATTAGATCTAAACTAAATTCTAAATCTAAAATAATTTTTAAAAAGAGAGATAAAAGATTTAATAATAAGAAATTTAAAATTTTTGAATCTAAAAATTTAAATATTAATAGTGAAAAAGCATATAAAAAATTGAAATGGAGACCTGAATTGACAATACAAAATGCTGTGCAGTTGACAGTAGATTGGTACAGATCTTTTAGAGCTAAAAAGGATATATTTGCAGTCACAAAGAACCAAATTAGAGAGTATTTAGAATTAAAATAAATAATAACTGTTGGATAAGGTAATTAGACTAGAATAACTTAGTGCGCATAAACTCCATGGGATTTGATAGGACGTTGATGCATTAAGATATAATGAGTAGTTAAAAAAAACTCTTAAATATGTGAAAAATTTTATGCAATGCAGAAATTGTAAATCAAATAAATTTAAAAAAATTATTAATCTTGGAAGGCAGCCCATTAGCAGTATTTTTTACAAAAGAAAAAAATATAATTTAAGAAAATATTCTTTAGATTTATATAAGTGTCATAGGTGTAATTTAATTCAACTTTCTAAAGAGGCTGCTCCGGGAATAATATATGGGAAAAGTTATGGATATCAAACATCAATAAGCAAATTAATGATCGATCATCTAAAAAAAAAAATTAAATTTATAAATTACAAAAATTATATCAATAGAAATTCCTATATACTTGATATTGGAAGCAATGATGGAACTTTTTTAAATTTTTTTAAAAAAAATAATTATTTATTTGGTATTGACCCCTCAAGTAATAAATTTAAGAATTTCTACAGAAAAGATATAAATAGAATAAATGATTTTTTTTCGAAATCTGCAATTGATAAATTTTTAAAAAAAAAAAAATTAAACAAAAAAAAATTTGATTTAATTACATCATTTGCAATTTTTTATGATATCAGCAATCCCAATTTATTTTGCAGAGACATTAATAACTTGTTAAATATAAATGGAGTTTGGATAGCTGAGTTTTCTTATTTACCGCTAATGTTAAAAAATTTAACTTATGATCAAATTTGTCACGAACATGTTACTTATTATACTTTAAAAGTTTTTGAAAATATTTTGCGTAAAAATGGTCTTAAAATTTTGGATGTTTTTTTTAACGAAATTAACGGAGGTAGTATTGAAGTTATAAGTGCAAAAATAGAAAGCAAGCTTAAAGTAAATCATTTAAAGATAAAATCAATTTTAAAGGATGAGAGTCTTATTTCTCATAAATCTTATCAAAAATTTAATATGAGAATTAAAAATATAAAAAAAAATATAAACTCCTTTTTCTATAAGAATAAAAAAAAAAGTATTTTTGGATATGGAGCGTCTACAAAAGGAAATATTGTTCTAAATCATTGTAAAGTTTCAAATAAAAGGATGAAATATATATGTGATGCAAACATATTAAAAATTGGAAGATATACACCCGGGACTAACATTAAAATTATTTCAAAAAATGAAATAAAAATAGCTAAACCAGATTTTTTATTTGTGCTAATATGGTCATTTAGAAAAGAAGTTATAAAAGAACAGATTGGATATTTAAATAGAGGTGGTAATTTAGTTTTTCATTTGCCGCGATTACATATTATTAACAAAAAAAATTATAAATTTTATTTAAAAGAAAAATTCAAAAGGCTTTCCTATAATTATTAGTCATCTGAATAATGATTTTTTCAATTTGTATACCTACTTATAATAGAGGAGAAAGTCTGGATAACTGTTTGAATTCTATATTGATTTCAAATCAATATGTTAGAGATTTTGGATATGAAATTTGTATATCTGATAACTGTTCCTTAGAAAATATCGACCAAATTATAAAAAAATACGATCAGAAGTTAGATATAAAGTTTAATAAAAATCACAAAAATTTAGGGTTCGCACTTAATGCACTAAAGTGTGTGGCAATGGCGAAAGGCAAGTTTGCTTGGATGGTAGGTGATGATGATCTTTTACTTCCTCAAACATTATCAAAAATAAAAAATTTATTTTTAGAAAATCCAGAAGTAGAGTTTTTTTTTGTAAATTCATTTTATCTAAATTCAAATTTTTTAGATAATTTTTCAAAACCTTTTAATACGAAAAATTTACAATATGATTCAATGAAGATGGTCTCAAAATTGACAATTAACAAGAGTGTTAAATTTTGGGACATAATAGATCCCAAGGTTTCGTGGGAATTTTTAATAAGTATTTTTTTAAGTATTTTTAATAGGGAAAAATGGGAAAATAATAAAAACATAATAAATTACGAAAACTTGAAAGATTTAAGGACGTGGTCGAATTTTGACAATACTTGTATTCATCCAAAAATTATTTCGACAGCTTTTAATAATTCTAAATCCTATGTATGTTCAGAGCCTTTAAGTGTAAATTTAATTGGTAATAGAGAATGGTATTGTTTGTATGAATTTGTTGAGATAGTAAGAATCCCTGAATTATTGGATTATTATAGAAAACAAGGTCTTAGTCTGATAAAGTATCTATATTGCAAAAATTATTCTTTAAGAAATTTTTCGAATTTTTTTTTTAAAATCTTAATTAAGGGAGATAGAGCAGGTCTTAAATATATAAATTTTTATAACCACTTTTTCAAAAATCTGTTATATCCAAATGTTTACATGTCTTTTATCTATTTTATTTTTAGAAGTCTGCGAAGAATCTTTAAATCTTTAATAAAATAAATTTTTTTAGTTGAAGATATAATATATCTGCGTTGGGTTAACTTAATAAATTAACAATTTTATTTTTAAATTCATTATAAAAACTTTTACATCAAGTGCAAAAATTCATAATAAAAATTTAAGTTAATTATTTTTTTATTCTAAAATAAAATAGTTTTCATATAAATAATTGCTAAAACAAGAGTATTTCCCTATTTTAACGCAAGGAAAGTTAACATATCTTGAAATAAGCTTATATATTAGAAAAGGTTAATAATTTTTTGAGTATAAAAACTGTAATTATAAATTGAATATTATTTAAATGAAAATTAAAAAAGAAAATAGGTCTGCAATTATTCTATGTGGTGGTAAAGGAACTAGATTAGGAAGCTTGGGAAAAGAAATTCCTAAAACTTTGGTAAAGGTTCAAAAAAAAGAAATCTTATGGTATATAATAAATATTCTCAAAAATAACAATTTTAATCATATTATACTTCCGCTTGGTTATAAAGGTAATTTAATTAAAAAATTTTGTAAAAAAAATATTAATTTTTCAATTGATATAGAGTGCGTTAACACAGGACTAGATTCTAATATTGGAAAAAGAATTTCGTTAGTAGAAAAAAAAATTAAATCCCAGAATTTTTTGCTTTTGAATGGTGATGCAATTTTCGATATAAATTTTGACAGAATTTACAAGGAACATAACAATAAAAAAATTGACATAAGTTTTTTGTCAACAGAGATTGTTTACCAATATGGAACTATAGGAGTTGTAAATAATAAAATTCAGGATTTTAAAAGATATTTAACTTATGATTTATTAGGGATTAGATCGTCAATTAATTATAAAGCCTATAATTATTCTGGAATGTCAATAATAAATACTGCAACGCTTAAGGCATATAAAAAAATTTATTCTAAATCAAAAAATTTTGAGATTGATTTTTATGGGAGATTAATCAAAAAAAAGAAAACTAGATTGATTAAAGTAAAAGGTTTTTGTTATTCAATAGATAACGTTAAAGATTTAAACGCAGCTGATAAAAAAAAAGAAAACAATCGCGCGTTTAGCGAGGTAGAGAGAATTAAGAGATCATTCATTAAATAAAAAATATTAATTGAACATTAAAAATATAAAATATTTAATTTGTTATAAAAGCAAAAATATAAATTTACTTAATGTTTTTGAATTGGACATTAAAAAAAAGATTGTAAACATTTTAAAAATATAAAAATATTTAAGTGCGTTAGATATTATTTATTTCAGATCTAAAAATTTTTCTAATATTAAGATTATGTAAATAAAATATTAATTATTCATTTAATTGATTACCTTATTAACTTACAGGAAATTATGAAGAGATAAAAAAGCATTAACGCACTTCATTGATATTAAATAAGTATAAAATATTTATACAGTTAAGATAAGAATATTTGCAAATAAATAAAATAAAAGTAAAGTGAAGTGAAGGTAAAATAAATTATCAATTAATAAAATAGAAAATAAAAATTATAAAAAAGGACTGTTAGTAAAAAATATTATAGATTATTGATATTACTTAAGAATGTGCACGTTTAACATTAGAACTTTCCTAATTATAATTAAAAATTTGTGCTTGGATTAAAACAATATTCGTTATTAATAATAATTATATTTCTCTCGAATATATTTATCCTTTTTTTAATAAAAAATTATAAAAAAAAATTTTTAAATAAGTTCTTAGATCGCGAATTTACTAAAGTTCAATCTTTTCATAACAAACCAATATTACGTGTTGGGGGAATTTTTATTTTTTTTTTTATACTGTTATCATTCCTTTTTTTTAAGGACATATTAATCTTAAGGTATATATTTTATATGGCTATTCCTGTTTTTTTTTTTTCAATTTTAGAAGATTTTAAAATTAAAATCAGTCCCGTTATAAGATTGTTATTATTATCTATATTAATTTTTTTTTGTGTAAAATTATTTAATCTGAAAATTTATTCAGTTCAATTTTATAACATCGATCAATTTTTAAACAGAAGTCAAATTTTTTCTCTAATTTTTTCAACTCTATGTATAATTTTGGTCATAAATGGATCTAATTTTATTGATGGATTTAACGGTCTTTTAGGTATTCATTCTTCAATAATAATTTTAATATTAAGCATTATCAATCTTTTTTTCGGTATTTTTGATTTATTTTTTGTATCTATTCTATTTTTTATATGTATCTCAATTTTTTTATTTTACAATTTTCCAAAACCGAGAATTTTTTTAGGAAATAGTGGTGCATATTTAATTGGTCTAATTTTATCAATTCTAGTTATTTTTACCTCTCAAAAAACACAATATCACAAAGTTTATCCTTTCTTTTTTGCATGTTTATTGAATTATATTTTTTTTGAAGTTTTTTTTTCGTTTTTTAGAAAAATTTTTTATGAAAGAAAAGACCCACTTTTTCCTGATAAGAAACATTTGCACATGCTAGTCTATAAAAATTTAAAAACACATAACATGACTACGTTATCAATAAATTTTTTTTATCTCATTACAATAATTTTGGGTTTATTTTTTTTTAAAAATTCAGGCTTATTAAAAGTTTTATTTATTATACAAATATTTTTATACTTAGGTTTTTATTATATTTTAATAAAAAAAAAATAGATTTATGTTTATTTTATTTTTTTTTAAGGACGATATAGAATCTTTTTTGATTATTTAATCAATTAAAAAAATTTTTTTATGTATTTTTTTGGAAACTAATGGGGAGTATTACTATGAAAAAAAAAAATTTAATAACTGTATTAATAAATTCTTATAATGGCGAAAAAACTATACAAAATGCAATAGAGTCTGTTTTATTACAAACATATAAGAATTATGAAGTTTTAATTATTGATGATTCATCGACTGATAATACTGTAAAACAAATTAAAAAATTTAAAAGTGAAAAAATAAGACTTTACGTGAACAATAAAAATATCGGTCTTGGCAGAAGTAGAGTATTAGCTCAGTCAAAAATAAGAGGCGAATTCGTTTGTGTTCTAGATCAGGATGATGTTTGGAATAAAAATAAATTAAAAACTCAATTAAAATTTTTTTTGAATGATGAAAAAATTGGTTTGGTTGCTACTGGTTATAAACTAGTGGATGAAAAAAATAAAATAATATTTTTTGAAAATAAGCATTACCATATTAAAAACTTTCAAAATTATTTATCATATAAAAATATTTTTGGACATTCCACAATAATGTATAGGAAAATATGTGCCAAATCGGTTGGGTGGTATTCAAATAAATTAACTTATGCTCAGGATTATGACCTAACTGTTAAAATACTTGCAAAATATAAATTTGTATTCTTAAAAAATTTTTTTGTTAAAATAAGTGTTAACTCAAAATCTATGACTAATAGTAAGGTTTTTTGGATTAATAAAGTAAATGAAAATTTAATTATTTTGAGAAAAATAAGAAACCTTTATAATTTAACTTTTATCAATACAGTAAAAAATTACTATTCTGTATGTAAAGAAATTATCAAAATCTACTTAAGTAAATGTAAAATCATTTAGATTGTTAATAAAAAGATTAATTTTATTTTAATGACCAAAAAAAAAATTTATATAGCCGGTTGTGGAGGAATGCTTGGAGAGGCATTTTATAAAGTCTTTTCAAGAAAATATAAATTAAAATGTACAGATATTGATAAAAATGAAAAGTGGTTATCCTACTTAGATTTTCGAAAATATAAAAATTACTTTATCGATGTAAAAAAATTTAGTCCAAATTATTTATTTCATCTTGGAGCCTATACAGATTTAGAATTTTGCCAGAAAAATAAAAAAGAAGCCTATAAAACTAATACACAATCGGTAATAAATGCGGTTAAGATATCTAATTCATTAAACATTCCACTTATATATATAAGCACAGCAGGTATATTTGATGGGAAAAAAATCTCTTATAATGAGTGGGATAAACCAAAACCTATAAGTCAATATGCTAAAACAAAATATTTAGGAGAAGTTTATGTTCAAAAATATTCTTTACAGTATTTAATATGTAGGGCTGGCTGGATGATGGGTGGTGGTCCAAGAAAAGATAAAAAATTTGTTCATAAAATTATTTCTCAAATAAAAAAAGGTCACAAGGAGTTATTCGTGGTTAATGACAAATTTGGAACTCCAACCTATACTCACGATTTTGCAAAGAATCTTAAATTATTAATTGAAAAAAAACAGTGGGGTTTATTTAATATGGTTTGTTCTGGGGTTACATCTAGATTTGATGTTGTGAAAGAAATATGTAAAAATTTGAATTTAATTAATAAAATTAAAATTAACTTAGTCAAATCCACTTATTGGAAAAAAATTTATTTTGCACCACGCCCTAACTCTGAAAGACTTATAAATAGAAGGCTTAATAATAAAAATCTTAATATCATGAGAAATTGGAGGACTTGTTTAAAAGAATATCTTAAAAAATATTATTTAAATAATAGCAAACAACTCGATCTTAAATTAATTAAAAAAAGCTTTACTTAGTTTATTTGTTAGATTCATGGCTAATAAATTTTATACTGCATAAGGATAATAAAAACCAAAAATAAGTACCATTGACTGATGTAAAAATACTCCCATAGCTTCTTAGTGGAATTAATTCTAAAATCAAAATTATTATAAATATAATAAAATTTTTACTTTGATTTAAATTTTTTATTAGACTCGTAAATAAAGCTAATAAAAAAAAAATAAAAATGCAGGCACCAAGAATTCCGACTGAAGAATAAATTTCTAAATAAATATTATGTGGGTGTGTAGAACAAGTTATTAGTAAGTTTTTATCAAGACTCTTAAGATTATAACAATTTATACTAAATGATTTGTGCCCAGATCCTAAAAGGTAATTTTTTTGAGTAAAAAAAACTGAACGGTAAATGTTGAAATAATTATCAAATATTATAGTTTTTTTTAAAGTATTTTTTTCTAAATCAACTTCACCAGTATTTATTTGATTGTAAATTCCTTTAATAGAATTACTTATCGTCTGGGGAAATATTAAATATCTATTTTTAACAGGATTATAAAAAATTATCAGTACGTAAAAACACGCTATAAGCAAGATTAATGTTATTGAAAATTTTTTACTTATAAAACAAATTAATAAAAATAGAAATAGAAAATAAATAATTGTTGGCATTCTATCTAAAGTAAGGATCGTACTTAGACCTGCTAAAAATAAAAAAAAAATAAAAAAAAAATAATTTTTTTTTTTCGAAAAAAAGAAAAATAAGGTGATAGGTATAAACTTTTGAATATACGAACCTGCAATAGCTTCATGTTCAAAAAAACTATTGTAACGGCCATTAAAAGGTTCAAAACCAAATATATTTTTACCAGTAAGATGTTGTAAAATAATATCTAGAGAAATTATGATAATACTTATTGTAAATATTTTTGATAATTGGTTAATACTTAAAATTTTTTCATAAAATAAGTTTCTAATTATAATAAAAAATAAAAAAAATCTTATTAAAAAAAAACTTTTAATTAGGTTCAAAAATCCAATTTTTTCAAAATTAATAATTGAGACAAAAAAAAAAACTAAAAAAAAAATTAAAAGTATTAAATTA
>Ga0194130_10008996_pt1 | contig 10431 bp, 13 predicted proteins | sample TA2KigsurfametaG_FD_160084 | JGI IMG/M metagenome (GOLD analysis project Ga0194130, IMG submission 160084) | Freshwater microbial communities from Lake Tanganyika, Tanzania - TA2015050 Kigoma 12 surface | ecosystem: Environmental > Aquatic > Freshwater > Lake | place: Tanzania: Lake Tanganyika... | reverse complement strand
GCTATAGACGGTGTTCTTAGGGGAACTTTAGTAGGAACCGTTGCGGGTAACGTTTTGGGTAACGTTTTGGGTAACGTTTCGGGTAATGTTTTGGGTGACGTTTCGGGTAATTTAACAGGAGATGTCAAAGGTTCTGTATTTGCAGACGATTCAACTCTTTTAGTAGATGCAGTAGACGGCAGATTTTTTGGTAACTTAACTGGAAATGTTATAGGTAGCGTCACCGGCAATATTATTACTAATTCTATAAGTTCATCTGACTCTAGTAGTATAATCTGCGATACTCCATTTATTTTTGAAACTAATTTACTAGTAGAAGGAACAATGACTGTTCGAGACGGGGGAATTTTTACATCTACGAATTCGACAAATTTTCCGTTAGCCGTTAATGCTGCGCACGACGACGATCAATCTGCGTCATTCGTAATCAGAAAATCTAGAGGAACTTTAAATTCTCCGACTTCATTAATCAATCAAGATAGAATAGGTAGTGTGGTTTTTTCAGCACACGACGGAAATACTTATATTCCGGCAGCATCTATACAAGCAAGGATAGAAGGAACGGTATCAGCAGGTGTAACTCCAGGACAGTTGAGATTTTTAGTCAAAGACCAAACCGGTCTAGAAATAGAAGCTGCGACCTTAAATTCTTTTGGAAATTTATTCTTATACGGAAGAACTTCTGGAGCGAGTCCGTTACAAATATTTTCTGCACACGATGATGGAGCAAATGCCAGCAACGTGATCTTGGTTAGATCTAGAGGAACTAATAGTTTACCCACTACTCTAATTAACGGCGATCCTGTCTTCGATTTCGCTTTCGCGGGCTATGATGGAACCAGCAATAGAGCAGTGGCTCAGATTCGTGTATCCGTCGACGATGCAGTTTCGACTGGAGTCGTTCCGGGAAGATTTGATTTCTTTACCACGAACTCGACCGGTGTCAGCGCATCGAGAGTACAGATTTCAACTAGAAAGACCACTTTCAACAATATGCCGGTCTTGCCTACATATGCCGACGAGACTGCTGCAGATACCGCCATTGGAGGATCAGGCAGTAGGGTAAACGGAATGATGTATTATGATACAGCTCTAGGAAAAGTCAGAGCTGTAGCTGGCGGTTCTTGGATAGACCTGCACTAAACGATTTCTGATTCAAAGATAGATATTATATCCTTCCATTTGAGACCAGGATTATCATATCTGAATTTTTTACTTCGAAGGCTTAATGCGATTCTGCAGGTTGAAGAAAGATTAGTAACTCTGTGCGGTACTGAAGCATTTACAAGATATGCTCCGCTGGTCATAGTATAAGACTTAGAAGGCTCTAGATCCGTTTCTAAAAACACAGTGGTCTTTCCTCCAGAATCGTATATTATTTTTTGATGTTTGATCTTCTCATCTTCCCAATACTCCATCACACTGTCTTCGCCATAAACCCAGTTGATACCCCAATGTAAAGAATTAGAACTATGAGGATTATCTCTATGTAGGACACTTTGTTCTTTTCCTGTCCTTATAAACAAGCTAGTATAATCCCAAGATATATTTTTGTATTCTAACCATTCTTGCTTAAAAATGCTCTTAGGATCGGGATAAAAAATTTTCGATCCTCGGAAATCCTCAGGAACTAATTGACATATATCATCTAAAGATAAAGTAACATCTTTTATATCGGGTAGATTTAACCGATAACAGTAATCAGATTTATCCATGATCTATTTCTAAAATATCACAGATATCTTCAAGGCCATCTTCTTTGATTTTTCTTAAAATCCAATGATGTACTTCTTGAAAATTTTCAATGTATTCTGTCTTTTCTTTAGAATATGTTAACTTAATATCAATATCATCTAAAAATTCTTTTTCGATCGGCTTTCCAAATATTTCTACGGAAGAAAAATTAGAATATAAATCTTCATAGCATACAAAATTTATGTTTCTGTGTTGGTGACAAAATTTTAAAAATCTAAAAAAGTTTTCGATCTGTTTTACAAAATTATTATAGGTGAGTGAAAAAGAAAAGTCAGGAACAATAAAGTCCTTACCTTTATATCTATCATTAAAATTATTTCTCGAAGATAGACTCGAATAAAAATTTTTAATAATCATACTAGTCATCGCATCTATAAACTTTTTTCTGTATAATATTATTGAATGATCTGTTGGAAATTCAAAATTAAACCAACGATCTGAATCGATGAATACTTTTACTATAAAAGATTGATTCAAAGAAGATAAACTGTTGATAAATTTTAACCGTTTATCCATCTCTAGATTTTTCCAAGATATCAAATCAGCTCTAGTTATAAGGATTTCTTTTAAAAGAAAATTCCTTATATTTTTTACATCTGATATATCTCCTGATATATCAATAGAAGGTGAATCTATTAAACCGTAGACTACCCCTTGAGTCAAATTAGAATTTAATATTTTTTTATAATCACCCCATGTTTGAAAATTTCCTAGATGAAAAAATTCGTCCAAGTTCCATACGGGTGCAGATTCGCTCATAGTTTTACTAATAGCTACACATAAATTACTAGATCCAGATCTAGGATGCGTTAATAGAAAGTATGACATATGAATATTTATCGGTTAAATATACTCATGGATTTGTTCTATCACGACTTAAAAACTGTTCCTGTAATCAAATGCAACATCGAATCTTTAAAGTCTAGGTTCGACTTGAAGCCTTTTCAATATTTTCATAAAGTATTTGATCACGAAAATCATATTTGGCTATCTACAGAATTTGAGCAATGGTTAAGCCAGTTCGGCCTTCATATACAGCGTCTAGAAATATTTCATACAGAGCCAAATAGGATAACAGGTTGGCATACTGATATGAATCCTCCTACTGATTGGGTTAAAATAAATTGGGTATATGAGAATGGAGTAAGTTATATGGAATGGGCCGATTTGAATATAAAAGGTCCTTTAATATCAAGGCCCTCTGTAGCAGGAACATCATATGTAAGGTTCGAACCAGAAACTACAGAAATGGTCTGCAGACATAATCTCATTGGGCCAACATTGATAAACGCAGGTAGACCTCATAGAATAGATAACAGTAAAAATACCGACAGATGGTGTTTAAGTGCGATACCTTGGTATACCGACAAAAAATGTAGAGTTCTATGGCAAGATGCTATAGAAATATTTCGAGATCATTTAATATGAATTGCTACAAAAAATATTCTTATAATAACATCTCAGAGAATATCTGCGTCTATTTAGAAAATAATAATCTAATTTATAATAATGAAATTTTTTATAACAGTTTAGATCATAGAGATTTTTTTCTAAATTTTCCCGACATAAAAAAATTTATCGACTCCTTTGAAACTCATTGTATAGGTATCGGGTTAATTAAAATATTTTACAACAAGGTAGCCATACATCAAGATAATTCTGCGTCTAATGGGGGAACTGTTAGATTAAATTGGCCGGTATTAAACTGTGAATATTCTGAAACAATATTCTATGAAAATTTTAACGGAGTCAAACACCGAAAGTTATTAGACAACGGAATCGTGTTCCACGAGTATCGAGACGATGATTGTAAAGAAATAGATAGAGTCTGTCTAAATTCTCCCACGGCGCTGGACGTCTCAATTCCACATAGAGTCTTGTGCCAAAGATTTCCTAGAATTTCTTTATCTTTTCATTTAAAACCAAATCCAACATGGCTTTTATTATGAGAACCAACGAACAGATATCTAAAATAAAATCCCAGATCGAAAATCCTAGATCTGTAGAAAATTTTCTTTCAATTGAAGAAATAGATTATTTGATTGAGATTTATGATAAATCTGATAATTTAAATGATCCTTATCTAGGAAAAATTAAAAAGAATACTGGTCCGGTGACATTAGATTTAAAACCTCTTCTACATGATCCCATAGTCTCTTCGGTTATGAAAAGTATCGAACGAGAAATTGGAAAATTTGAAATGACAGCAGGATTATTTTTTAAAACAGATTATCCTCACATCATACACAATGACGATACATTTGAATTGCCAGATACTGTGTATAAAGCTATCACTATACCGTTAAAAGTTTACGGAGAAAATATTATAGATTATCCTAGCTTATGTTTTTTTGATCAGACATACTTTCATGGTCCGGCGAAATTCTTCAAGGGAGAAGAATATGTGCCGACCTACTATAATAAACAGATATACGATTATAACGAAGTTGAAGATCTAGTAGAAGGATCCTTTGATGAAACTCTCTATAAAAAATATTTTACCCATATGAAGAAGGCTTGGTTAGAGGGACTGACCTTACATAGCGCCATCAAATGGATTCCTACCAATGCTATTATTTTTGATAGCATAAGATTACATTGCGCTAGCGATTTTAGAAAACAAAACATAAAAGAAAAATTAGCAATAAGTATATTCACAAAAAAATGAAAGATTTAATATTCCTTCCTATTGAAATAAAAATTGATAAAACAGTTTTTGATATCGACAGTCCTCTACATAAAACTTTTCAAGGATTATGGGAAACACAAATAATACAACCAGATAATTTAGAAATTAAAAACATATTAGATCAACTTCCGTTCGAAACTGTTAGTTTGATAAAATACAATACTCAGGCCACTGATATCCCGCCACATGTTGATGTGCAACCAAATTATGTTAAAAATTCGAACGAATATGACCATATAAAAGAAAACGAACCGGCAGGTTATCGTATCGTCCTTTCTGGAAGCCCTGATAAGTTAGAAGTGTTCAACGGAAAAGAATGGAAAACTGCTTTCCTTCCTTCATGCCCGTTTGCCTATGTTTTAAACTCAACTGATGTTAAGCATAGGGTGATAGGCGAAACAGGGAGGAAGACTTTATACTTTCGAGGGTTTTTAAACATTGAAAAGCATCGAGAACTAATTAGAATAAATTTAAAAAAATATTCCGATTATGCAATCTACTGTCAATGAGTATGCTGTAGATTTCCAATAACTTTAGCAACATTTTCAGAAGTCATGGCAACATTTAAAATTAAATGGATGCTATTATTAACCCAACTAATCGTTCGATGTGTGTGACGAGTGTTAAGATAATACACTCTACCGTGTTCGATCTGTAATTTTCGATCATCCATCCACCAGTCATAATCCAACGGTCCGCAATTATTAAGAAATACGATAAGACGAAAAACATCTCTAGGCATTGAGGGATGATCTCTATGAGGAACAAAATATCCCCCTATGTCAGACTTTATTAAAAAAGTTCGGCCTAGTGGTTTCCATTGATCTAAAAATGGTTTAAGGCTATGACAGGCGTCATAGACAGCCGTTGGTTGATTAAATTCTAACTCGCTGAGTCTTCGCTTGGCTGCATACGATGCTTGGGCTAAACTAGGATTAGTTTTGTGATCAGTCCCGGGTAAACAGGTAAGTGTTAGAGATTTTCTATTATTAGGTCTGTCAGTCCTAGGTAAGTAATCTTGCCAATCGTTATCAAAAAATTTAATCTCTGACATGAACTGATCACAATTGATTTTCCAATTTAACGGTTCGAATATACCTAAATTTAATAAACTAAGTTCGTTGCTTAGATTTTCTAAATCAGCATTCTTTGAATCATAACCATGAGATCTTCCGCTGATGCCTGGAGGTACTATTACGTTTTCCATATATTAATTTATCTTGTTCCTGTGTCTATTTTTCCTAATTTGGAAAAAGCCCAACTCCTTTCGGTACATTGCCAACATCGATTACATCGGCCTTTGGTTTGTTCTGTACAGGTGTGAGTCAGCTCGATTAAATCTTCAATATCTTCATCGTAAAGGATTTCTAAAATATCAGTTTTAAGCAAATCAACGAACGGAAAAATTATCTTAGGATCATCGGATTTAGTAGCTCTCTTGGGAGCACCATCTAGATCGTCGAGCTCTGGCGGATTTTTGTTTATCGCGATAAACAAAAAATCTACTGGATATTTTTGAAATATATCTTTAACGGCTGTTACGCTTTGCTGTCTGTGATGTGCAGTAGGATCTCCCACTTTTATCGTTTTTGGAAGGTTTATTTTAAATTGTTTGTTGAAATAATCTATAACAGGATTGGCATATAGTATAGCTCCATCTCTTTTTGGAATCGTAAAGCATTGGAGATCAATATTTCTATTTGCTTTTAAAATTAGATGCAGAAGAATAGCACTATCTAATCCTCCTGAAAGAAGTATGCCATATTTTTTATCACTGAAAATTTCTAATGATATTTTTTGTTTGTTTGATCCGAAGTTTTCTTCCATACTTTTAATTTATCTATAAATTTAATTTTATAAATATTTTTATGTTTGATAGTATACTTGCAGCAAATTTAAACATCAATGCAGATTATGAAAAAATTTCTCAAGAAATTTTGCAGTGCAGAAAGCATTGGGAATATTCGCCTATTTGGAAAAAGTGGATAGATGCTGCCAATGAAGGAAAAATTTTTAAAGTAGAAAGCGATGAAAATTATGAATCGGTTTCTAGACAATATTTTTCTAATCATGTTCTAAAACACGATCGACGGAAATTTAATGGGGTTTATACATTATACCTGCGCAGTCCGGGACCAGAATATCTTTTTTCTAAAAGAGGATTCGGTATAACCAAATATATAAATCATAACGAATGGATTTGGAAAAAATCTCTAGAGAATTCTATACCGTATACTATAGAAACGATCTCAAAATTACCTTTTCACCATATTGGTTTAGTGAGAGTGTTTATAACTGAAAACACATTTTTTCCTACTCATCATGACTATGAGGCAGAAAAAGATAATAGACCCGAAGATAATATCGATCTAGGTAAAAGTTTAGGAATAAGTATCGTTCCTCTAACTGGAGATGTTCCTTTGAAAATTTGGTCTTCTTGTGATAACATAGTTAAAGAAGTCCCTGGACATGCACACATATTTAGAGATACACAACCGCATGGTGTTCCATTTACTGATAAAATTAGAATCACTATAAGGATATTTGGTGACGTTAATTACGACGAATTAGAAAAACTCGTCGATAAAGATTCGATCATTTATTAAATTCTAAAAAATTTAAAAAAGACTCGATTGGCATTTTCCACTGATCAGTATATTGAAAATAATCTTTACATTTTGTAAACTTGATTTCGTTGCAGAGATCTTTTATATTCTCTGAACCATGAAATTTAGATCTTAGTTCAACATCTATCCAATTTTTTTTGTAAACCAAATATTTTTTTGATCTACAATTATTCACTCCTCCTGGTGAATTATCAAACAGATGACCCATTATTTGATCTCTTCCTACCGATAATACGATTTCGGGAGTGTATTGGAAAAAATTCAAAGCTCCTTGAATATTTTCTTTCACGCAAAATCTCATCCAAGCAAGAATGTATTCAAATTCGGTGTAATTCCATTGCGGCTTATTGTCGATCATATCTTTAGATACATATAGATCCCCATTACCTAAAATAGGATATCCATTAAAATTCTCATACACTCGATAGATTAATTCCATCGTAGGCAACATTTCTGGCTGAGTACATTTACTGTCATGTATTAAGATTTCGGCCCTTTGACTTATTAAAAATTGGACAACATCTAGATCGTAGTATGTATGATCAAAGGTAAATTTCTTTTTTAATTTTTCTATATAATCTATCTCGTGAATATTGAGATCATTTTGGAATCGATTAGAAATAGTCTTAAATTCTTGTTTACTGTCTATAAAAGATCTTACGACTATTTCGCTATCAAGACCGCCGCTCAATAAAATTGTTGGAACTCTATTTAGACTTTTAGCGGCATCGGCTATTTTATCACAGACTCTTTTGGCTTCTTCTCTTAACGATAAAAACGGTCTACGGGATTTGGTATAGTAACATTGGAATTTATCATTAGGCGACGATCTTAAATTGCAAATTCCGTCATTGTAACCATACGAAAAATTTTCATCAAACATCTTGCTTTTTAATCAAAAGTGGCAGCAGAATAGTACATGGATCAAATTCATATTTTTTGTCGCTGATTGATTTTCCAAAATCAAAACTTGACGATCTATGATGATGATTATTATGCCACCCATTACCCCAACAGATCAATCCTAAAATTGGAATATTTTTAGAGTTATCATTAGTATCGAAATTTCTGTATCCGCCGTGCCCGTGGCAGAAAGTATTAACTAGACCCTCACCATGAAACGCCAGCACAGCAGGAATAATAAAAAACCATAATAAGAATTCTAATGAAATAATAGATGCGACAATCCATGACGCATATATGATCACTTCATAATATTTTGCTGTCCATACCATGATATTATCCCTAAGAAGATCTGTTGCATATTTGTAATTGACTTTCTTGGGATCATGTTTTATTATCCAACCTAAAAAAGAATGCCACTTCCCATAAATTATAGGACTGTGTTCGTCTTTTTCAGTATCGCTGTGTTTATGATGATATCCTCTATGCACGGCTGCCCACCAGATAGGATGCCCTTGGCAAGACACTATCGATGCAAAAATTAGTATTTTTCTTGCGATCGAATTAGATTCAAAAGATCGGTGTGATGCCCATCTATGCAGACCTATGGCAACTCCTAATCCTCCGATAAAAACATATCCTAGTAAAAAATATAAGACGTTATACCACGAAAATGAAACATAGGTTAATAAAAAAATACACAGAACATGCAGCGGTAAAAAAACAGTTAACACAAACTTATAATTTTTCATCAAGGATTTCCTAGAGTAAATATTTATATGATAGAAAATGAGTTAGAATTTTTCAACGACATCGATGAAAAAAGCCAATTGTGGCAAGAATGTAGAAAATTTATAGAAAAAAATTGTACTAAAGATCCATTGTATAATAACTACCTAAATCTAGATGGTAAAAAATTTTTATTTTTTAATGGTCTGATACATCGCGAAAAAATAATATCGTTCGGCGGCGTTGAATACAGTCCTAGCAAATGGGGAATAGAAATAGCTCGAGTTCTTACGAGATTTTGGATACACCCAGATTACAGGAGTCAAGGATTAACCAAATGGTCAAAAAATAGAACACGATTTAGTCCTATCGTATTAAAAGAGCAGTTAGATTTTTTAAAATCTCAACCTCAAATCGAGGTAGCTATGATTACTCGAGAAGGTGAATACGAGAAAAGTTTTCTGGAAATAGTTAAATTAGCATCGTCAGTATCTAATGATCCTTTTGAAATAGTTCCAGGGTTGCATAAACTAGATAGAAAATTAAATGATAATAATTATCAGATGATAGCGATTTCGTCATTGCATAAAGAAAATAAAAATGCAGTGATCCTTAAGGCAAAAAAACTAGGATTTTTTAAAGATCATGAATAAATTTTTCGTTAAAGATTGCCCAGAAAATATTTCCATATTCGAATGGATTTCGAAAACTGCTAGGTATCAGGAAGCCATCGATGACATAGAAAATCAAAATAATTTTGATGATTTAGTAGATATACCTCATTCTCTAAATATCAATGACATTACAACGATGACGAAACAGGTAATAGACGAGTTTGGAGTAAAAGGTTGGCAAACAACAAAGGGTGAAAGTAAGTCTTACGGTGGTTTAAGTTTGGTTTACAATCCGGATTTGTCCGACGATATCGATCCTAATCAAAATACTTTGGGAACGAGAAAAAACAATCCTGCGCAATTCTTTTACGATTCTACTGAAAAATTTAACTCTGTCAGAAATACCTATTTTGATAGTTATGGTTTTAGAAAATTATCTCCCTGCGTTTCAACCAGTTCGTTAAATGATTTTATTTCGGATTTCGACCTTTCTCTGACAAGAAGCAGGATAGCTGTTTTAGATGCATCCTATTATGATAAAACTGGCGAAGATTTTTTATGGCATCGAGACGAAACGGTTTTTGAAAACGTAAGAATTAACATCCCGATCGAAACAGACGAAAATTTTATGTTTCAGATCGAAAACAAATCCTCGATCCATCTAAGAGTAGGAAAGATTTATACCTGGAACACTAATATTCCTCACAGAGTTTATTCTACCATGAAAACGAATACAAAAAGAATTCATATCGTATTAGGATTTTCTCCTTGGGTAGATTATCACGAAGACGAAGATGCTTTTATAATCAACGAGTTTTTCGGAAAGATGCATCCCATCGAAATTATTACAAAGGGCTTCGCACACCCTCGTATAGGTCATTCGTAAACGATTTCTATTGAATCTATCAATTCTCTATATTTCTGTTCTAGTTCTTGCCTATCCTTACCTGTGATATAAACATACCCGTTATTGCTTATCGCAACATCGTTTCTAGGAAGATTAATCTTATTGTTGGTAGGATACTTTATATAATCAGCTAAGAATTCTTTTTTTATAATTAAAGATTTAATTTTTCCGGCTTTAAATGGCAAGCGTCTTTTGATGGTGTTTTTA
>Ga0194130_10008994_pt1 | contig 10432 bp, 15 predicted proteins | sample TA2KigsurfametaG_FD_160084 | JGI IMG/M metagenome (GOLD analysis project Ga0194130, IMG submission 160084) | Freshwater microbial communities from Lake Tanganyika, Tanzania - TA2015050 Kigoma 12 surface | ecosystem: Environmental > Aquatic > Freshwater > Lake | place: Tanzania: Lake Tanganyika... | reverse complement strand
AAGTGATGTAAGGCCAATTCCTGAGAACATGAAAGAAATATTTGGCTTAGAATATCCAAATCAAACATGGGAAAGTTTAACAGATAATGTTAGATCTAGTTTTAAAAATAGATTTGGTTATTTAAAAAAATATCATGACTCTATTAAAAGATTACCTAAGAATTATATTTCCTCAGATGAGTTAGCTGATATTATAAATGTAGAAAGAAAAAAAATTGTTTCATCTGACTACAGTGAAAGATTTGTAAATTTTTTGAAAGATACCTTACAGAGAAAAGAAATATATCGTGGTCAACCTTATGCTTCAAATAAAAGATATTTTTTTAAAAGTCCAACTGAAGCGCAAAAAGTAAAAATTCAAGAATTCATAAAAACTTTAATACCTGGAGTAGCCTATACACAAGCCAACACTCTTAAAGATCAAACAATTGCAAACATAAAAATTCTTTATAGGGATTATATAAATTCGAAAAAAAATTGGACTCTCCCAGAGTTTACTGAAAATCTTCTTAAAAAGATGACCTCTCATCAAGCAGGTCATGCAACTATGAGATTAGCTCAAATATTAGGAGGTTATAAATTTAATAACATGGAAAAATTAAAAAATATCAAAATAAACAGAAAAGCCTCTAAAAAAATATTTGATGAAATGGCAAAAAAACCTTTTGGCAATCCATATTTCTCATCTCACAGAGCAATATCCATGGATCTTATTGATGAAGAACTCGGTAGAAAAAGAGGAACCTTTAGAAAATTTAAGCAAGACGCAGTTGAAATTTTAAGAAAAAATAAAATATCACCAGAATCTTTTAACATTAATGAAATAGCCGGTATTACTGCAAACACTAGTTATACAAGAGGTGGAGCTCCTTTTTCTCAATTTATAGACATTATGGATTCAAGAATAAATCAAGGTGCAGGAGCGGCAGCAGGTTTTCAAGGAGATTTATCAAGTGCAAGAAAAAGAATACAGGAGGCAGAGCCATCATTAAAATCTAAAGTTCTTGAACGCCAAATAAATATTATAAACAATAAAGCAAAAAAATTAGAAAAAGAATTTAAGATACAATTACCAAGAATTATACCGATTGGAGAAATTGAAAATGCTTATGGTGCGGAGCGTTTACAAGAGTTGAAATTGAAAGGATTAGACATTCAAGGCGTTTCTAAAAAACTTGGTTATAGTCTTAAGATGCCAAAAGGATCTATCACTATAGAAGAATTTGTTAAAAATCCTGAGCTTCAACAAAAATTAATTAAAGCATTTAAGGGTCCAGGTGGAGGAGGTGTTTTTAAAATTGCTGCCTTTTTAGGTGCTTTAGGTGTTGGTGGCGGTATTCTTTCACCCTCAAAGGCTGAAGCTAAACCACCCGGCATGGACGATCCGATGAGCCCGAACTTCGTAGATATAAATGAGGCTCGCTTTGATGATTTTACTTATGAGCCAGCAAAACAACCATTAGTAAAAAATGTAACTTACGATAAGGATAGAAGTATTCTTGTGACTGGTCCTGAAACAAGAGCAAGTCCAGAAGATGTTCTTATGATGTTAGCAGCCACAGAGAATAAACAAGAACAAGAAGAATCAACTTTAGGTGATGTAGTAAAAGATGCTGCGATGATTATAGGAGGTGCCACAGCCGCGTTCGCCGCTCCAGATGTATTAACCACGATCAAAGAATCAAGAGGCGCGGGCCGCGGAGCGTTGAGGACTGCTGGTGATGTGGCTCTTAAAGGTTTCTATAGACTTGGTAGTCCATTAGCAACAGCTGGGTTTACTTTACCACAAGTGTTAGATGAAGACACTACAGCAACCGACATAGTAACCGATCCTTTAAATTATCTAGGACTTACGACTATGGAAACATTTTCAAAAAGAGCAGGAGCGATTGCTGCCCCTGCAGCTGCTAGAGCTTCTGGAATAGGATCTCTTTTAAAAAATTATAGGTCACTTGAAAACGTAGGTGAAGCAACACCTGGAAAATTAAATGCTCTTTTTAGGTTAGGATTAAGTCCAAGAGTTATTGCTGGAGCTTCTAGATTTTTAGGTTTACCAGGTTTAATCGCATCTAGCGCTTATTCCTTATATGATTATCTTTCTAACAGGGAGTCTGAATAATGGATCGTAGAGACTTCATGAAAATTTTAGCGGGCATTGCATCTCTACCGATTGTAGGTAAATTTTTACAAACTGGTAAAATGAAAGGTGCAATCAAAGGCATGGGTAAAGTGCTTCCTAAAGTTCCAGGAATGCCTGAATGGTTTTCACCTCTTGTTAATAAAATAATGAAAGAAGGAGTAGATATAACTCCTGAAGCTTCTAGAGTTAAAGATATGACCATTGTCAAAAAATTAGAAGTGCCTTCTGCAACTGGAGAGACGGATGTAATTACACTTACACAAAATAAAATAACTGGACAAATTACTGTTGATGCTGATGTTTCTGGTGGAGCAGCAGGTTCACCTTTTGAGTTAAATTATACACCACCTAAAACAGATATTAATATACAAACAGGAAAACCAGTAAAATATTCAGGTGATTTTTCTGTAGTAGAAAATAGACCAAGAACTACTGGTGAACCAGGAGGTTATGAATTTGATTATGATTCTTTTGATATAGATAGTGCTTATAGTGATGTTGAAAAATTAGAAAAAATTGGAACTGGAAAAATAAAAGATGTAAAAAAAATTGAGCAAAGAGCAAAAGGTAGAAAGATGTTAGAGGATTCTCCTTATGAAGATATTATGGATAGGTATTCAGATCCAATAGAACTAGATGATGTTGATTTTGCAAATGGTGGTATAGTTAACTATGCTCTTGGTGGATTGACAAAAACAGTTCCACCTGTTAAAGGTCCAGATTCACAAGGTGTTGAATCATTGTTTAGAAGAAGGTATAATTAATCATGGCAGAGATTGATAAGTCATTACCCAATACAAAAACTACTGTTGAAATTCCAGGTCAAACTGAAATAGAACAATCTTTTCAAGAAGACTTACAAGAACTACAAAATAAAGACGTTGAAATAATTCCTACTGAAGATGGTGGGGCAGAAGTATCTTTTGATCCAAGCGTTGCATCAATTGCTGGAGGAGAAGATCATTATGCAAATCTTGCAGAGTTTTTAGATGAATCTATTCTAGTAGAAATTGGATCAGATATTTTAGACCAATACATTGATTATAAAGCTTCAAGACAAGATTGGGAAATGTCTTATACTAGTGGCCTTGATTTACTAGGATTCAAATATGAAAGACGAACAGAACCATTTCGAGGATCGAGTGGAGCAACTCACCCTGTTCTTGCAGAAGCAGTTACACAATTTCAATCACAAGCATATAGAGAATTACTACCATCAGATGGACCAGTAAGAACTCAAATTGTAGGAAAGGTAACAAGAGAAAGAGAAGATCAAGCAAATAGAGTTAAAGACTTTATGAACTATCAAATTATGGATGTTATGAAAGAGTATGAACCAGAGTTTGATCAAATGTTATTTTACTTACCACTATCAGGTTCTACTTTTAAAAAAGTTTATTACGATGCAATATTAGGTAGAGCAGTATCTAAATTTATTCCATCTGAAGATTTAATTGTTCCATATTCAGCAACGTCACTTGAAGATGCTGATGCTATTATTCACGTAATAAAAATAACTGAAAACGAATTACGAAAACAACAGGTTTCTGGATTTTACAGAGATGTAGAATTAGGACAACCTCCACTTCAAACTAATGAATTGAAAGATAAACAATTAGAAATTGAAGGTGTTCGTATTAACAAAAACAATGATGTGTATACATTGCTAGAGTGTCATGTAAATTTAGACATTGAAGGGTTTCAAGATAAAGATCCTCAGTCTGATGAACCAACAGGAATTAAACTTCCATACATTGTAACGATTGAAGAAAGCACAAGAGAAGTTTTATCTATTCGTAGAAATTACAAAGTAGATGATCCTATGAAAACTAAAACAAATTATTTTGTGCATTTTAAATTTTTACCTGGACTTGGTTTTTATGGTTTTGGTCTAATCCACATGATAGGTGGGCTATCACGAACAGCGACCTCGGCTTTAAGACAGCTGTTAGACGCCGGCACGTTATCTAACCTGCCAGCCGGATTCAAGATGAGAGGTATACGAGTGAGAGATGATGCACAACCAATTCAGCCAGGAGAATTTAGAGATGTAGATGCACCAGGCGGAAATTTGCGTGATGCGTTTATGCCTTTACCATTTAAAGAACCATCCGCGACCCTCTTACAATTAATGGGTATCGTGGTAGATGCAGGACAAAGATTTGCCTCTATTGCTGACACACAAGTTGGTGACATGAATCAACAAGCTGCCGTTGGAACTACTATTGCATTATTGGAGCGTGGATCAAGAGTGATGTCTGCAATACACAAACGATTGTATGCATCTTTAAAACAAGAATTTAAATTACTATCAAATGTATTCTCAACTTATTTACCACCATCATATCCATATGATGTTGTAGGTGGAGTTAGAGAAATTAAACAAATGGATTTTGATGACAAAGTAGACATTGTTCCAGTTGCGGATCCAAATATATTTTCTCAAAGTCAAAGAATTTCTATAGCGCAAACAGAATTACAACTTGCACAATCTAATCCTCAAATTCATGATCTGTACCAAGCTTATAGAGGTATGTATCAAGCTATTGGAGTTCGAGATATTGATTTAATTCTTCCACCACCAAAACAACCGTTACCAATAGACCCTGCTTTGGAACATATTACAGCAATGTCACTACAACCTTTTCAAGCGTTTGCTGGACAAGACCACCGAGCTCACATTGAAGCTCATTTAAACTTTATGCAATTGAATATGGTAAGAAATAATCCTGCAGTTGTATCAGCTATTCAAAAAAATATACTTGAACACATATCTTTGATGGCACAAGAGCAAGTTCAAATAGAATTTGTGCAAGAATTACAACAGTTACCTATCTTACAACAACAAGCTGCTATGGATCCACAAGCTGCACAACGAATTCAGAATCTAACTATTCAAATTGAATCAAGAAAATCTAGATTGATAGCTGAAATGACCAGTGAATTTGCAAAAGAGGAAAACAAAATTACTTCTCAATATGATTCTGACCCATTATTGAAGCTTAAATCACGTGAAGTTGACTTAAGAGCCATGGAAAATGAACAAAAAGGCAAAGAAGCTGATGAAAGATTGAATTTAGACAAGATGAAAGCCATGATGAACCAACAAAATCAAGAAAATAAACTTGCACAAAGCGAAAATTTAGCTAAATTACGAGCTGGAGTAAGTCTTGCAAAACAAGGCGTCCAACAAATGAAAATACGAGGAACATAATATGGAAAAAGGTCCTAAGAAGGTAGCCAAAGTAATGAGAGAGTTTAAAAAAGGTGAACTCAATATTGGTAAGTCTTCTAAAAAAGTGAAAAATCCTAAACAAGCGATTGCAATTGCACTTTCTGAAGCTGATATGTCTAGAAAGCCTATGGCTAAAGGTGGAGTAGCATCAACATCTTCACGATCAGAATATGGAAATTTAGTAGATCACTCACAATTTACTCAACCAAATGGTCTTTTAAAAGGTGGAATTGAAGTTGAAGTATCAAATCCACAAGAGACACAAATGGAACAAGTTGGTGGTCAACGGGCAATGCTACCGGAGAAAAAAAGAACAGCGAAGTGGTACTAAATTATGTTGCAAATGTTAGGAGCAGTTGCACCTCTTGCTAAAGTACTATTTAATACAATTGAAAAAGCTGTTCCTGATAAAGACTTACAAGAAAAGTTAAAAGCTCAACTACAAACTCAACTATTACAATCCCACACACAAGAACTAACGGCTGCAGCTAAAATTATTGAAGCTGAAGCAAAAGCAGGCTGGTTTGCATCATCTTGGAGACCACTTCTGATGTATGTATTAATCTTTATTTTAGTATGGAATTATGTTATAGGACCAGTTATAAAAGTATTCACAGGAGCAGTTATCTCTTTTGAATTACCTGGCGATGTTTGGACATTATTGAATGTTGGACTCGGAGGTTATGTAATAGGTAGATCTGCTGAATCCGTTGCAAGGACAATGGCAAATAGACCTGTGGTAAACAAAGAACAAGAAAACGGATAAGGAGATAAAATGAGAAACGATTATGGAATACGACCAAGATCAGCAATGATGAAAGGTGGAAAAGTAAAAAAGAAAAAAGGTTTTCCTGATTTAACAGGTGATGGAAAAGTAACTTTCAAAGATATTCTAAAAGGTAGAGGTGTAATCAAGAAAAAAGGTGGGATGATAAAAAAAGGTAAAAAATAAAAACTATGAAGTCTTTGTTAAAAATTTTAGGAATGAGTAAAAGTAGACCGGTAGAAATGATTACCGTAAAACCAAGTGCATCGTTATCCTCTAAAGATAAAATTAGAAATATTATAGATAAGCTCACTAGTAAGTCAAAAAAAATTGAATCTGAGTTTAAAAAAATAGAAGGTTCGACTAAAAAAATGGATGAAGACTTAAAAAAACTTCTTGAAAAACAAAAAGGATCATCAGAATTTGAAGATCTAATTAAGTTAGATGATGATATTGAATACAAAAAATCTGGTGGTTTAATTAAAGGTAAACCAAAACTTGCAAAGAAAGGTTGGAAATGAACTGGAGAGATTTTTTAAAAGAACGAATACGAATTATTAGAGAACGCGATTGGTTTCTTCTCGAAAAAAAAGAAGGCTTAAAAAGAGAATCAAGACCGAGATGTAAAGATAATATTTTTAACAAAGATATGAAAGGCATCTAATGGGTAAACTTTGTCCAAGAGGAAAAGCAGCTGCAAAAGCAAAATTTAAGGTGTATCCAAGTGCTTATGCAAATATGTATGCTTCTGCTGTATGTTCTGGAAAAATAGTTCCAGGAGGTAGAAAAAAGAAAATGGGTGGTGGTAGTATTTCACAAGATAGAAAAATGGTATCCAATTATAAACAAGGCGGAATCGCCAAAGGTTGTGGCGGTGTGATGGAGAATAGAAGAAAAGTTACCAAGAAGTACTAACATGGGCTTACGTAAATGGGTTCAAGAGAATTGGGTAGATATTGCAAATAAAAGACCTGATGGTTCTTATCCTAAATGCGGAAGAAGTGGTGGAGAGAAAAGAAAAAATTATCCAAAGTGTGTTCCCATAGCAAAAGCTAGAGCCATGAGCAGAGGCCAAAGAGCTTCAGCTGTAAAAAGAAAACAACAAGCTAGTAATGTAGGACCAAAACCTTCAAACGTTCCAACATTTGCAAAAAGAAAAAAAATGGGTGCAGGAGGATTGGTCTAATGCCAAGAGGAACTTGTTGGCATGGATATGAACAAAAAGGATTTAAGAAAAAAGGAAATAAATCAGTTCCTAATTGTGTAAGAGTTGGAAAAGCAAAAGGTGGATCTGCAAGAATACCTAGAAAGCCAGGCCAACCAGCAGGATCTAAAAAACATTCTGATCTATACACAGATGAAAATCCAAAAGGCACCATTCACGGTTTAAAATTTGCAAATGAATCTGATGCTAGAAAAAGTGTGGCAAAAATTAGAAAAAGCGGTAGATCTCATGCACACAAAATACAAGCTGCAATTGCTATGGAACAAAGAGCACGTGTTATGGGTAAAGGATCATCAGCAGGTGTTTACCGAAGATATATTGATTCAGTTAAAAGAACTAAAAAAGCAGATGGAGGCATTGTTGATATGACAAGAATGACATTTATTTAATGGGAGATATTTCAGTAAAAGGAAAAGGTAGAGCAATGATGGCATCTGGTGGAAGAGCTGCAGATAATATGCCATCTAGAAATAAAAAAAACTTTAGACCTACAAAGTCTGGAGCAGGCATGACACGAGCCGGTGTTATGGCCTACAGAAGAATGAATCCCGGTTCTAAATTATCAACAGCGGTTACTGGTAAGGTGAAACCAGGATCAAAAGCTGCAAAGAGAAGAAAATCATACTGCGCAAGAAGTGCAGGTCAAATGAAAATGTTTCCAAAAGCTGCAAAAGATCCTAATTCACGATTACGACAGGCTCGCAGAAGATGGAAATGTTAAATGGATGATGTTGTAGAATTTTCTACTAAATTAAGGCGTTTATTAAAATCTCAATTAGATAACTTAACTCTAACTGTCACATCAGGGAATAATGTTGACAATATGGAAAAATACAAGTATTTACTTGGCCAAATTCGTGTATATGAATACATGCTACAGGAACTCTCTAACCTGCTAAAGACAAAGGAGCACAAAGATGACAAAGGAAACATTGTCAAACTCGACTGATGAAATACCAAAAGTCGTTTTAGGACTAGAAGACAAGTATAAAGAAGAAGATAAAAAAACTGTACGAGCAGAAAATGTTACAGAATCTTTATTAGATAGTTTACCACAACCAACCGGTTGGAGAATTTTAGTATTACCATTTACTCCCAGAGATAAAACTAAAGGTGGAATTTTAATATCACAGGAATCATTAGATAAACTTCGGATATCTACAAACTGTGGTTATGTTTTAAAACTTGGACCGCTAGCGTATGGAGACAAAGAACGTTATCCAACGGGTCCTTGGTGTAAAGAAAAAGATTGGGTGATTTTTGCAAGATATGCAGGATCACGATTACCAATAGAAGGTGGAGAAGTGAGACTATTAAACGACGATGAAGTTCTTGGGACTATTAAAAATCCTGAAGATGTTCTTCATCATATTTAAACATAGGAGAAACTATGCCAGAAAATAAGCAAGAAAAACTAGTTGATGTCGGCGAAAAAGAAGGAGCCGAGATTACATTAGAAGAAAACAATGGGCAAACAAAAGCCGTTGCAGAAGAAAAGGTAGAGGAGAAAATTGAAGTTCAAGAGGAACAACCTGTTGAAGTTAAAAAAGAAGAAGTTAAATCAGAAAAAGTAGAAGCTAAAAAAGATGATTTAGATGATTATAGCGAAAAAGTTAAAAAACGTATTGCTAAACTAACTCATCAAATAAGAGAAGCTGAAAGACAAAAAGAAGAAGCAATTTCTTACGCGCAATCGATCCAAAAAGAAAAAGAGTTTGTTGAATCGAAGCTTCAAAAAACAGATACTCGATACATTTCAGAGTTTGAAAATAGAGTTAAATCTAGTTTAGCTAATGCCAAAATAGCCCTTAAAACAGCTATTGACGCAGGTGATATTGAAGCTCAAGTCAACGCGCAACAAGCTATTGCTGAACTTACTTTGGAGAATGCTAGACTAAATTCTTTAAAAGCAAATCAACAAGACTTGCCTAAAAAAGAAGTCGCTATAACTCCACAACAATCAACAATTTCAAAACCAGATCCTAAAGCAACAGAGTGGGCTGAAAAAAATACTTGGTTTGGAAATGATTCAGCAATGACTTATACTGCTTTTGATCTACATAAAAAACTTGTAGAGGAAGAAGGATATGACCCTAAAAGTGACGAATATTATGCAGAAATAGATAAGAGAATAAGACTTGAATTTCCGCATAAATTTGGTAAAACAGAGTCAACAACTACAGAAAGCACAGTTAAACCTGTGCAGAACGTAGCATCAGCTAAACGTCCAGCTCAAACAGGACGCAAAAAAACTGTGAAACTCACACCGTCACAAGTAGCAATTGCTAAAAGATTAGGTGTGCCACTCGAAGAATATGCGAAACATTTAACCGCGAAGGAGGTATAAGCATATGGAAAATGATAAAATAAAAACCCCACGCGCGAGCGAAACTAGGTCTAAACAAGATAGACCAAAAGTTTGGACTCCACCATCAAGTCTAGATGCACCGCCTGCGCCAACTGGATACAGGCACCGATGGATTAGAGCTGAAAGTGTTGGCTTCGATGATACGAAGAACGTTTCAGGTAAATTACGATCGGGCTTTGAACTTGTGAGAGCGGATGAATATCCGGATCACGAGTATCCAAAAGTTAAAGACGGCAAATACGCAGGTGTTATCGGAGTTGGTGGCCTATTGCTGGCTAGGATACCAGAGGAGATCGCTAAGTCTCGAACTGATTACTTTGAAAAAAGAACCAGAGAGCGAGAAAATGCCTTGGCAAACGATCCTCTAAAGGAACAGCATCCAAGTATGCCTATTTCCAAGGAAAGGCAGACTCGTGTAACTTTTGGTGGCTCAAAGAAAAACTAATTATTTAGTAATTCCTAAACCAACAAAATAAAACTAACTCTTAAGGAGATAAATATGGCAAACGACACAGTTGCCTTTGGCTTTAGACCATTAGGCAAAATGGGTGGAGCACCGGCTGTAGGTTCGCAGAATCAATATGAAATTCTGGATAACTATAGCTCGTCTATATTTCAGGGAGACTTAGTTACATTAAGTGCCACAGGTAATGTTCAAGTAATTCAAACTACAACTGGAACAAGTATCTTGGGAGTGT
>Ga0194130_10008992_pt1 | contig 10435 bp, 6 predicted proteins | sample TA2KigsurfametaG_FD_160084 | JGI IMG/M metagenome (GOLD analysis project Ga0194130, IMG submission 160084) | Freshwater microbial communities from Lake Tanganyika, Tanzania - TA2015050 Kigoma 12 surface | ecosystem: Environmental > Aquatic > Freshwater > Lake | place: Tanzania: Lake Tanganyika... | reverse complement strand
GAAGTAGAGCTTGATTGGGATCCTCGTATCTCCCACGGCAGTTTGACGTTTTGCCAAACGCTCCGCCACGGGAGCAATGCGGCTTCTTGAAAGACGAAAGCAAGTTTGTTCCGCGAATCTTCCACCGCTTGGCCATCGATGTGGATCTCTCCGGAAGCTGGTGTGATCAGACCTGCTACGGCCCTGAGCAAGGTACTTTTACCGCATCCACTCGGGCCCAAGAGCGATACGATCTGACCTCGTGGAACCGAAATGTCCAATTGGTCCAGAACTCGTTGTTCCGAATTCCTATGTCGAAACACAACGGTGACTTGATCGCATCCGATCGCGATATTTGGTGTTTGCATGGATCGCTAAATGGCCTTTGCCGTCGGAAAATCTGCTGTGATCAATCGATCGATCTTGGCAGCAAGAACAAAATCGTTTTCGCTCAAACCCCCTATCGCATGCGTTGTTAGTTCAATCTCCAAAACGCGATACCCAGTCAGATGCAGGTCCGGATGGTGCCCTTCGGCTTCGGCAAGTTCAGCGATGGCATTTACGCATCGGATCATCTCGACAAAATTCGCAAATCGAATGGTCCGTTGGATCCAGAGGCCATCGTCTCGCAATCGCCACTGCGGGATCGCTCCCAATTGCTGCCGTGAATGCTCCAGTGAGCACGCGTCTACGCCACCTTCACAAGGGACACATTTCTTGGAGACGAGATCGCTTGCGGATTCAATTTGCATAGTAAAATGGTTTGGTGGATTGGAGGTCGAGGGCGCTTTGTACCTGCGTAGTTTCACTACAATGGTTTCCAAAAGATACCAGCGTTTGCGTTGTGATAAAACGGCATCGCAGACTCGGCCTTCGTTTTTATTGGTATCAGTTACTCGGGATGCGGGAGGGGTTGTTCGGATGAATCGAGCAAAACAGAACGCCGATTCGTTGATGTGGCTGCTTACGGGCCGACGACGAAGGGTGCCTCCCCTTGGATTCGGACTGCTGGTCGGGGTAGGGCTTTGGAGCTTGCTTGCGATCGGTGCTCGCGTTTGTGCTTCCGATTGGGGGACGCGGGACAAGGAGTTCTCGGAGCAGATCCTTCCGGTTTTGACCAAGTCGTGCTTTGGATGCCATGCCGGCGCGGAGGCTGATGGTGGATTGTCGCTGGTGTATTTCAAGGATGCTCGGGGCGTTTTCAGGGAGCGATCGATTTGGGAAAAGGTCGCTCAGCGGGTTGAGCTTGGAGACATGCCTCCCGCTGAAGCAGATCCATTGAGCGTGGCCGACCGGAAGCGAATCGTCGAATGGATCCGAACGACACTCAACGATATTGACTGTGGCAAGACCCCCAATCCTGGAAGTGTAACCCTGCGGCGTTTGAACCGATTTGAGTATCGCAACACGATTAAAGATCTTTTTCAAATCGATTATGAGCCTGCGACCGGGTTTCCGGGCGATGATGTTGGCTACGGCTTTGACAACATTGGAGATGTATTGACTCTGCCCCCTCTCTTGATGGAAAAATATGTCCGGGCTGCCGAGGAAATCAGCGAACGAGTGATCAAAGCACCTGATCCAGGGCCGGTTTTCGAGTCGCCTCGAAAGATCCAGCAGTTGCGGGCAGACTCAGGCGGCAAAGCCGAAGGAAATCGGTTCGTTTTCTTTTCCAATGGCAAGATCCAGTTTGAGGAACAAGCTCCTTGGACGGGACGTTATACCTTGGACGTTGGTATGGCCGGCTCTGCGGCCGCTGGCCAGTATCCGAAAGTGGTGGTAACCGTCGACGGAAAGAAGGCTGGTGAAGTGACTGTCGAGACGGAATCACCGGACAAGGCCAAGGGGTTTGAGATTCCTTTACGGCTACGGACTGGAAAACGAAGTATCGAACTGGCATTTGTAAATGACAAGTACATTGAGGCAAAGGGTGGCAAGTCTGCACAGGATACCAACTTGTACATCTATGACATGAAGTTGCGAGGTCAAAAGCCTTCGGAACCAACCGCAGAGGGGGGGCTGCCAGCATCCCATCGCGAATTGGTACGAGATGCTGTGCCCTCGGCGACTCGATCGCCTCGCGATGCGGCTACTGAAGTTCTACGCAAAGTAGCGAGTCGTGCCTATCGCCGACTGGTCACGGAGGAAGAACTCCGGAGACTCACTGATATCGTCGTGGCAACGATGGACGAAGGAGAGTCGTACGAATCAGGGTTGCAGGTAGCGATTGCGGCGGTTCTCGTCAGTCCGAATTTTCTTTTCAAGATTGAGGAAGCAGAGGAGAAGCGGGGACAAGAATTCCCGCTGCTCAGCGAGTTTGAGTTAGCGACTCGCCTCAGCTATTTTCTTTGGAGTTCCACCCCTGACAAAGAGCTTCTTTCGGCGGCTGCGAAGAAGCAATTGCGAGATCCGGTGGTGTTGCGGCGACAGATGGAGAGGATGATTCGCGATGAGCGAGCCCGTGACTTTGTTCGAAACTTTGCAGGCCAGTGGTTGACGCTTCGGAAACTGGAAACTGTCGTCCCCAATGAAAACATGTTCCCCACATGGAACGAGGAGATTCGAGATTTAGCGAGGACCGAAACGTACTTGTTTTTTCTGAATGTCATGCGAGAAAACATGAATGTTATGCGTTTGCTGGATGCGGATTTTACCTTCCTCAATGAAAAGCTTGCGAGGTTTTATGGCGTTCCAGGAGTCGAAGGGGACCGTTTTCGCAAGGTTTCATTGAAGGGTCAAAAAAGGATGGGGTTGTTGACCCATGCTTCGATTCTGGCCGTGACCAGTAACCCGACTCGGACCAGTCCGGTGAAACGGGGAAAGTGGATACTCGATAATATTCTTGGTACGCCACCTCCCCCTGCTCCAGCTGGTGTTCCTGAGCTGGAAAAAGGAGAACTGGTAGGGACATTGCGCCAGCAGTTGGAACAGCATCGTGCGAACCCTGCTTGTGCTTCCTGCCACAAGCTTATGGATCCAATGGGATTGGCCCTTGAGAATTACAATGCGGTAGGTCTTTGGCGAACCCAAGACCGCGGTAGCGATATCGATGCTTCTGGAGAATTACCCTCAGGGGAAAAGGTTCGAAACCCGGGCGACTTGATCCGCGTCTTGAGGGACAATAAGTCTGAGAGGTTTTTACGGACGCTGACTGAGAAGCTTATGGTGTATGGTATCGGTCGGGGGCTCGAATATTACGACCGATGCGCGATCGACAAGATTCTTCTTCGGGCGAGTCAGCAAGATAACCGTTTTCAAGATCTCATGTACGAAATCATCATGAGCGATCCATTTCAACGCAAAGGGTTGCGGGAAGAACTATGAAGATTCCACGATTGTCCCGTCGAACAATGCTTCGAGGTGTTGGCACTGCAGTCGGCTTGCCTCTGTTGGAGGCAATGTTGCCTACTCGGAGCGTGCTCGGCGCAGGTCCAAGCGATCAACCGGTGCGGATGCTATTTATGATGGTTCCCAACGGGATCCACATGCCAACATGGACTCCGTCGACCGAAGGTCCCAAGTTTGAACTGCCTCAAACCCTGGCCTCTCTCGAGAAACATCGTGCGCATCTCTCTGTCTTTACTGGGTTGACGCTGGATGGGGCTCGCGATCATGGTGATGGACCTGGAGATCATGCCCGAAGTGGCGCATCGTTTTTGACCGGAGCGCATCCCCGAAAAACGGACGGTGCGGACATTAAGAACGGTGTTTCCATCGATCAAGTTGCCGCGCAGGCGATAGGGCATAAAACTCGATTTGGATCGTTAGAGTTAGGATTGGAGGGGTCTGCTCAATCCGGCAACTGCGATAGCGGTTATTCATGCGCATACTCCAGCAATCTGGCTTGGAGAAACGATTCGAGCCCTTTGGCGAAGGAAATGGATCCTTCGGCGGTTTTCGAACGGCTATTTGGAACCCCCGACAAGGTCTCCGAGGGAAAGAACCATCAGTCGCGTGCGGGAAAACGAAAGAGTATTTTGGATTACGCACTTGAGGATGCCAACCAATTGAAGAGGCGGCTCGGAGTGGCGGACCAGCGGAAACTTGATGAGTACCTTTATGCTGTCCGAGATGTCGAAAACCGACTGCTGAAAACCGATAAACTTCAAATTGGAGAGAATGGTATTCCTAATTACTCTCGTCCAGCGGGGGTGCCCCGAGAGTGGGCGGAACATTGTCGGTTGATGATGGACATGATCGCACTGGCGATCCGTACCGATGCTTCGAGAGTCCTCACCTTCATGATGGCGAACGAAGGAAGCAATCGTGGTTACCCCGAGATCGGTGCTCCAGAAAGCCATCATGAATTATCGCACCATGGTAAGAGTGCTGAGAAGCAGTCCAAGTTACAGAAAATCAACACGTTCCACATCCAGCATTTGGCATATCTCGCTGAACAACTCGCTATGGTGCCCGAGGGCAATGGAACATTGCTCGATAACTGCATGATCATCTACGGCAGCGGAATCTCAGACGGCGATCGTCACAATCACGATGATTTGCCAATCTTGATGCTGGGAAACGCGGGAGGTCGGATCAAGAAGCCAGGGCATTGGCGATTCCCGAACAACACGCCATTGTGCAACTTGTATCTTTGGATGCTTCACCAAGTCGGCGTCAAAGCGGATCGCTTTGGGGATAGCTCTGATTTGCTAAAGTTCGGTTGATGCGGCATGGAGCAGATGCAGGTTAGGATCCGCATCTGCGGACAGATGTGACCGGCATCTCCTGGACGCTACCCACCAAGAGCGGAAATGGTACCAGTCCAGCCTCGGTACCAGACTAGTTGCCTGACATGACTGACGCCATTTCCTCGTTGCGGAGTTCCTCGATCAATGGCCACAATTCGTCGACTTCGTCTTTGAATAGGTTGCCGATAAGGATGTCCGTGATCAGGTGCTTTTTGTCTGGGTTCTCTCGAACTAACTGGCCGAAGTTCAGACCATCGTAGAAGGCACGGACTAACGTTCTCATGCGATTCATCGCCTTGAGGTGAAGAGGTTCCCAAGCCCGCAATCGAGCCTCGGAAGGGTCATTGACGTCGAGTGCATCCGCAATGGCATCGCCCGCCATTTCCGCAGATGTCAGAGCCAATAGGACCCCGGAAGAATAGAGTGGATCGAGAAAGCCAAAAGCATCTCCGACGAGAACCCATCCGTCTCCGGCGGCTTTGCTCGCTTTGTAGGAGTACTCTTTGAGCACGCGGTACTCACCGCAGCATTCGGCACCTGCGATACGAGGTTGTACGCCCGGGCACCGTGCGACCTCTTGATGGAAGAGTGCCTCCGGATCCTTCGTGTCCCGATTTCGGAAAAGGTAGTCAAAATCGGCGACCACGCCGACGCTGACGACGCCATCATGCAGCGGGATGTACCAGAACCAACCCTTCTTGCCTTGGGTCTGGATGACAATGGTTCCGCCAGCGTCGAGCCCTGGTTCCCGCTTGGCACCTTTGAAATACGACCAGATCGCCGCTTTCTTCAAGTCTGGGTCCCATTGGCGAAGATTCATTCGGTCGATCATCATCGAAGATTGGCCACTGGCATCGACAACGACACTCGCACGCACTGTCTTCGTTTCTTCGCCTTCGCATTTCACCTTGACTCCTACAACGCGATCGCCTTCCGTTTCCACGTCCATCACGCGAGCACCTTCGTGAGCGATGACTCCATGAGCGCGAGCGTTGTCGAGCATCAATTGATCGAATTCGCTACGGAGCACTTGCCAAGTTTGTGATCGTTCGTGGGGATCGTACTGTTCAAATCGAAACGGCTCAGACAGCTTTCCATGTTCGTTGATGAATTGCACGCCATACTTCTTGGTGAAGTGACTCGTTTTCATCTTGTCGAGGAGCCCGAGGCGTTTGATCGTCGGATAGCAATAGGGAATCAGGGATTCACCGACGTGGAACCGAGGGAAATGATCGCGTTCGAACAGAGTAACACGGTACCCGCGTTGAGCGATAATGGTCGCTGCAGCGGTGCCAGAGGGACCGCCACCGATCACAACGACGTCGGTTTGGTTTTCTGCTTGAATCATCGTACGTACTCCTTGGCCCTTATACCTGTTCGGAACTAGTAAGACTTTGGTTTCCAATCGCTGCCGTCCGGTTCGTGCGGATCTCGCACGCGAGCGAGAAGTTCGCACAAAGATCTCATCTCCTCGACCGAAAGATGCCCCACTTGCGCAACGTGTGTTTTTTTAACTTTATCTGCGAGGTCGGCGAGCAACCCCATCCCCTTGGGGGTGATCCCGATCAAAACGGCTCGGCGATCTTCATCCGAGCGACTTCGGTCAATCAATCCTCGTTCCTGAAGCTTGTCGAGCATCCGCGTGATGTCAGGTGCTCGAGAGATCATTTTGCTAGAGATTTGGAGTGTTGGTACTAAGGCAGGGGCAGCCGATTGCAAAAGCCGCAGAACGTTGTACTGTTGAGCCGTCAAATCCAACGAGTTGAAAAGTTCATCCTCGATGGCTCGCATCCGGTCGTAGGTTCGCCACAAGGACAAGTAAACCTCTTGAGCGGGCGAATCGAATCTCTTTTTACTCGTCTTGCTCAAGGTCGACATGGTGCGAACCCATCCATAGCGATCAACGGCTTAAAGGGCTTACTGGTGGTTGCGTAAATGCGTAAACGGGTCGCGGGGCTCATCGGGCGTGTCGCCTACCCACTCAGAACCCTCACATCGGAATAATAGTCGTCTGAACAAGCATTGTCCAGACAGTAATTTTGGATGGACTGGCCCAGACGGAGAGAAAAAGGCGGATTGGAGGTGGGCCAAGGAGGGGGGGGCCCGGTCATTTCAGGTCATCTAGGTGCTGGGAAATTTGGCGGGTCAGGATGCCGAAATCGGAGCCGAAATGTTCGTAAAAGTCTGAAAGGCGATCGCCCGCGGGGTACGGCAGAAACGGCTCACGTTTGCCTATCTTTCGGAGGTAATTGATGTACTGTTGATTTCTGCGTTGGGCCAAATAATTGCTGAGAGCCCAGGAAACCGTGTATGCATCCAGAGTTTCCGACTGGAAGAGTTGGTCGTCACGAACGATGTCCTCGAGCATGAAGCGAAGTCGTTTTGGATCTTTTTTGAGAGTCTGCCAAGCGGTTTTTTGAGAGCTGGGCCAATTGCTAGAACGGTTTCCTTTTGCGTAATTGCATAGCGAGGGGGCTTCGAACTGAACGGCGAATCCCTCGACGATCCAAAGTGGGTTTGCGGCCAGACGCTGGTGCAGTCCGGTGTTGAAAGCGATTTGGTGGGTGGCCTCGTGGCAGATTGTCTCCAGTGTCGCGTTAGAGTCGGAGTCGTTTGGGGATTCATAAAGGACGATGCGGTTACTGCTTTGCGAGTAGTAACCAACGCATGAGGAGGGGATTTTTGCCCCATCGCGCAGGGCGTAGTGGTCGAATTCCGAACGATTCCCCAATACGATTGCGATCAATGGAAAATCAGGAGACCGCTGCGTTAATCCGCGATTTGCACAGAAGAGTGAGATCGAGTGATGCATCCGAAGGAATCGATCGCTCCACACTTTTATTTTTTCGGGTCTCGCGACGATCAAGTACGGATGCGCAGAGCGTATCCGATAGCGATTACCGAACTCCCGTTGCAAGTCCTCGCTGAGCGACTTGATATCCTGAATTCGAAAGGGTTCTGAAGTGATCGTCTGATGGACGATATCGTGGCTTTTGATGCTGGAAATCGTGCCGTTAGGTTTCATCAGCATCATGCCATCGACAAACAATCCGATCGGTAGCCCCATGCTTGCCTCTGCACGTTGCTGAACCCAAACCATGGGTGGCGGTCCAGGCATCGGTCGATTGGAAGTGGGCGACAAGGGGGCCGATGGGTGATTGGGTGGGATTGCCGTTGGCGAAATAGTACCGGGATTATTTGCAATTTTGGAGTTAGCCGCCGAAAGGCCATTCTCTGAATATTCGACGCCCCCCCTAGCAGAAACCCAGTGAGCAAATCCTTCTGATGGAGAAACTGCCGCTGATGTTTCTGATTGATTTTCGAAGGCAGGGCGATCCAAACTTGGCTCAAGCTTGTTTTCGGCGGTGGGCAATGGACGCTGAATTTCACAACCGGTGACGGCGATGCATGCCATTAGAACGAGGAGCAGCCAACGGCTTTCCGGGATACCAAAGGGGTGAATCAAGTTGGCTGTGTCCCTTGGAGAGTCTCGTCCAATGCTCAGAGGTTGAGCATTGCTGTCATTGCAACAACTACTTTCCCTAGGGGTGGGTTGGGTATCGATGCCATCATTTTTCGAATGGAACTCGGTTGCCAAGGAATCGGATGAAGCAATTGTGGGGGTTGTGCCGATAGAAACAGCGGGTGGTCGTACCGGTTTCTGAACCCGAGGCAATTGCTCGCAATTGTTAGGCGATTCCGTTTCGGGGTTTTGTTTTGGTGTCCTGCTTTGGATCGAAACGCATGAAGAATACGATTCGTCTTTGCCTCGTTCTCCATAACCATCAACCGGTTGGGAACTTTGACCACGTTATAGAACAAGCGTACCGCGACAGTTACTTGCCGTTCCTCGATGTGTTCGAAGGCTACGAGCATTTGAAGATCGGTTTGCACACTTCCGGGCCGTTGATGTTATGGCTGTCAAGCAACCACCCTGAATACCTCGACCGCGTTCGGCGATTGGTGGCAGTGGGGCGAATCGAAATTATCGGTGGCCCCTTTTATGAGCCGATATTGACGATGCTACCAAGCCGTGATCGCATCGGTCAGATTGCAAAGTACACACGGTGGTTGCAGAACGAGTTCCACTGCGCGGTTTCGGGCATGTGGATGCCGGAGAGAGTCTGGGAAAGCCAACTCACGCGGGACATTGTACCCGCAGGCATGCAGTACACCATTCTCGATGATTATCACTTCCAAGCGGCGGGTTGCTCATCATCCCAGCTAACGAATTATTTCTTGACCGAAGACGATGGGCACGTATTGCGTGTATTCCCTGGTAGCGAGCGTTTGCGTTACTTGATCCCGTTTGCTGCCCCCGCCGAGACGATTGATTATTGCCGATCGATCGCTGAAAAAACCTCTGGGGCTACCCTGGTATTCGGTGATGATGGTGAAAAATTCGGGACTTGGCCGAACACCAAAGAACACGTCTACGATCGAGGTTGGTTGCGACAATTCTTTGATCTGTTGACCTTCAACCGGGATTGGTTGATCACAACGACACCTGCGCTCGCTATCACCGAAACACCACCTGCAGGGCGGGTCTTTTTACCCGATTGCAGTTATCGTGAGATGACGGAGTGGGCATTGCCTGTTGAACGCCAGACGGAATACCACACCATCGTGCATGAGCTGGAAAGCGACTCCCGTTGGCCGCAAATCCAGAAGTTGGTGCGAGGCGGATTCTGGAGGAATTTCCGGATCAAATATTCCGAAGCGAACGAGATGTACTGCCGCATGTTAGACATCAGCCGGCGTCTGGAATTTGCTCGAAGAAGCCAAGCCGACAAAAATCTTCTGGCCAAGGCCGAGGATCATTTGTACCGCGGCCAATGCAACTGTCCATACTGGCATGGGGCCTTCGGTGGGATTTACCTGCCGCACTTGCGGAACGCGACGTACAGAGAACTGATTGTTGCTGACAATTTGATCGAGCAGGCCAATGGCCGGAGTGGCGAGTGGGTTGATGCGACCACGGAAGACTATGACAAGGATTTGTTTCCAGAAGTGCGATTGGCCAACGATCAAATGGTCGCGTATTTTGCTCCCGCGAAAGGTGGCATGCTCTACGAGTTGGATCTTCGAGATGCGGAGCATAATTTGCTCGCTACAATCCAGCGACGTCCCGAGGAGTATCATGCAAAGGTACGCAAGGGCGCGTCGGATAATTCTGATTCCACTGCCAGCATTCATGATCGCGTCGTCTTTAAGCAAAGCGGCTTAGAGAATTGCTTGTCCTATGACACGTTTTCTCGTAAATCCCTCATGGATCACTTCTACGACGATGGCGTCAGTGTGGCGGATGTACGCGATGGCAGAGCGATCGAGAGAGGGGATTTCACGGCGTTGCCATTCGATGCTAAGCTGCGTCGAACGGCCGGTAAGATTCAGGTGCAAATGCAACGCCAAGGAAACGCGTGGGGCGTACCGTTGACGCTGACCAAGGGGATCACCCTTTTCAGTGGAAGTCGAGCGTTGGAAATCACGTACGTAATCGATGGTCTGCCACCAGGGATGGTTTTCCACTTTGGAATCGAATTCAACTTCGCTGGTTTGCCGTCGGGTGCGGATGATCGTTACTTCTATGACGCGGCGGGGCGACGCTTGGGGCATCTGGGCACTGTGCAATCGATCGGCGATACCGACCACCTCGGATTGATCGATCAATGGCTCGGTGTCAATGTACAGTGGACGGCGAACCGTCGCTCGGGTCTCTGGACATTCCCGGTTGAAACGGTAAGTCAAAGCGAGGGTGGTTTCGA
>Ga0194130_10008989_pt1 | contig 10436 bp, 8 predicted proteins | sample TA2KigsurfametaG_FD_160084 | JGI IMG/M metagenome (GOLD analysis project Ga0194130, IMG submission 160084) | Freshwater microbial communities from Lake Tanganyika, Tanzania - TA2015050 Kigoma 12 surface | ecosystem: Environmental > Aquatic > Freshwater > Lake | place: Tanzania: Lake Tanganyika... | reverse complement strand
GCAAATCATCATAACTCTGTGTGTGTTGCGCTGATGCCGAAGTTATACAAAGTGTTGCAGTTGCTATTGACCAATAGTCTGCCGCTTGGCTCGTAGCTTGGTATGACGATCATCCATTGTAGCGACGCTACCAAGGCTATTACGACTAACCTAATTAAAGCGGAACCAAGTCAGCGTACCTCCTCTACTGCCAGATCAACTAGTAGTTCTTAGTCTTAAATTTCTCGATACACAAGCTGTATCTGACTTAAGATGTCAGTTGAGTGTTGCATTAAGCACATATATACTGTCAAGTCAGTGGATAAAAGTTGACACCCGGATCATGAAGACCAGAGCCCCCCCCTAGCCTTAACCACAACTATATTGGTCAATATCGTGGGACTAGCTAACAAGAAGCAATTACAGGCATGAAATACCGTATATCATATTCCATAGTCAGACTTTCGCGCAAACAAGGAGCGGCACCCGCATCAATTTTTGTATACTCGCTTGTTTAGTACTAGACTTGTGCATCGGACAACAGAAGAACTTGCGGGTATTGACACCTTGCCTGTTACTGCTTATGATAAATCCAATCATCTAATTCAAATGAACGCGAAAAGAACTCATGATGAATTCTATGCCCATGAAGACCATCTTAGCCAGCCAAAAGAGTATTTCAAAGCAGCTTTTGCTATTTTAAATAATCATATGCTGTCCACTGGCATTCAAAATCCGATCCACCTTGATATTGGATGCGCCGCCGGAGATTTCTTAAAGTATTTATGTGATACTGGCTATACCAACCCCTCTTCCTCCTATGGCATTGATGTAATGCCGAAGCTATTAACGGAAGCTTCGGCTCGGCATGAACGTATATCTTTTAGCAAGGCAGACATATCGCTAAAAGGCAGTGATTCTCTGCCTAAGATACGCTTTGACTCTATTACAATGCTAGGCGTTCATTCAATCTTCGATAATCTTGTCTGGCTAGACAACATATCGACACTTCTTGGGCCTAACGGCGTTGCGCTGGTTTTTGGAATTTTCAACCCCTATGATTATGATGTATTTGTAAAAGCTAGGAAGTTCGGCGACACCGATCTTGAGTCAGGCTGGAATGTAATATCTAAGACTACAATTGCGAATAAAGCACTTCAACTTGGCTTGTCTTTTGAGTTTAGAGATTTCGATCCTGGTGTCTATATCGCTCCCAAGGAAGACAAACTGAGAACATGGACTTTAGATATCAGCCCGACTCAGCCAAAATTTAAAGAAGAAATTGTACGCTCAAGACTATATGTTAATGCTACAAGAATTGTTCACGACTTTTCTTTTTGCATTATCCACAAGACTTAGCTTCTTTTTAGCCCCAAGCCGCAGCTCCCGCTCTACTCTTTTCAAAAGAATTGTATTTTTGCTGTAGCGCTACTCTCTATCATGTATTTGTATTAATCGTCCTTCCAAGATTAACGCTATTTCTATAATTCAATACTAGGCATCTTTCCATATCTTAGTAATTATGAACGAAGCTTTTTGGGTTTGCATTTGTAATAGCTGTCATAAATCTAGATATTTGCTTTTGTCATTCCCCATCATTGTTATAATCGATGCCCTGCATTAGGCTTAAGCATCACAACAATATCGTATATTCTCGCGCAATCTTTACGCTTAACACATTCACAGCCTAGATGTTCTGTCTCAGCAGGTTGTTCAGCTGACAAGGGAGTGTGAGGTCGCTACGGGTTGAGGTGCGAACCACCAACCCAGACCTAGCGCTCCGTGCATAGCCATCCCAATGCCCGTCTGACGCAGAAGGGCAGGCTCCGGCTCATCAATCAACACCTTCTCCACCACCGCCCTTTGGCAGAACTGGCGGCAGAAGCGGGGATCTCCCTGCGCTGTGCCTGCAAGTGGCTGGCCCGCTACTGAGGTGGACTGGTTTTTCTGGACAGGCCCCATCGTTTCCTTTGAGGCGGGGTACCGCCCCTGAAAGGGCTCCCACCGATGAGCAAACGCCGCACCCACAGCCCCGAGTTCAAAGCCAGGGTCGCCATGGAGGCGATCAGTGGCCGCAAGGCAATCCAGGAGATTGCCGCCGACCAAGCCATCCACCCGATCCAGGTGGGCCAGTGGAAGCGGCAGCTGCTGGACGGAGCCAGCGAGCTGTTCAGCAGGGGCAAGAACACCAAGGCCAAGGAGGAGGGTCAGGCCAAGGAGGCTGAGCTGTTCCAGCAGATCGGGCGGCTGCAAATGAAGCTGGAGTGGCTCAAAAAAAGTCTAAGTCGCTCTGATGCCCGTGAGATACGCAAGCTGGTCGAACACGACCACCCCGAGCTCACCGTCAGCCGCCAATGTGCGCTCCGGGGCCTGGCCAGATCCACGCTTTCTTACCGGCCCATGCCGGTGCATGAATCGACCCTGCAGATCATGGCGAAGATCGACGCTCACTACCTGGAGGATCCCTGCAGCGGCAGCCGCCGGATGGTGGACTATCTGGCCAGGTAAGGGATCCCGATCAGCCGCGACCGGGTGCGAAACCTCATGCGCCGCACGGGTTTACGGGTGATCTATCAGAAGCCACGCACAACGGTTCCAGGAGAGCCATCAGAGCGATTCCCCTGTCTGGTGGACCTCCGGATGGTCACGGCTGTGGATCAGGTGTGGGCCACCGACATCACCTACATCCCGCTGCAGAAGGGTTCCTCTACCTGGTGGCGATTATGGATCTGTTCTCCAGGAACGTGCTCAGCTCGAAGCTCTCCAACAGCCTGGATACGAAGTTCTGTCTCGATGCTCTGGAGATGTCGCTGGGAGGCGGCCGCAGGCCAGAGATCTTCCACTCCAACCAGGGCTGTCAGTTCACCTCCGCTGATTTCGTGGGCAGGCTACAAGGAGAAGGAATCAAGATCAGCTGGTCAGGGAGGAAGCGCTGCTACGACAACATCCTGGTGGAGAGGTTGTGGAGAATGGTCAAATACGAGGAGGTGTAGCTACGCGCTTACAGCGATGGCTGGGACGCTGAAATCAGGCTGGCACGCTTTCTCTGGAGGTACTGCCATGTAAGGCCACACAGTTCCCTGGGAGGTAAAACTCCCCATGTGGTCTGAACTAAGACCAAACCCAGTTCCTCCCGCCCGGAATTAACGATGTCAGGGGCCGGAACTGTCCAGTAAAAGTCACCCACCCTAGGTTGCATGCATATATTGAGCCGATGTCTTCACCTGTTCTATAATGGCTCTATACTCATACCCGGTTGCCTCTTTATCTATAATGACTATCTTTACCGACCAAATACGTCCTCTTTATAGATATCTCAGGGATTTCATTTATTTTTCATTTCCAGCGCGCAAGACCCGACATGGTTTTAAATATATTGGATCTCAACACCGATTTCTCTTCTCAGCGGATGAGTTAGGCTCAATACTTTTGGTTAGAAGCCTCGCGCCTAAGCTTAAATCTTTCCTGAATGTTGGCGCCAACTCTGGTTATTATTGCCTTCTTGCTGAGACATTGGGCCTTGAAGTAATATGCTTTGAACCAGAGCGTGCATCTTTTCGACTACTTCAGCGTAATTTACAATTGAATGCATCGTCAGTCTTGGCAATTCCTTTAGCGGTTTCAAGCCAACGAGGCCGTGCTAAATTTTTTGGATCTGGAACTGCTGGTTCACTCGTCAGAGGCGTCTCGGGAACCCCCCAATGGAATTATCAAGAGGTTTTAACTGATTGCCTTGATAATTTGTTTTCTCTAGGCGGCATCGCTCCTCAACCTACTGATAGTCTTTGGCTACTTGATTGTGAAGGCGCCGAACCTGAAGTCTTAAAAGGCGCCATTAAATTGCTAACCAATATACATCCCATTATTATAGTAGAGTATGTTCCCCTACGTAATCAGCATTGCTGGTACGATTCAATTACAAACCTCCAGCAATATGGATACACACATGCTCTGGCCTGCTCCACACTTGTTAACGGCCCACAACTTTGGACTAGTTTATCCGCTCTCAATACCTTAGGAACTAAATTTAAGGATAATATCCTTTTAATCTCTGACTACCACCATCAAAAATTTCTCTCCTGCTTGCCGCAAGGCGGACCGTTTAGCCATCAGTTACTATGAGAAAGATGCTCAACCTTTTAGCTCGCACCGCTTATCAAAGTCTAGAGGATATTGGTATTCAACCTCTTAAACTTATTGGTTTGAGAGGTCTACCTGCCTTCTTACGGGATCTCGCTACTTTTCTATGGCTAAGCAAATCTGTCCAAGATGTTACAAGTCCCTCGCTGCAGTTGGCACCAATATTTTCTGATCGCTATAGCGCTGCAGGCGCCTCCCATTCACTTTATTTCCTCCAGGATATCATTTTTAGCAGCCATATTTTGTCTCTACCTATTCGAAGTCATCTTGATGTAGGCTCGAGGATCGACGGCTTCGTAGCCCAAATCGCTTGCTCTAGGCCTATCGATGTACTTGATATTCGTCCTGCCCAACTTGCCTATACTCCAAATTTGCGCTTCATCCAAGGCGATATTTTAAGTCCTCCTTCTTGTTTATCTCAACAGTACGAACTAGTGAGCTCTCTGCATGCACTCGAGCATGTTGGACTTGGACGTTATGGAGACCCTATTGCACCCGACGGCTTTGAGATGGCTCTGGCTAATTTATCTTCTTTTGTGGCACCCGGGGGCGACTTGATGATTTCACTTCCAGTTGCTGAAATGAAATATAATCTGTTGCAATTTAATAGTCAACGTCTTTTCTCGCATAGCCGGCTCGCCGATTTGCTAGGGCTTTTGCTCCCATCTTTCAGACCCGTGTGGAGCTTTATTGTTGATGATGCACGAGCACCACGCGAATGTGCTGGTGGCCCAGCACAACTTCTTCATGACTTTCAAGGCTTCGGTCTTTGTGGCGTTCATCTGTGCAGGAATTAAACCCAGCCTTGTCAATCTGCATCGTTGTGCGTAATGCTGCATCTGATCTGATTTCAACTCTCCAAACAATCGACCGGCAATCTTGTCTGCTTCTATCCCTTCGAACTGAAGTTGTGATAGTTGATGGGTATTCTACAGATTCTACCTATGAGAAAGCTGCCTCCTGGTCTGAATTAACCAGGCTTTCAGTATGTATCTTACGGGAGCCACCGCAGGGTGTCTACTCTGCCATGAATGACGCATTCGCTCAGGCAAAGGGAGAGTGGTTGCTCTTTATTAATGCGGGTGATCTCTTGATCGATGCTACACCTTTGGCCATGGCCCTTACGAGAGTTGATTTGCCAAATTACTACGCCCTCCAGTTACAGACTGCCCTTTTTATCCCTGGGGCATCACGTGCCTTCTGGTTACCAAGCCATCAAGGCTTTTGTCACCAGTCCTTTATTTATCGCCGAGAATCACATAGTCTTTATGGCCCCTACAACAAAAGACTGCGTGTTTTTTCTGATGTTCTATTCTCTGAGAAGTTTCGACCCTCCGAGATTCTTCTAGTACCATATCTTCTTTCGGCAACCCAGGTCAGCCCAGCCAACATCTCGCGCAACCCCAACTATCTGCGTAGAGACCTGCATGAGATCAAGCGTCTAGGTCTTCAGATAAATCCTAGAAGGCCACCATTCCTTACTCTTGTAATTCTTCATTTTGAACTAATTGTAGGTATCAGTCTTTCCGTTTTGCTTCGATTCTTCTGCTTTTATCTTGTCGGCAAGGTTAGAAGTGTACCTTTGCTCTAATGTTCCTTATATAAGTACATAAGCTTCATGAGCTAAGCCCTGATGAATAATAAGAAATAATGACAGATAAGACCTCTCTACTATTCTCATTCCAAAAGAGTTTCGGAGATCAAAACCGATATTGAGAATTTAAATAGTTAAATAAACTCAATAAGAAGAAGATAGTATTTATTATCATGAAGACGAAGATAGCTAAGCCTGTATAGCTATAAATAAGGTGCCAAAGTCAAGAAGATGCATAGAGGAGCATGCTCTAATAACTCCTTGATAAGGTATAGGTCAAAAAGGTGAATTAGAGTTGATATTCTTTTGCTAGTATCTTGACTTGATCAATATGCAAATCCCACCATTTAAGTTCGGCAAGGCTGTCCCTCTTCTCCTTGTCGAACCTAAATCTGATATGTCTGATCGGAACGCCTCCAACGACTTCGTAAGGCAGAACGTTACGGTTTACAAACGAACAAGCACCTATAACTGCACCATCGCCTATAGAAATCCCATCTAGGATTCTTACTGATGCTGATATTAAAACATCATTGCCTATAACAATTCTTTTAGTCTGCTCTATCGATGAATCATGACCAATAGAAGGCATCATATGTAGTGCAGATGAGTAAAAAGATGGGTGCGTTGAGAGAAATTTATCTAGAGGGTGTAGGCCTAAACCAATTCTGACATCATAGGATATTGAACAGTATCTACCAATATCAGCATTGCGAACAAATGAATTATCTGCGATGTATGTCATTGTGCCAATCGACGAATTGTAAACAGATGTATTCTCATAGATAATTGCAATATCTTCGAAACGAGCATTGACCAACCGAACACCACTATATATAGTGAGGTTAGAGTAACGTAGAGAGTAAATAATGCGTCTCAACATAAAGTAAATACTTCTAGTTACCCATAGCCTAGAAAAATAATTGATTAAAGAAATTTTATCAATCATTTGGTGCATTGGGTTTCAAGACTGAACATATTATAAGGGAAAGCAAGCTCATTTGATGATACGATTAACTGGTAAAACAAAATAATTACTTGGCGGATAAATCGAAAACTTATAACTTTAAGTTATATCTGCCGGAGGTTGTTGCATACATTGAAAGCTGACGGGAAACGCTGAAATCAATCAATAAATAGTAAGTAGACATTCGTGAAGACTAGCAAATAGAAGGGGGATTTCGAATGTAAACAAAACTGATTACGTTTGTGCTGAAATCTAATGAATAAAAAGCTCAATAATAGCGCTTAACCAAGAATGTTACCTAACACCCCTTACACACTAGATTATCTCAAGAGCGCTATTGATGAAAAATGATAGGCTGAATAGCAGTGTCGAAAGGCATATAAGAAGACAGTCATTTCGATGCCGTGATAGTAAACGGAATAGATTATGACATAATCCAAGAGACAACCTGTGCGAATTTACAGATGAAGAAACTAATAGGATATAGATTCTACCTTGATTCCGTATCCTAGACATTGAGATTACATTTAGGCGTCAAAGATGATACAATAATAATGCTTTAGATGAAGATAGAAATCTCTCTAACGAGCATTCAGAAATACAATAATTAATCTGATAGTTAATTGAGTAGGTAACCATCACAAGACGGAATCAGAGAAGGGCATTGCTTATGATTGATATTATCTAGCTAGCCAAGTCGAAAAGACTCCTATACTCTATACATATAATCCAGACTTTGTGTGACCCGTTCTAATAAGTGAATAATTGGAAACATAGAAACGTTGCGAAAAGTGTACGCACAAAGGTGATATAGGCATACTACCAAAGCATTACCTTGAATAGATATCTGAAATGTAAAGCATATGTACTCGAGTTAACATGAAAAAAGCTGTCTGTGTTTTCTTCTTGGTCTACATATTGAACAAACTTAATATGCTGATCATTTCAGCATCATGCTGTGAAGACCAGAAAGAAAAATGTCAAGAAAGAGCTTGCCATGGAGTCGAGTTGATGAATCATATCTGAAGTACTTTCGATATAAGCTGCAGCTAAGCTTAATCTGTATTGTAGAGAAGCTGGGCTATGTTTCTTCCAGACTCATTTTCCCAACTTACATATCTATTGCTCTTGAATACATTGGTGTTTGTGTGGGCAATATCGCGGCCTCTAAATAAGACACATCTATATAATTCTAAAAGTGCTAAATGAAAATGAGTATTCTCAGTTATCCATAGCATGAATTGTTTGCCGTCTAAAATCTCTATAAGCCTGTATGGCAACACGATAATGTTACGTAAGGCTTATTATCAAGAGTAAAAGACTGCCTTATATCAGATTATAAAGCCTAATGTAATCAAATTCACGACTAATTACAAGAACCTATTCTTGCGTGCGATTCATTGAGCTTGAAAACTATATGAAGTTGGGAAACAACTCAAGATATATTGGGCTGATGCGGGCTAGTTTATTTATATATCGGTCTTTGAGTGTGGGAAAGGCTTCTGAGAATTTTTGACGGAGTATATCTGATTGATCTGGCCCTGCTAATCTTCTAGTACTAGTCAAATTTGCCCAACATTCCTTTGTTACATTAAGAATCTCTGTCGGGCTTAAGTCTTCAATGCAGATTCCCGCTTCATCATAATGTCTGGTTTTCGTATAAGAGTTCTGCAAATATTCTGTGCAGGTAAGTGGTTGTGAGCTCGCAGCCCACTTAAGTTTCTTAGGTGCGACAGTAAAATCCCCTGAAAGAGGAAACTCGCCAAAAGGAAGAAAATTAATAAATAACATGGGTCTTTTATACTGAAAGCTGATGCCATCAGGACCAGTTCCAGTTGTGATGCATAATGAAGTGTTTGCAAATAGCCATATGTCTAGGAAATCACTCTTATCATCCCTAAAACCATAGTCTATTATATTGATGTTTGAAGTAATCAACTTATTTTCTGGCGCATTCCCCATACGAAAAACAAGTACACCTTGAGATGCAAGCCATTCGGCTGCATCTCTATAAGTCTGAATATCAGTGTTTCTATAGCTATGATAATCATAACATCCAAAGCATGATTCCCTCTTTGATCTGTGTAAAGGAGATGTATCTAAATAATAAGAATCACGAGCTATGAGAGTCACAAATGGTTTATTGACTTCCCATCCAAATTGCCTCATCCAAGCGATTGCCTGTTCATTTTCAGTCGCGCTAAATTTCATAGGTTCAGCGATTTGCATAACTCCATGAACATCAAGATATGGAATGCTATAAGTTGAGTCAACTATCCCTGATCTCATGAAGGCAGGTAGTAACCTATTCCATTTATCGATATAGTACACGCACGGGTATACAGTAAAGTTTCTACCTACGATTTGTCGTAAGAAACTGTTTGCTGTATTTCGCGGTATCCAGTAAAAGCTCAGCTCTCGACTCTTAATAATTTGCTTATTTGCATACTCTAATCCCGCCTCCCAGCAAAAATGCCCAATGCGTGTTGAAAAAAAAGTACCAAATCTAATTCTTTTATTCAGGCCAAAGAAACGTAGAAGTAATAGTATTGGCAAAGCCCAAAATCCGGAGAGAGCTATTAATGCCAGATTCACAAACCAAACTAATAACTCTCTGCAATATTTGTAGAATACTTGACAATATGATCGAGTGATCTTCATCAGCTTTTTTGTCCGGACGTTGATGAGTAGATTTACTTAAATCTCAGACTCCTAGATTGAAATGAGACATAAGCATGAGGACGGGGTTTTCGGTCCAACAGCGTCACCCGTGGTCATCAAATAATAACACTATAATACTACGGCGACACAGAGGTTGTGTCCATATATTGAATTGCAATATATCTACGTAATCTGCTTTTGTAGATCCCTTGAGCGATAATGTCACTGTTATGGACTATATGGATAGTGATATCTCCTTGAGAGTCGTACATCTTCTATGGTTTGATTATATCTTAAATAGTGGTCTTATTTATCCACGCCTCAAATGAAAATCTATATGCATTTCTATAGCATTGGACGCTCCATACGAATGGAAGCCCGCATGTCATTTTTGCAAAAGTCGGTATCAAAGATCTCTCTTGCGTCTTAAGCTATTTTTGATTGATAGTTAAAAAGACTTGTGAATGTACACTTTTCTAGCTCTGGATATCTTATTAACCCCCTTGAATTTTTTATGCTCCAAACGTGTCTCCATTAAAACTGTGCTAACGCTTTTTAATTTTCTTCAATACAACACATATTCTAACATCTATAGTGCAACTATTGGGATCCAAAAGCCAATACTATTTGCTTTTGCAATCTTGCAAGTGTAATCTAGACAAAATGAGTATATCAGTTTCTTTATATCTATTGTCCCTCATTTAATTATGTTACAGAAATTATTTGTTGATTGGCATTATCCTAATCCTTCCGGCACAGTAAGGTTGCTTTTCCCGCCGGCCTTATATACAATGTTATATATTTACGAAATCAACTTGCTAAAATGTTGATAATATCAATCAAATTACGTTATGGTTAAGAAATATCCATTATCTTTATGACATTATGGGCTGTAAGGGTGACATCTGTATTTCATATTATCATCTCCATTCCTTGCTCAGCCCAAACTGATATATAAGACATCTATCTGCCTAGGTGTTCTGTCTCAGCAGGTTGTTCAGTAGCCAATGAGGTGTGAGGTCGCTACCGGTTGAGGTGTCACCGCCCAACCGAGACCTCACGTCCCATGCATACACACGCCAATGCCCGTCTGAC
>Ga0194130_10008978_pt1 | contig 10449 bp, 10 predicted proteins | sample TA2KigsurfametaG_FD_160084 | JGI IMG/M metagenome (GOLD analysis project Ga0194130, IMG submission 160084) | Freshwater microbial communities from Lake Tanganyika, Tanzania - TA2015050 Kigoma 12 surface | ecosystem: Environmental > Aquatic > Freshwater > Lake | place: Tanzania: Lake Tanganyika... | reverse complement strand
AAAATCTGGGAAGAAAATAGTATTTGATAATTTTTTTTGATTAAGTTTATTAAAATTAGATGTAATAACAAAACTATTTCTCTTAAACAATGATTTACAATCCATAGATTCCCATGTTTTCCTACCCATAATTAAAATATTTGGTTCATCATTAATTCCTGGTAAAATTGTATTATGTTTAGTAATTGATTTGAAAAATTCGAAATCAACAGGTAAATCCCAAGGAAGTTTATTATTCAGTCCAAAACCGCCATTTAAATCTGTAGCTAATATAACATTAAACTTTTTCATTAAATATTATAATATAATTATAATATTTAGTTAAATCAATTTTTTGAATAAAATTTTATAACATATATTACATATTATATAGTATGAAAGAAATATATTTAGTTAGACATGGTATGACTGATAACAATAATTTGGTAAAGCACAAGGTGGTGGTGTTGATAGTGAACTTAATAAAATAGGTATTGAACAAGCTAAATTAACTGGTAAATATTTTAAAGAATATAGATTAGATAAACCATTCGATGTAGTTTATTGTTCACCATTATAAAAAACAAAAAAGACTGCTGAAATTATTTGTGATAAAATTAATTTTGATAATATTAAAGAAAAAGATTAAGGTTTATTAGGAAGTCAAATGACATGGGCTGAAATGCAAAAAGAACCTAAAATTGTTTTTAACTTGCATTATATTTAGAAAGGTCATCATACATTGAATCAATTATATTTTATATTATTGCAAGTTTTCTTTTATCATTAAATAAATTTTTTATTATGGACATTTTTATGGCTCTCTCTGAGTTATGATTGAATGTTGAAAAATAGAAAACATTTAATAATAACAGATCAACATATGAATTATCAATTTTATAAAGATAAATTATCTGAAAGAACTATTAAATTTTGGATAAATTAATTAAAAAATTATAAGATGATCATATAAATATGCTTGATGAAGAAAATAATAAAGAATTTAAAATTAATAAAGTTATTAAAAAACTAATAATTTATAATAAAACTGGTACAACGCTATTCATGGATACTGTGTTAACTGTATTGAAGAATTTTAGAGTCTTAAAATTAAATCAAACTGAAATCTTCATTAAATCTATTATATAATATGTTGTGTAATTCTTGTTGTGAATCTGTTAATTTTATAAATATAAATAATGATATTTTATTAAAATCAATTAATTTATTACCAATATATAATTTTAACTTTGTCATCAATAATGATTTTAATTCTGGATATTTATTTATACCCCAAATTACCATTTGATTTGTTATTTTATTAAAACCATCTTCAATTGGAATTTGAACCATCCATGTTTTATAGTTTTTCCATTGATCATTTATTTTGTATTTAAGTCCTGCCATATGCATACCAAATATTTCTTCATCTGAATGGTTACCCCATGAACAATATATACCATCAATCATATGCCATTGTCCACTAAATTCTTGAGTTAAAAAATCTTGTTCAACAAAATAGTATCTATTCGAAAATAATCTGTTTAAATTAATCATTCCTTTGTGTTTATGGTTTGGACCAAACCAACTATCCTTTGGACTCTTTAATTTTCCAATTATTTTATTAAATATATCAATATCTGGTTTTATTACCATTAGTCCAGCATTAATGCTTGATCCTGGTTCTTTATAAATATCAGTTAAAACTTGAGGAATTAATTCATTATGAGAAATATTTTTCCATTGACCCCAAATACGGGTATAACGAGGAATTTGTAAATTTTGTTCTAATTCATCTATTTTTTCTAACCATCCCGCTGGTGTACTCAATTCGCTTAATAAGTTAAAATTTGCTAAAGGAATTAAATCATTATCAATAAATATTAATTTATCATATGGAAATTTTTCAGAGTTAAATATATGTAATTTAGTAAATACGTTACATATATCTGAATAATTACTTTCATCTGTATATATTGATGAATCAAATATGTCTCCATTTATTTTTATTCCTGATTTTTCTAAAGGACCTATATAATCTACTTGTATAACTTCATCATATACAATTTTTAAAATTTTAGTTATTTCACATGTAACATCTGTTGTAACCATACATATTATTTTTTCTTGAACATTTTGTTTTCTCAAACCTATAGCAGTTAATAATGCTCCTTCTAAAAATGTCCATTCGCCATATTTATTTGGATATAATAATGATATAAATGCATAATTATTCATATTATTATTACTTATAATTAAAAATATTATTAAACTTTATTTTTTATTTGTAAATATTTATTTTTATATTTAAGATATTTTTTTTGAAAATAAACGTCTTCATTATATATGACTGCACACATTTCTCTATCATAATAACACATAATCATTATATCAATAAGATATTTTATTCTTCTTTTATCTTCTCCAAAAAATGTGTTATTAAAATGTCTAAAATATAAATCATTATTAGTTTTAGATATGTATGATTCTTGTAGAATTTCTTCTTGTAATTTTCCTAGTATATGTCCAATATTATGCTCATTATGGGATCTATCAGATAGATATGCGGCTTCCATCTTACCAATATAATTTTTAGTATTGTTTTTTAAAAAATAAACTATGCCCTCTAATATTGATTTATATCTTTCTTCTGTTAAAAGTGGAAGTTTTTTAATTGTAATAATATGATTTTTTAAAATTTGAGTCATTTCTATTTTTTTAACTATATAATAGGCATGTGTTAATAAAGGCATATAAAAAAAAGACATTGTTTTAGGAGCTATTCGAGGTAATTTTAATGCTGCTCCTGCTTCTCCTGCTTCCATATATATAAATTTAGAAAATTATTTCAATTTATTAATTTTTAATTTTAAATATTTATTTTTATATTTCATATATTTTATATAATAAATATCTTCATCATAAGTCTTTCCTGCTAGATTTTGTATTTTTATTGTGGCTTTTCTTCCTACATAATGATCTTTATCTTTAGTTTGTGAAAAATCAGGATGAGCAACTGCATTTTGTGATTTCTCATCAAATCCTGATACATCAAATAAATTATAATTAATAGCATCATCGTTGTTTTTAATTAATTTTTCGTATGCTAAATTCAACATATTAGATGGTGTAATTATTACATCTCTTAAATTATTTAAATTATTAATAATTATTTTCATTTCATCAATTTTACTTTCGCACCATTTAATTGTCTCTTTTAAGTTTGATAAATCCTTATTACATGGAACATAATGTTTCCAAGGAATTAATACATCTCTTATTATATCATTAAAAGGAGATTCTGGTATAATTAATATACTATTATAATACATTTCTTTAATTATTCTAAATGCTGAAGCAAATCCATCCAAGTTCAAAATATATTTATAATCTCTTTGTTTAATTTCTGGCATGAATTTTCCTTCTTCTCCAAAAAACCTTATTCCATTTACGTTCATATAAGACTTATCAAAATGTTGATATTTAAAACTTGTACTACTACCAACAACATACGCATTTACAAGTGTTTCATTATCTTGAAGTGATTTAATATGTGAAGTCATTCTAACGGAATGTCTTATTGGATAACTACAGTTTGTATAAGAACCTCTAAAAATTGCTTGTGGTGTTTTATTTTCAAATGGTATTTGTGGAAAAGTTGAATAATTATTAATATTAAAGTTTTTACCAAAATCATACCCAAATAAAAACATCCAAATATCGTGAAAAGGTAAACCAATATCTTTGTAATTTTTTTTACTTGGCCAACAATAAATATTTTCTGTAGGTAAAGCAGTAACATTAATTAATAATTTGGTATTTCCTTTCAAGTGCATTTTAATGTCAGGGAAAGGATGTTTATCTGGATCATCGCCAATCAAGATATTTTTACTTTTAACGATTGGATGATCGTGAATATTTAAGTATATTATTTTATTTAAATTAAAATTATTAGCAATTAATGAAAACATATTGGTTATTTCTATAATCCAAAACAAATATGTCCATAAACTTTCTTCTAATACTCGACAATTATCAATGTAATAACCATATTTATTTTTAAAATCTTTGTTAAATATAAGTGTAAATTCAGGAGCTTTATTTTTTCCATTAAATTTAACAGTATGAATACAACCAACTACTTGTAAAGCATATTTAATTGTGTTATCTGCAACTTCGTCGGCAGTATTATAGTAAATTAAATTCCAATTATTTACTCTTAAATAATAATGAATTGTTCTTGGTTTATCGTAATTTAAAGAACTATTAAAAGTAAATTTACTTAAATTAGGATTAGTAAAATTTTTAATTCCTAATCCGTAAGATTTAACTTCAAATATTGAATCATATGTTAATAATGCTTTAATTGAATTAATAGTTCCATCTGAAAATATATAATTTGGTGATGGTTTATCAAATATTTGATTGGTATATGTTTTAATTTCATCAAGAGATAAAATATCGTCATAATTTAAAGCTAATAAACCTTTTCCATTTTTAAACAATATGGGTTCAAGTCCAAGAAAATTATTTCGATTATAAAGCACATTAAGTTTAGGACTAATATTTATATAATTATCAATACTTTTCATTGGTTTATTTGTATCTCTTTTTGTTGTAAAGATTTGATCAAATGAATCAATAATTGGGGTGGAACCTTTTATTGAACCCAAAAAGAAAAATTGGTAAAAAATTTGTGTAAACAAAATTTGATAAATTTTGTCTAATTTTTTCCCATTAGTTACATCATTAGAATACGAATGAATATATTCACTATTTATATCCAGCTTAACATGATCACTTATCGTTGTATGATCATAATCGATAATTACAGGTTCAAAATTATTAGTAATACTAATATTTGTAATTTTTAAATCAAGTATAAATTTATTTAAATTGTTAAAATTTTTAATCATTGTAATAAGATTAAATATAAATTTCTTCTTTTCATGATGTAATAATGTATTAACTAATAATGGGTCAGTGTTATATTTTGGCACAATAAAATAAGTAAAAATTTTTCCATTTAATTGAATTCTACCATAATATAAAATATCAATTAAATATTTTTTACAATTTGGTAATTTTAAATCTTCTAGATATTTACTTATTTGAGTTTTAATTCTTTTATTACTAGCATCAATTGAGTTTTCTAAAAATAATCTCATTATACATTCCGGTCCATTAAAATAAGGGAAAACTGAATTTCTCATTTTTACTTCATAAATTGCTGTTTCCGCTCCTCTAGCAAAATAATAATTATAATTAGGATCTCTTTTAGTATTTTTATCTGTAAATATAATTTCTAAATTTCCATTTTTCAATTGAATATTTCTAAAAGTATTATTTAAAGGAAAATTTTTAATTGTTCTATCACTGTTTGTACCTCCCGTTAAACTGATGGTTGCATCAAAATTCATTAAAGTTGGAGTATGGTAAAGAGGGATATTTCTATTTACATTTGCATAAGCTGCACCTTGCCTATAACGATAACCATAACGATAACCATAACGATAACCATAACCATAATCATAACCATAACCATAATCATAACCATAATCATAATCATAACCATAATTAAAATCATAACCAAAACGAGGAACAGAAATAAGATCAGGAATAGGTACAGAAATATTATCATATGATATTTTTATTTCATCAGTAGGATCACTTATAACATAACTAATATCAATTCCAAATAAATTTAAAAATATATTTTTAAGTTGTTCATATGATATTTTATTTATTAAATATAAACATACAGAATATTTTGATAATAAGAAAAAAAATTGACCAATTAAATCTTCAGATATAGCTTTTTTTTTACTATCTGATCCAAATATTAAATCTAATTCATTTACTTTTTTGTTTGGTTTAAAATTTAATTCTGGTATAATATTATTTAATATTTTTAATTTATCATTTTCTAATGATATTTCTATATTAAATATTTCTGTTTCTAACTGCTTTATAGAATTTTTTAATATATTAATATCTTTTGTAAATTTTATGGGATTTTTAATTAAATTACTAAGATTAAAACTCATATATTAAATGTTATAAAAAATTTATAATATTTATTTATATTTATATGGAATTTAATAATATTTTCATATAAAAAAAATGAATAATTATTATTATAGAACCAAAAAACAATCTTTTCTAATAATGTCAGAATCAAATCAAGTAATGAATGAAATCAGTAATAAATATAATCCAAAGTCGGTAAAAGAAGGAGCAAATATTCTTAATTCAGCACTAATGACTGGTGATTCAAGTAATATTATGGATCCTATTATAAATGGGGCTAATGAGTTTGAACAACGAATGGGACGACCAATGACATATTCAGAAATGCGATCAATGTTTGGTTAATAAAATTTATTTTATGAACGATTTGGAAATCTATTTCTCATATATGTTTCAAATTGATATTTATTAGTATTATCGATAGGTGAACAAGGACCTTTATTTATTTGAATATCACAGTCAAAACATTTAGAAGGTCCTTCAAAATAAGGATTTTTAGATTGTTTTTCACAAGAAAAACATTTAGATGGAAAAGCTAAATGAGCATCTTTCATAGATCTAATATCTTTTTCACAATCTAAACATTTATTTGGTCTAGACCAAAAGTTTTCAGTAGTTTTATTAAAAACCATAAAGATGACTATTAGTAAAATAATTTTAGCAATAGTATTTCTATTCATTACAATATTATATAAAAAAAATATATATATATATATAATGAATACTCAAAATTATGAAATAGATAATAAAAAAAAAAAAAAAAAAAAAAAGAAGACTATTATGAAAATAAATATTTAAAATATAAAATAAAATATAATGATTTAAAAAAAATTATTTTACAAAAAGGAGGTATTGATTATCCATGGCCTGAACCTCGTAAATCAAACTTATTATATATAGCATTAGTTATATCTCCTGATTCAGATGCTGGAATAGAAATAGATGCTAGAACACGAGCAACTATAGGACAATCAGCATTTGATATTATGGGAGGTAACAATCCATTAAGAGCTCCTCATTTAAGTTTATTACAAATAAATATTCCACAAGATGACTTAAAAATGAGAGATATACAACCATTACACTATTACATTTCATCTAATATTGGTACAGTACTTGATATGATAAAATCATCTTTTCTATCACTTTTTAATAATACATCAATTCATTCTGAAATGGGACATTATAATCAACTTGGTTCTTTTATAGCTAGAGTTTATGATGATAAGGCAAAAGGATTATATGATACTGTTAAGAAATTACAAACAAATTTTAGAGATACTATTGAAAAGTTTTTATTTCTACAATTAGGTCCACCTTATCAAATTAATATACAAACGAATTTATCACCACAATGGTCAGATCCTAAAAGTACAAAACCTCCAGCTCTACATACCCATTATTCAGGAAAAGGTAATAATTTTCCTCATTCAGCCATGTCAATAAATACTTATTCTACAACGGACTGGGAACCTCATATTTCTCTATTTAGAATACCACCATCGCAAAAATTTGAAAATTTAATTAAAAAATTTATAGATAATCAACAAGGTGGAAATATGAGTTATATAAATTTATGGCATCATGAAACAACATTAAATGGATATGCAGGTAGTCTTTCTCATATATTTGTTTCATTTTATGGAGTAAATTTTTGGATACCTTTATTATAAGTTTGTTATAATTTATATATTATCTTTTTGCTAATATATAAAAAATAGTTTAATAATTTTTATAAGTTAAAATAAGGTAGTAAATGGTTTCTCATACTAATGATTACAATTTTACAATAATTGAAAATAAACTAAACAAATTCTTTATAGGCGGTGCTCCAACTCAAAATAATTTAAATTCTTTCATTAAAAAGGTAAATGAACACAAAATCAAACATATTGTTAGACTCTGTGATCCTTCCTATAATAATAAAGAGTTTAATGATGTTACAATATACGATTGGCAATTTAATGATGGTGATATTCCATCACAAGACATAATTGATAAATGGAAAAATTTAATTAAAACAAATGAATCAATACTAGTTCATTGTGTAGCTGGTTTAGGAAGAGCCCCTACTTTGATAGCAATAGCTTTAATTGAATTATATGCAACTCCGTATGAATCAGTTAGATTAATTAGACAAACAAGACCTGGTGCAATAAACACCAAACAACTCCAATTTATTTTAGGATATAAACCTACAAAAACTAGTTTTTTTAGTAAAATTTTCAAACTATAATGAAGGAAATTCTTGTTCATCATTTATATTTACAGCTACTTGTTCTTTTTTTGGTTGATGTACCCAATTATAAGGTGGTAGTCTGGCATTAAATTTTCTCTTAATTGAATTTTCTTCATTATTAATTTTCTTTTTTTCTTCAACACGTTTGGAAACAAATTTTTTTGGTTCAATTTTCTTATTTAAGTCTTCTAATGATAATATTACTTTTTTATTTTTCTTATCTCCTGATTTTTTTGATTTTGATTTTTTAGTATCATCCGAAAAATCTAATATAGAATCATTATTTAGTCTTTTAAGATTGGCTTCCCATAAGATTCTTTTAGTCTCTTCGTCAAGTTCTTCATCCTCTTCTTCTTCCTCAATATTTGATAAATTTTCTTCTAAATCGTTATCCATTATTAATATAATATATTAATTTTTAAATAGTTTATGATTTCTAAAAAATCTAGTACAATTAAATAATAATGAGTGGAATAAAATTAGAATATAACAAAGAAAATATAATTATTTATAAAAAAAATAATTGTTATCAAATTAATTCTATTAAACAATGGGTTTTTCTAACTAAATTCATTAAAGCATATTTAATAACTAAACATCCTTATGGTATTATCGAAACTATAATAAATAGGAAATTTGTTTATAATCAAGATTATGAACTAGAATGTGATATAGATTTTAATTATCGATATATTTATCCATTAGGAAATTTTCCAGAGAATATAAATTTTTATTTAATTGATATTGTACCATTTACAGGAACATTTAACGGTAATAATCATGTAATTAAAAATATTAACATTATTGATTGTAATTATAATGGATTATTCGGAATAACTAAATCAGGTTCAATAACAAATTTAACTATACAAAATGTTACTATTTTAGATGGTGTTTATAATGGTGCTCTAGTTGGAAAATCGTATTCAACAGAAATATCAAATATAAATATAGTTGGTAATATTTTAATGAAAGGAACTAATTGTTCATGTTTTATAGGATTAAATGAAGGAAATGGTAAAAACATTAAGATAGTAGTAGATGGTGAAATGGAATCAGAAAATAAATCATTACTATCTAATTATTATTATGGAAATATCGAAAATATAAATATCATAACTAATTTTAAAGAATCAATTAATTGTTTTAATATAATAAATGGTCGTATTAAGAATATAATATTTATTTCTTGGTTAACTATACCAAATGTTATTTATAATCAAACTAAATATCATCAAATATCTAACTGTTATTATTTTCAATTAAATGAAGATGAACTACCAGAACCACAAATTATTTATAATTATTATTATAGGAATTTAAAGAAAGCTAATTATGATAATATTAAGAATACTAATTTATGGACTAAAATAGGTGATCATTATTATTTAAATGATCAAAATATGAATAATGATTTATTAAAATATTATGATAATAATTCAAATATTATTAATGATATATATTTAGATTCAGAAGGTAATTTCATAAATTCAGATATTAAACCATTTGATAAAAATAACATTATAGATATGTGTAAGAAAATGGAAGCAATTTATTTAAATGAAACAAAATGTAGTAAAGAATTAGATGTATTAAATATTAAAAATTTAAACATCAGATTAGAATGTATTAAAGCAAATTTAGATTATGAAGAAAAATTAGTATCAGAGAATATAGTTCATAAATATGAAGAAAAATTATTATTAGAGAATACAGTTCATAAATATGAAGAATATGATTCAGATAGTTCAAATATAACTTCAGAAGAAGAAGTAGATAAAAAAATAATTATTGATGAAAAATTAAAAAATGAAGCTATCTTAAAAATTCAAAAAGAATTAGAATTATTAGAAAAAGAAATTATACATCAAACTCCATAGTATTATCATCACTAATTTTCATATCAACAATTGAATTTTCAATTTTATTAATTTGACATAATTTTTTAAGTCTCATTTCTCTAACTAATACTGGATCATAAATAGTATCACCACCAACTTTTTTACCCTCACCTAAAAATAATTTATTAGTTTGTGCTATTTCTTGTTCTTTTATTTTAAGTTCTTCAAGTTCTTTTATTTTAAGTTCTTCAAGTTCTTTTTGTCTTTTTTCTTCTAATTCTTTTTGTCTCAATTCTTCTTCAAGAAATTTATTATATATATCAAAAAACAGATCAGTATTAACTACATCAATTAGATTAG
>Ga0194130_10008973_pt1 | contig 10455 bp, 4 predicted proteins | sample TA2KigsurfametaG_FD_160084 | JGI IMG/M metagenome (GOLD analysis project Ga0194130, IMG submission 160084) | Freshwater microbial communities from Lake Tanganyika, Tanzania - TA2015050 Kigoma 12 surface | ecosystem: Environmental > Aquatic > Freshwater > Lake | place: Tanzania: Lake Tanganyika... | reverse complement strand
GATCCCCAAATACGGTATGCCGTTTTCACGAGCATACTGAACGGCTTTGATCTTTCCTTCGGTGCCGCGTTTACCAAATCCACCGGGTACCAAAATGGCATCGAGATCGTGGAGGCACTCTAAATTACCTTGCTCCAAGCGCTCGGAGTCGATATACCGAATATTAATTTTGGTGTGATTATGTATTCCAGCGTGGCGCAGGGCTTCAATCAATGATTTATAGGATTCGGTGAGGTCCACATACTTACCCACCATACCAATCGTGACCTCATACTGAGGATGTTCAAGCTCGTACACCAACGAGTTCCACATCGCTAGATCAGCAGGCTTTGCATGAATATTGAGTTCCTGACAGATGAGCTCATCCATGCCTTGCTCGTGCAACATCTTCGGAATCTTATAAATCGTATCGACATCCCACACCGAGATGACTGCCTCTTCGCGGACATTGGAGAACAAAGAAATCTTAGCGCGCTCATCATCCGGAATCTCGCGATCGGCGCGACACAATAAGACCGTTGGCAAAATACCAATCTCACGAAGCTTTTGCACCGAGTGCTGTGTGGGTTTGGTCTTCAACTCCCCCGCACTCTGAATCCAAGGTACAAGGGTCAGATGCACAAATGCACAATCGCCTTTGGGAAGTCTCAAGCTCATTTGGCGTGCCGCTTCTAAGAACGGGAGCGACTCGATGTCACCGACGGTACCGCCAATCTCGCAAATCGCAATATCGGCCTGGCCATCATGACTCGCTTTAGCACCCTTTTCCACAAAGGCCTGTATCTCATTGGTTATATGCGGAATCACTTGAACGGTCTTGCCAAGATACTCACCGCGGCGTTCTTTGCGGATTACCGACTCATAAATTTGGCCCGTGGTGAAGTTATTGCTCTTGCGCATCTTCGCGCTCACAAAGCGCTCGTAATGCCCCAAATCGAGATCGGTCTCAGCCCCGTCTTCGGTTACAAAGACCTCACCATGCTGGAACGGACTCATGGTTCCGGGATCAACGTTGATGTAAGGGTCTAATTTTAGGAGGGTGACTTTCAGGCCGCGTGATTCAAGAATCGCGGCAAGCGAGGCGGCTGCAATTCCTTTTCCCAGAGAAGAAACTACACCACCAGTGACAAAAACGTATTTGGTCATCGCTTAACGTCTATTGGTAATACGCAATTATAACGATAGCTTGGGCGGATTGAAAAAAAGAGACTTCGGACTTGCCCTAAGTAAAATTAGACATGCGTTTATTTTTCGCCATCCTCATCACCCTTCTATCCCTGTTTTATTTCCTGCCGGTGGCGATTGCGTTTTACCGCAAACGCGCCAATACCGGGGCTATTTTTGCCCTCAACCTCTTTTTAGGCTGGTCCTTAATTGGCTGGGTGATTGCCTTGGTTTGGGCTCTTAAGGACGAAGAGATCCTTTAAATATCAGGGGGATTTGGGGTATTTTCTCTAGATCCGCTGTCAGTAAAGTTTTACAATATAGCCTGTTCTTTTGGCCCACTTCTGATCAGGAATCTTATGTTAGACGCATACCAATCCCACGTAGCTGAACGTGCCGCGCAAGGCATCCCCGCCCTCCCATTAACCAAGGATCAAACTGCTGAGTTAGTCAAAATGCTTCAGAACCCTCCTAAAGGTTTAGAGGCCCAACTCCTTGATTTAATTAGCTATCGCGTACCCGCTGGAGTGGATGAGGCGGCCAAGGTTAAGGCCGAGTTTTTGGATGCGCTTGCCAAAGGGAAGCTGCAATCTCCTGTCATTTCACGGATTAAGGCGACTGAACTCTTGGGCACGATGCTCGGGGGTTACAACATCAAACCATTAGTTGAATTACTAGAGGATAAGGAGTGTGGCGCTGCCGCGACCGAAGCCCTCAAGAAAACCTTACTCATGTTTGATTACTTTAATGATGTCAATGAGTTAGCCGAAAAAGGTAATGCAAATGCTAAGGCTGTGATTCAGAGTTGGGCCAATGCTGAATGGTTTACCAGCCGGCCTGCAGTACCAAAATCCATGACCCTCACGGTCTTTAAGGTCACCGGTGAAACCAATACCGATGATCTCTCCCCAGCCCCCGATGCGTGGAGCCGTCCCGATATTCCGTTGCATGCGACGGTGATGCTCAAGAACCCCCGTTCAGGTATTGAGCCCGATGAGGCTGGAGTGCGCGGTCCCATGAAACAAATTGAGGCGCTTAAGCAAAAAGGCCACCAAATCGCCTATGTGGGCGATGTCGTTGGCACTGGGTCGTCTCGCAAGTCAGCCACCAACTCCGTTCTGTGGTGGACCGGTCAAGACATTCCATTTGTACCCAATAAGCGCTATGGTGGTGTTTGCTTAGGCAGCAAAATTGCACCGATCTTTTTTAACACCATGGAAGATGCGGGTGCCCTCCCCATTGAGCTTGACGTCAACCAAATGAATATGGGTGATGTGATTGAACTGCGCCCCTATGAAGGCAAGGTTTACAAAGATGGCAAGGTGATTGCCGAGTTCACATTGAAGTCACCAGTGATCCTCGATGAGGTTCGCGCCGGCGGTCGTATTCCACTCATTATTGGTCGTGGTTTAACGGCTAAGGCACGCGCCTCACTTGGCTTACCCGCATCGACTGAGTTCCAAGTGCCGATTAGCCCACCCGATAATAAGAAGGGTTTTAGCTTGGCCCAAAAGATGGTGGGTCGTGCATGCGGCCTACCCGAAGGCCAAGGCGTTCGTCCAGGAACCTATTGCGAGCCTCACATGACCACCGTGGGTTCGCAAGACACCACGGGTCCAATGACCCGCGATGAACTAAAAGACCTTGCTTGCTTGGGGTTCTCCGCAGACTTAGTGATGCAATCGTTTTGCCACACCTCGGCCTATCCAAAGCCGGTGGACATTCGTACCCATCATGAACTGCCATCGTTTATGACTAATCGCGGTGGCGTATCACTGCGCCCAGGTGATGGTGTGATTCATAGTTGGTTAAATCGCTTGTTGTTGCCCGATACGTGTGGCACCGGTGGCGATAGCCACACTCGCTTCCCCATTGGTATCTCTTTCCCTGCTGGGTCGGGTCTCGTCGCATTCGCGGCTGCAACCGGTGTCATGCCACTTGATATGCCCGAGTCCGTACTGGTTCGCTTTAAGGGCCAAATGCAACCTGGTATTACCTTGCGGGACTTGGTCAATGCGATTCCTCTTTTTGCGATTAAGCGTGGTCTTCTCACCGTTGAGAAAAAGGGTAAGAAGAATGTGTTCTCAGGCCGTATTCTTGAGATTGAAGGCTTACCTGATCTGAAGGTCGAGCAGGCTTTTGAACTATCGGATGCTTCAGCCGAGCGTTCTGCCGGTGGTTGCACCGTGCATCTCAATAAAGAGCCCATTATCGAATACATGCGTTCCAACATTACGCTCATGAAGTGGATGATTGCGAATGGCTACGAAGATAAGCGCACCCTCGCACGCCGTATCAAAGCGATGGAGAACTGGATCGCGAATCCGCAATTACTCAAGGCCGATGCGAATGCCGATTATGCTGAGGTCATTGAGATCGATCTAAACGAGATCAAAGAACCAATCTTGGCCTGCCCCAATGATCCGGATGATGTGAAGTACCTCTCTGAGGTTCAGGGTGACAAGATCGATGAAGTGTTTATTGGTTCGTGCATGACCAATATTGGACACTTCCGTGCTGCCGGTAAGATCCTCGAAGGTAAAACCGATATCCCAACGCGCCTCTGGGTAGCACCGCCCACCAAGATGGATGCCATGATCCTCACCGAGGAAGGCTACTACGGCATTCTGGGTCGCACTGGTGCGCGCATGGAGTCCCCCGGTTGCTCATTGTGCATGGGTAATCAAGCCCAAATCCGCAAAGGTGCTACGGCGGTTTCCACTTCAACACGTAACTTCCCCAATCGTTTAGGGATTGATACGCGGGTGTATTTAGCTTCGGCTGAACTCGCTGCGGTCGCCGCCCTACTTGGTCGGATACCTACCATGGCCGAATACTTGGAACAGTTCCAAGCGGTCAATGCCAAAGCCAATGATGTGTATCGCTACATGAACTTTGACAAGATCAAAGACTTTAGTGAGGTTGCGGATACGGTGAGTGTTTAAATAATATCTATACTGAAGCGAGCTCATCACTCGCTTCACGAATCGCATTCACCAAATCACTCAAAGCACTCTCGAATTGCTGATCCGGAATTGTAAGAGGATACAAAAACCGGATCACATTTCCATAGACTCCACATGTTAACAACAGTAATTGTTTCTCAAGGGCATTTTTTTGTACTTTAGAGGCAATTGATGCTGAAGGAGTATTAGAAATTGGGTCATAAAACTCAATCGCCATCATTGAACCAATCCCTCTAACCTCTTTAATATAGGGATTATGATGTGATTCTGCAATCAACACCTCTTTTAATTTATTTCCCAAACGAATAGAACGAGAACAAAGGTTCTCTTTTTCTAATACATCTAATACAGCATGTGCCGCAGCTATTGCTAAAGGATTACCAGCGTAGGTGCCACCTAGGCCGCCAGGCGATGGTCCATCCATAATATGAGCCTTACCGCAAACCCCTGATAAGGGAAGGCCAGCAGCAATGCTTTTAGCCATAGTAATAAGATCAGGCTCAACCCCAAAGTGCTCCATGCAAAACATTTTTCCAGTTCGGCCAAAACCTGACTGAATTTCATCAGCAATTAATACAATTCCATGTTCATTGCAAAGAGCGCGCAACCTTGTCATAAGCTCAATTAGAGCTACATAAAATCCACCCTCACCTTGAATGGGTTCGATAATTACAGCCGCGACACTCTTAGGATCAATATCGGCTTTGAATAAATTTTCCAAAGCTTTAATTGAATCTTCAACAGTCACATTTAGTGTAGGGCTAGGAAATGGAAGATGGTAGATGCCAGATGGAAAAGGACCAAAGCCTGTTTTATATGGAGCATTTTTTCCTGTTAAGGCAAGACCCATATGTGTTCTGCCATGAAAGCTGCCAGAAAAAGCCAATAGTCCTGATCGGCCAGTAAAAGCACGTGCAATCTTAATCGCATTTTCAACAGCCTCAGCACCCGTAGAAAAAACATTGTTTTTTTATCGCCCCTAATTGGAACAATATCTGCAATTCACTTCGCAAGAGATACATATATCTCGTAAGGAACAATTTGAAATGCAGTATGAGTAAATAACTCAAGTTGCTTTTGAATAGCATTTTTAATTAATGGATGATTGTGCCCTGTATTAAGAACGGCAATTCCGCAACTAAAATCTGTAAAAGCACGACCTTCCTCATCCCAAATAGTTGCATTATCAGTTTTTTGAACATAAAAATTGCATAGGATACAAAGAAAAGGTTTATTTAGATGGCAAGACCTTCCTCTTGATGCGCATTGACTGTCCGCAGACCCTGTACCCAAGGCTTTGTTGGAAGTCCCGTCGTTGTTTCAATCATTTTGGCGCGTTGCACAATAGGGTCCCAATCCGTCTTGATCATGGGGCCCTTGAAGGCAATGGCGACCGCATTGCAATCGTGCGATTCTGGGAAGATGAGTACCCTGCCCTTAAACGCTTTGCAGATGTTGTTGAGATTTATGTCAAAGCTTTTATGCTGTGAGAATAAATTAACGGTCATCACCCCAACTGCTTTTAAGCTTTGGTAGCAGGCTTGATAGAATTCGAGTGAACTCAATACCGGCCCTTTGGCTTGCGCATCGTACAGGTCCACTTGCAAGACATCAGACTGTTGGTGATGGCGCGTGTTCTTCACATACGCCAACGCATCATCTTCAATAATCGTTAAGTTGGGGTCTGTGGGTAGATCAAACATGGTCTTTGCCGCAATGATCACCGCTGGATTAATTTCCACGATGGTGTTGAGTACACCAGGACAATGTTCGAGGGTGAATTTCGCTAAGGATCCGGTACCAAGACCCAATTGAGTGACTTGCATTCCAGGCCGACTTTGTAAAAACAGAAGCCACGCCATCATTTGCTGGGAGTACTCAAGATAGATTTCGTTTGGATCCCGAATCCGCATCGCACCTTGAATCCAAGGTGTACCTAAATTCAGATAGCGAATACCACCAGACTCGGAGAACGTAACTGGGGGAAACGATGTTTTGTTGCTTGCCACCTAGTTCACCCAAACGCGGGCATTACGGAACATGCGCAGCCACGGGCTTGCACCATCCGCGTGCTGATGCCATTCTTTGGGATGCCAACTCATTTGCACATTTCTGAACACGCGCTCGGGGTGCGGCATCATTACTGTGAAACGGCCATCCGGAGTTGTTACGCCAGTAAGTCCTTGAGGGGAACCATTAGGGTTATATGGATAGCGCTGCGTTGGCTTGCCGTAGTGATCAATAAAGCGCATGGCTGCTAAGTGATTGAATTCAATCTGTTGATCATTGCCTTGGTGTTTAAAGTTCGCATAGCCTTCACCATGTGCTACTGCGATAGGTAAATGACTTCCTGCCATGCCTTTGAAGAACAGCGATGGAGAATCTAACACTTCCACCATCACCAAACGCGCTTCGTATTGCTCTGATTGATTACGAGTGAACTTCGGCCAGGCATCTGCCCCTGGAATGAGTTTCGATAAATTACTCATCATCTGGCAACCATTGCAAACGCCTAATGCAAAACTGTCCGAGCGATTGAAAAACGCTCTGAACTGATCACTGAGCATTGGGTTAAAGAGAATAGTCTTAGCCCATCCTTCACCGGCTCCGAGTACATCGCCGTAACTAAATCCACCGCAGGCAACTAGGCCTTGAAACTCGTTAAGGTGTGTGCGGCCCGCCAGTAAATCGCTCATGTGGACATCGTGCGTAGCAAAACCAGCAAGATCCATTGCATAGGCCATCTCCAGATGCGAGTTCACACCTTGCTCTCGTAATATGGCGATCTTTGGTCGAATTGTTTTTTGGAGGTAAGGTGTACTGATGTTCTCGTTAGGATCAAACGTGAGCTTCGGGCTCATGCCCGGGTCCTTGGCGTCATCCAAGGCGTTGAACTCACTATCAACGCACTCGGGGTTATCGCGTAGACGTGCAATTTGATAGCTGGTGTTTTGCCAAAGTTTTTGTAAGGTAATGCGGCTCTCTGAGTAAACGCATTTTGCATCGCGCCAGATCTCTAAGGTGTCATTCGAGTTGGGTTTACCGATCACATGACTAAAGGCACTAATGCCCTGTTCTCGTAAGATAGCAAAGACCGGATCGCGCTGCGAACGCTGAATCTGAATCACCATCCCAAGCTCTTCATTAAAGAGCGCCCGAATGGTTTGTTCATGGCGGCGACCGCTGACTTGGCTCGCCCAATTCTTCGCATCGCCATAATCCTGTTCGGTACGCGCATCAATACAGAGTAAATCAACGTTGATGGAAATACCGCAGTGACTGGCAAAGGCCATCTCCGCGATACACGCGAGTAGGCCTCCGTCGGATCGGTCGTGATAGGCCAAGACCATTTCGTTGGCACGCAGTTGTGTAATCGCATTGGCAAAACCTTTGAGGACCTCAGGTTTGTCAACGGATGGTGCTTCGCTATCGGTTTGATCAAATACTTGTGTGACGATGCTGCCAGCCATGCGATTTTGGTTACACCCCAGATCAATCAGAATGAGTTCGGTATCCGCGATCTCGGTGTTGAGTTGTGGTGTCAGTGTTTTGCGAACATCATGTACTGGGGCGAAGGCCGAGATGATGAGCGACACGGGAGCAATCACTTGCTTGGTTTGATTCTGATCCTGCCAGGTGGTGGCCATTGATAAAGAATCCTTTCCGACTGGGATCGAGATCCCCAGAGCAGGACAGAGCTCCATGCCGACCGCTTCTACTGAGGTAAAGAGTTTGGCATCCTCACCCGCCTGACCACAAGCAGCCATCCAGTTCGCTGAGAGCTTGATGTCTTCAATTCGTTGGACATCGGCTGCCAGAATATTCGTGATGGCTTCACCCACCGCCATCTTGGCCGCCGCGGGCGCATTAAAGAGCGCGACGGGAGTGCGCTCACCCATACTCATGGCCTCACCGCGATAGCCGTGGTAGTCCATGGTGGTTACTGCGCAATCAGCTACCGGTACTTGCCAAGGTCCAACAAAGGGATCACGAGAGTTTAAACCACCCACGGTGCGATCCCCAATCGTGATCAAGAACGATTTACTGGCTACGGTTGGTTGTTGCAATACAGCTTCAATCGCCACTTTGAGATCAATGTCGTTGCAATTGATTGGAGCAAATTGCTCGTGCGTACTTTGTACATCACGGTGCATTTTGGGAGGCTTACCTAAGAGTACCTCCATCGGCATATCAATTGGATAGCGTTGATCTGAATTAGTACTTTGCTGCTGATCGTGCAATTGCAGCTGCCGATCTTGGGTGGTATGCCCAACGACCGCATAGGGACAGCGCTCCCGTTCACAGATGGAGGCAAAGCGTTCGAGATCCTTGGCGTGGATGGCAATGACATACCGCTCTTGCGACTCATTGCACCAGATCTCAGCGGGACTCATGCCGCTCTCTTCTAACGGAATCTTGCGAAGCTCAAATTGCGCACCGAGCTTGGCGCTATCGGCAAGCTCAGGAAATGCATTCGATAAGCCACCTGCACCGACATCGTGGATTGACACAATCGGATTGTTCTCTCCTAGCGAGCGGCATTGATTAATCACCTCTTGCGCACGACGCTCAATTTCTGGGTTACCGCGTTGAACGGAGTCAAAGTCAAGGTCGGCGGTGTTGGTACCTGTTGCCATCGAGCTTGCTGTGCCACCGCCCATGCCAATACGCATCCCGGGACCACCCAACTGAATGAGCAGATCGCCATCCAGAATGGGTTTCTTATGGGTGTGGATGTCTTCAATCGCACCAATGCCACCGGCGATCATGATGGGCTTGTGGTATCCGCGGTGCTTACCTGCAATGGTTTGTTCAAAGACCCTGAAATACCCACCCAAATTAGGGCGACCAAACTCGTTATTGAAAGCGGCACCACCCAGTGGGCCATCGATCATGATTTGTAAGGGGGTCGCGATGCGCTCTGGTTTGCCATAGGGCTTTTGCTCCCAGGGCAAGTTCGTGCCAGGGATATGCAAGTTCGATACTGAAAATCCAGTGAGTCCTGCTTTGGGTTTACCACCAATACCGGTTGCGCCCTCATCGCGGATCTCGCCACCCGATCCAGTCGCCGCCCCCTGAAAAGGAGCAATCGCAGTGGGATGGTTGTGGGTCTCAACCTTCATTAAGGTATGCACCAGAGTTCGCTTAGTGCGATATTGCCCAGCGGGGCCTGTGGAACTCCATACATCGGCTTCACAGCCTTCCATAATCGCTGAGTTATCCGAGTAAGCAACCACAGTTCCCTTTGGCTGCAAACGGTGTGTGTTCCGAATCATGGCAAAGAGTGAGTGCTCTTGGTTCTGGCCATCGATTGTCCAACTTGCATTAAAGATTTTGTGGCGACAGTGTTCGCTGTTCGCTTGCGCAAACATAATTAACTCAACATCACTGGGATTGCGACCTAAGCGCTTAAAGTTCTCTTCAAGATACGTGATCTCATCGGCCGAGAGCGCTAACCCTAAGGCTTGATTTGCGTCATCAAGCGCCTTTTGACCCATGCCGATCACATCAATGCGAGTAAACAGACGGCCTGGCAGCGTTTGATACAGAGCATTCGCTTCTTCGTACGAGGCAATAATGATTTCGGTCATGCGATCAAAAAGACTTGCTTGCAAAATGCGTTCTTGCTCTGGGCTGAGCGGTCGTTTTGCACTCCATTGATAGCAAATACCGCGCTCGATCCGCAACACATCCAATCCGCATTGATGAGCGATATCCGTCGCCTTACTTGCCCAAGGTGAAACCGTTCCAAAGCGTGGAATCACGATGGCACGATTGGGTGTGGCGATTGCTTGATATGGTTCACCGTATTGCAGTAAGGCCTCAAGCATTACGAGCTCCTGACTGCTTAGTTCGTTGACAGACCAGATAAAGTGCAGGTACTGAGCATGAACCGACTGAAGTTCAATCCCTTCCTGATGGAGGTGACTCAGAAGCCGTTGTTGACGGAATACAGAGAGGGCATCAGCCCCGGGCAGACAACGGAAAAAGGACATCCCGCAATTATAAGATCCTAGCGATCCTCAAGCTATTTTTAGAGAAGACGACCGCCTTGAAGTATTAACTGACGGCTACAGCGCTGTGCTAATTGAGGGTCATGGGTGACCAGGATTAAGGTAGAGCCATTCTCGCGGTTGAGCTCAAAAAGGAGTTCAATGACTTTGGCGCCACTTGCCTCATCCAAACTACCGGTGGGTTCATCTGCAAATAGGATGGCTGGCTTACTGACAAACGCGCGGGCCAAGGCCACGCGTTGCTGCTCACCACCCGATAGGGTTTTAGGGTAATGCATCAAGCGCTGCGACAGGCCGACACGTGCGAGGCA
>Ga0194130_10008968_pt1 | contig 10460 bp, 12 predicted proteins | sample TA2KigsurfametaG_FD_160084 | JGI IMG/M metagenome (GOLD analysis project Ga0194130, IMG submission 160084) | Freshwater microbial communities from Lake Tanganyika, Tanzania - TA2015050 Kigoma 12 surface | ecosystem: Environmental > Aquatic > Freshwater > Lake | place: Tanzania: Lake Tanganyika... | reverse complement strand
GGTAGCGGTCGCCGGTGTTCTTGCCGCCCACGATCACCTCGGTGCCCACCGCATCGGTGTCGCCGGCGGTGAAGGTGTTCTCGCCGTGGGTCTGCTCAAAGCTGCGGCGCACCCGGTGGATGGCCATCTCCCACAACTGCGAAGCCATGGCCTTGTGGATGGCCTCATCGGCGATGCCCTCCACCTGGGCCTTCAGGTCGGCACCCACCTGGAAGCTGCCCTCAGCCCGCTGGTCGCCCTGCTCCCAGCTGCAGTGGCCGCTGTAGCCGCCGAAGCCCGGATCCCAGGTGTAGCCGTTCTAGTAGGCGGCACGGAAGGCGGCGGTGCAGTCGCTGCCGGGGGCAACTGTTATCAAATGATTGGTGCGGGCAATGGCTTGATAAGATGGCCATGGCATCAGCTACGTGAGTTTGCCTTCCGATAACGGCAACACCTACGGACCTGTAGAGTGGCGACAAGCCATTTTGACGCTTAGTGTTTCAAAAATACACTTGGCTTTATATGCGACTAAGCAACTACCAACCGAACAGTTCATCAAGGTTCTCCTAGCTAAATAAGTGCTATTTGATAGCCGTAAAACATCAAAAAATTGGAACCAATGGAGGCAGTGCTCTCCAGCTTTTAATGATTGACGGAGAGGAAGGATACCCAGGATAGCCACACCTCTAGTCTAATACCTGAACTACTACGATCTACTGAATGACCTGCATTAGGAAAAACATTATTATGCAATCTATACGGACTACCCTTAATAATTACAAACTGATAATGATGCCAACATGCCCTTAATAATTGTTGCAAGTCATCACAAGGCTGGCAGTACCTATGCTAAAAAATGTTTTTCTGAAATTGCCCTTGTTCTTGGGTACGACTACCATTTCTATGGGTATGGGGAGACACCAGATCCAATAATAACATCTCAAGCTAAAAATAAGATTTTATGCTTCAGCCATGCTCGTATAGAAACTATTGCAGGGATAATTACAAGACAAGCCCCGGAAGCCTACAGGCTTGTACATTTTATCCGAGATCCACGAACACTTATTGTTTCGGCAACAAAGTATCATAGCAATGCAGATGAGCATTGGCTCTCCATTCCCAAAAGCGAATACGGCGGTAAGTCATATCAGCAATACATCACAGGTTTAGCTTGTTACTCAGATCAACTAATCTTCGAGATGAATAACGGATCGCACGAAGCCCTTCAAGAGATGGGTAATATATATACTTCCAAACTTGCGACAATTACGATAAAACTGGAGGAGATTAGCTGGGATGCGTCAGGGTTTATGCATCACAAGCTATCGGAGCACCTCGTAGATGACACGTCAATGCAAAGTGCTGTAAAAACTATATTGATGAGAAATTCTCTTTTTGCACTACCATCTACACCAAGGCACGCTCGCACTATGTTATCTAGTAATACTCGAAATGATTTGCAAGACTATGCACTAATATCCTATTGCAAGTTGTATGGCCACTTGCACTCAATACTTGGATATAAGACATGAGTGGCGAAACGGTATCCAGACGAGACTAACCTCCCTGGACGTGCCAAGGGTACCAAGGACGAGCTGGATGCCTTGACATTGCTCAATAGCAACATAGGCATCTACATCCGCCTTTACACGCTCCTTTGACAGATCTTCGACTACGGCAAAGCGGGGCTGGAGAAGCGGGCCATGTTTTTCAAGCGGTTGCTGCACCTGCTGGAATTCGAGCGCGAAAACCCAACGGTGGACCTCAGCAAGGTGGTTCTCACTCACCACACACTGCGGAATAAGGGCGAGCGGAATCTGGATCTGAGCAAGGGAGAGCCAAGCTGTTGGCTGGGCTTGCGCCAGGTGGAGCATCTGAGCAGGACAAGGACAAGGACCTGCTGTCCGAAATCATCGCCAAGCTCAACGACATTTTTGCCGGCGATTTGAATGACGATGACAAGGTTGGCTACGTCGGCACCGTCATTCGGAACAAACTGCTGGAGTCAAAGACCCTGCAGCAATAGGCCGCAAGCAACAGCAAGGAGCAGTTCGCTGGCTCACCGGACCTAGCAAAGGCGCAGCAGGACGCAATCATTGACGCTCTTGACGCTCACCAGGCAATGAGCAGCCAGGTACTAAACAATCCCGATCTTCAGCGGCGGACGCTTGAGCTGCTGCTGGGCAGCTTCAACCTCTGGGAAGGTCAGCGTGACCGCGCTGCTACTCGGAAGTAGGGGCGATGCCGTTTTGACCTCTGAGGCTGCGAGCTGCCGCTTCACGGCTCTCAGCCATTTGGCGTTGGAGCTGTTCGGGTGATGGGGTTAGCTCGGCCCTGCGGGTGCGTTCCTCGTCTTGAGCCTCAGCCATGCGAGTGAGTGCAGCCTCAACCTGATCACGACGAATCTGCTCATGCTGATGCGGGCGTTTGATCGAAAGCTCAGTAGCCAGATCCGAAGTCAGCGTCGTGTGCACATCCAGCGCAGCCTGCATTGCCAGGGATATAGCTGGGCCATAGGCAACCTCCGCCGCTTCAGCCATTGCAGGGTTGAGAGCGCGGAAGGCGGACTGCCAAGCAAAAGCCCTGCTGTCCTTCCAGCTCCAGGGGGGTTTGGTCGGAAGGGATTGTGGACGAGTCGATCTGAGCCAGCTGTGCGGCCTGTAGCAACTGCTTGATATCGAGCTGCGGCTTGTCGGGGGTTTTCATCGTGGGGACTGCAGGGCTACACGTCGATCACCTGCGCATGGTCAACGCCGTCTTCGATGGCCTGCAGCTGGTCTCGGATCTTTTGCATCGCCCGCCTTTGCTAGGAATCCAGGACGTTTTGGCCGAGGATCTTGAAGACTTCGCTGATCGCCGAGACACGCACGTCTGGTTTCGCCTCAGGGGCCGTGGCGATGGCTATCAATTCCTCGGCAAGCCGCGGGGCGGCGTTAGCCAGAACACCATTAGCGGTGTTGAGGTTCTCGCGGACAACTCGCTCAATGAACTCAGTGGCCCTGGGGTCCTTTGCGTAGCGGCGGAGTGTCGGCGCGGTGAGGCCTACTGCCTCAGCGGCATCAGCCCACTTGCTGCCGCTGGCGGCAAGCGTGAGCGCCGTCAGGATCTTGGGCGGTAGCGGCTTCTGTTCGTAGATCACAGGCCCTGCGGGGGGTGTGGCTTGGTTTTGAGCCTGGAGGCACGCCCGAGACGCTTTGCAAGTCCTGGTGCACGACGGCAGGCGAGGTCTTCAGGTTCGATCCCTTCGATCTGCCAGCGGGCATAGGCCATTTGGCCCCAACGGTCTGCAGCCTGGCGATCGCGACTAAACAATGTCGATGCAACGCGATTGCACCTTGAGAGAAGAATCCACTCATCCATAGATAAGTGCGAGTCAGACACCGAATAAACGCTTGTTAGTCAAAGTGTAACCATAAAATTGCAGATACTTCTAATGTGATACACTTAATGCACGAAAGAGAGGGATGCCTGTTCAGGTTCCCTGGGCCCTACAGGAGATAAGCAGAACTCGAACTATACCCCCATCCGATTGGACTTACCTATAACAGTAATGCTCATCGTAAGGCGCCAAGTTGATCAGCAATAGCACTGGAAAGACTGAGGTCTTACGGTTGTACTGTCATAGCTTGACCGCGTAAAATGTCAGTTAGACGCGGTGGCCTGCTGCCACTGGGTTCTCAACTGAATTACCTAGTGCAAATGAAGACGAATCGCTACGGCCAAGCGGCGGTTCTGACCTCGGAACAGCTCGACATGCTGATCTCGGCCCTGCAGCGGCGTCATCACCAGGTGTTAGCTGAGGTTTGCCGTCGTACTGCCTGCCGCATCAGCGAGGCAAGGCAGCTCAGCTGGGGCTGCATCACGAGTGCAGGAATCACCTTCCCCAAGACCATCACCAAAGGCAAGCTCGCGTCGAGATCCGTGCCGATGACGCCCAAGCTCCAGGAGGCGTTAGCTGGCTGAAGGACTGAATGGGCCGCATTAAATGGGCGCGAACCCAATGCTGCTGACTTTGTGTTTCCTGGCCGCTTTGCGGGGTCTTGCGTATCAAGTCGCGCCTTTATGGACGGCCTTGAATTGGCCGCCCGTGAATCGGGCTTAGAAGGCGTTTCTAGCCACTCGTTCCGGCGCTCGGCGCTATCTAGCGCCAGTGAGGCCGGAGTGCCATTGGCGGCGCTTAGATCGCTGTCTGGCCACCAATCGCTGGCGACCCTGCAGCGCTATCTCGAGGTCTCGCCAACCGCCAAGCAACAAGCGGCCGCGGCGTTAGCTTGAGGTTCAGGATTTTGCGTGGACCTCAAACATCCGGTATTCGGAGGTTTGAGCCGACGCGGTGCAAAAGGCGAAACGCAATTTCCCGTTTCAGCCCGAGGGGCGTAGCCGGAAATTCCGGCTACGACGTTCGCGTGAGGTTGTCACAGATCTGGACAACCCCAAACCTCGGTTTTCCGAGGAATGAGCGTGGACCGAAATTAGTCCTACGTGGAGGCTCTCTACACCGAAACGGGAATTCCCGTTTCCAGCCTGTGTCTCTGTCCGAACTAACGGAAATCCCGGTGGATTCCTTGTACCACGCGCTTGGGTTCGATCGCCACGGTCAAGCGCCAAGTGGATGGGGCCGGCAGTTCGTCGCCGGGTTGCAGCACTGCCAGGTGCAGCGTTGGGGGTGCTTGGAGGATTTTGACGCGGCTGGCCCTGCGGAGCAAGCTGGCGAGTTCACGGGAGTTGTTCATGGCGTTTAGGCGTTTGCCTCCAAAATGGCGATTTTTGAAGGGACAATTTTTGGGGTAGCTAATGGCCCTGCCGGGCTTACCTGGAACAAAAAATTGATGTCTTCTCTGTCTTTTCTGTCTTTCCAGTAAGTACTCCCGCAGGGCTGAAAAGACAGAAAGGACAGAAAAGACACGCCTACGCCAAAGCAGCACGCACCTCAATTGCTCCCGAATCGGCGAGCGACCACACCTGTTGGATGGCCGCCCCTGAGAAGCCGCCCTTCAACCGCTCGCACTGGATGATGCCGTCCTTCTCGAGGCGCTTGAGCTTCCGCTCCAAGTTCCTGTGCTTGGTGTCACTGCCCAGCTCTGCCTTAACGCGAACGGACTTGTCGCACCCACCAGCCAGCTTCAGCAACTCCAAGGTGCCAATGGCCTCAAGGTGCTGGTCCCGCCTCTCCAACAACTTGCAAAGCGCCTCCTGCACCAGCTGGTCCAGCCCCGAAAGACGCTTAGACCGACTTACCTCCTCCTGCTTCCCGAGGTAGTCCTCATAGGTCTGCAGCCTCGCGAACTGCCCCGCAGGGCCAATCCTCACAACCAAGTCGGGCGTCTCCCCACCTGAGCGGCCTTCCCGAAACAGCCGACGCTCAGGGATGACCTTCTGAACACTTCTGCCGTCCTTGGAAGGGAGGTAGTGGAGGGTGACCACCGAGTTGCCTGCACCTGGAATGGAGCTGTGGCCACTCAATGCCTCCACACCCACTTCGTTACTGCTTTTAGATGCGTGATGGATCAGCACCAAAGTCCCTCCAGCTGCCATCACAGCTGCCTTTAGGTCATACAGAAGGACGCCGAGCGCAGGGTCATTTTCGTTGGTGGTCAGCCCGCGGCTAATGCTGCGGAGGCTGTCGACCACAACAACCGCCCCAGGATTTGCCTTGATGTCATCCAGCAACTGATCGAGCTGCAGCTCGTCTAGGCGAAAACTGCTCGACCACAACAGACGGTCGTGATCCCACAGGCCCTGCCGCTGCAGCATGGCTTTGGTATCGCGATCACCCTGGTCATCAGTCACCAGGATCACGGTGTGTTTGACGCCAGTACTGGGGAAGCCGAGCCAGCTTTCCCCACTCAACAAGCACCGGATCAGGTCGACCACAAGCAAGGTCTTGCCCACCTTGGGCCGACCACCAATGAACGTCAGATCACCAGCCGGGATGACGCCAGGCACGAGCCACACCACTTCCGACAACTGCAGCGCCTGCCGCTGCTCAGCGGTCAACGCCCGGTAGCTCCCCCCCATCCGCTGGGACATAGCCGCAACCACCCGCTCGGGTAAGTCCTTCTCCTTCACGACCTGCCCCAGGTCAAGCTGCTTGACCACCGCACGGAGATAGACCATCCGCCTAAACGGATTGCGATGCCGCCTCAAAGACCGCCGCAAAAACCGTTCAAACAGGTCCAGCCGCTTGTGCAACGGCAAGTGCTTGCGGTCTTTGGACTCGGTCCTGCCCTTGGAAGCCGCAGCAGTTCCCTTCGAGGCAAACCCGCGTCCACCTCCCCAGCTCGGCTTCCAGCGTCACTGACCGGTCTCCTCAGCCCACTTGGCGATCGCGCGCCGCAGGGCCGACTTACTTAATTCACCCGAACCACAGTCACCGGTTTCGTAGATGGCGCGGCAATTCTCAAGGTTGAACCGTCCGCAGAAATCACTGTTGGTACAGAACTGATCGAATAGCTCCAACGGGTCTCCATCGACCTGATACTCCAGAGCCTCCAGTTGCCGCTGGGCAGCCCGAAAGCTTTTGGAAAGGCTCCATGCCTTGGCCAAACGATGAGGCTTTTGGCCTGGTTGTTGACCGGTCTTGATGAGTTCCCGGGTTGTCTGTGACAGCGCCAGTTCCAATGGAACAGGACGATCCAGGTCTGCAGGCTCCGGGTACTCCCCCTCCCGTACGACCTCTCCTCGATCGTCGGGGAAGAGGTTGTCGGAACAGACGACAACCTCCTTGACCTCGAGTTCCGGACAGGCCGACATCAACGCGTCGTAGCTGTACTGCTTACCGGTGACGTTGATCAACTCACTCCTACGACCTGTCTTCGGGTGGATCCCACCGGCAAGTCGCGCCGGCTGATGCGGCGAGTGCAGCGCATGGTCAGTCTTGATGCCAGTAGCGTCCTCAATCGCCTTGGACAACTTGGCCCTGCCAGCCCGAATCTGATCAGCAGTCACCAGGCGATCAAGCACCCAGGCGTGCCAGATCGACTTGCCACCTGTATCTAGCTGGTAGGTCGGTGCCTGCAGCTTGGCTTGTTTCCAAATCGCTGCCTGGTAGTCCTTGTCGAGACCTTCTTGGTCAATCTCGACAAACAGCACCCGCCCCTGCTGGATCTCGGATCGCTTTTTAATCGCGGTCCCACCAGGGCAACTGATGTAGCCCAAGTTTCGAGTCTTGCCATCTGGGTTGGTCAGGTGCGCCCCCAGGGCCGTGTAATCGTGCCCATTCAGTGCAGCGTCGGCCGTTACGGCATCCCAGTCGTAGGGGGTATCACCGCCACCCTTCCGCTCAGGAACAAACCGATTGGTCACGCCATAGGCACAGAGGATGACGGGATCATTCGGCCCGATGCCGTTCAGCGCCAGATGACGCTCGGCCTGCTCAATGTCGATCACCACCGGCTGCTCAGCAGCCTTCACCAGAGCCTGTAGCTCCTCTCCAAGTCGCAACATCCCCTCACTCCCCCAGAGCAAGCAGTGCCTTGACCTGAGCGGTGATCCGCTGCCGCCGCTGTGCGTAGACGTCAGCTCGACGGCAAACGGCATCCCAGCTCTCCCCACCCCAAAACGCCAGCAGCGGATTGAACAGCGCAAACGCCACCGCACGGACCTGCCAAGTGGTGGGGTTGTCAGTCATCTCCCCGAAAAGCCGCTTGAACGTTCCCTGCAGCAGCCCCTCCGGCAGGGCCAGTGTCCCCACCATCAACCACGCCTCTGTTGTGATCGACCGGTAGGGATGTGGTTGGCCGTAGCCGAACTCAGCACGGGCATCGCTTTCAGCACGTTGGCGGTGCTCCTCCCACGATTCGACGCGGCCCTGGCAGGTCGGGAGGACATCTCGGAGATCGGCACCATCGGCCGGCAGACGCGGATCGAGGTTCTTGAGGGTGAAGCGCCCTGCAAGGCGATCAAGATCGACAGGATCGCTCCAGGTGGACAGGGGCTCGCTCGAAACGAGCGCAGAAGACGTTGCGGACATAAAATGTTGGGTGTAAGGGTCCTTGATGCTTGGCGGCGTTGTGGATCAGACGGAAGCCACTCCTGCGGGGGTGGCTTTTTGTTGGTCAGAGACCAGTACGTGAAAAACCCTCGGAGGCTGCCCACCGTTCGACGGCAAAACGAACCACGGTGGATTCGCTAACACCTTCTGTCAGTGCCGCTGCCTTCAAAAAGACAGCAAGCGTCTTTGGAAAACGAGCGTGCACCATCACATTCAATGGCGCACCCTTGTATTCATTGCGGGCAAAGTCCTGCAGGGTCATCACACCTAAAACGCTGGCGGCGTCACACATAGTTTAGACAGACAAATGCTATTTGCTGGCCTTAACTGATACCCAGCAAATGTAATCTGCTTACTGTTTCACACTAAGCAAAGGCCGATTTACGCCTGTCCAGCCGGCCATTGCCGTGCGAACGGACGTAATAGACCAGATCCGGGGACTTGTCCGGTGGGGCCCAGAGGCGATGTAGTGCTCGCCCGGGCGTAAATAACCGTCACGACAACGCCGCAGAAGCGTGTCGCGACTGATCCCAAGAGCTTGTACGGCTTCGTTAGTCCGAAGCCACTCGCCGGGGGGTATTTGATTGGGGGTGACCATGGCGGAGGTCTTCAGTCCCTCTTGCCCGCCATAACTCGCGGATCGGGAGGGTGAACCTAGGGAGCGCCATGGGTAGGCCGTTGCCGAAATATTAACCAGATCCCTTCGATTGCGTCAACTTGCGGTAGCGCATTGCCGCTTCCAAGGCACTGTCGATCGTCGCCTGATCCGTCCAGGTCCCATAACAACGCTGGTGAGTTTCGGGGGAATGCCCCATCAGCGCAGCCACCACGCGTACGGAAAGTCCGTAACTTTGATGCGCTCGCAGGGCGTAACCGTGCCTGAATCCGTAACAGGTAACGCCCGTGGCTGCGAGTTGCTGCCAGACCGCGTGCCGCATCAAATAACGACGTGCGGCCTCAGCAACTCCCCCACCAAAGGGCGGCAACTGTTCACCCTGGTCTAGACGTTTCAGCAGCTCCCACTCTTCCGCCCACTCAGGATGCAGGGCACGCAGTTGGCGTTTTTGCGTCTTACCTCCGCCGCTGCGCTTCTCGTACAAACACCAGACGACACCATCGGGGGCAACGCGAAGGTGCATCAGCTCCACCGGGCGCAGCCCGTACGCCGCCATCAGCTGAACCGCAAACCGCCAACGGTGTCCGGCTTCGTCTTGGGGCAACCCCTCAAGCAGCTTAAGGATTTGATCGTCGGTCAAGGGAACCCCATCGGCCCTGCGGGTGTCCCGGTCACCAACAAAAGGCTTGAGCGATGGAGGCGGCGTCCAGCGATCGGCCGGCAACAACTCGTTTGCGACCGCCCACCGGCACATGGCAGCCAGGTGCTGAAGCACGGTCTGCCGACGCCTCATTCCCGGATCCCAGGCTTCTCCGGCAAGGGTCAAAAGGCTTTTCGCGTCTTGGACCTGCGGAGCGATCACCTCAAGCCGTTTGCCGGTCTGGGCATAGACGGTGTCCCACGTCTGCTGCTTAATCCGATTACGGGTCACCTTGTAGTGCCCGAAGGCTTCCCAAGCCGCAAGCAACGGTCGACCATCAGCGGCAGCGGATGGAGCCGGTGCCTGCGGCGTGACACCTGTAATCGACTCCAACGCCTGCTTGAGCGTCCGCCCCAGGGCCAGTTGCTGAGCGACGCGTTCAACAAGCTCCTGGATTGTCCTGGCGTGAGCTGGGAGCCACTGCACAGGCAAGACTGCCGTTCCTCGGCTTCCGTCGCTGTAGCGGACGTCCAGCTTGGACTTGCCGCGCTGCTCTCCCACCCGAAACGCAGGGCCAACAGTCGAGCGAAGCTGCGCTCGCAGATCTTGGACCCAGACGGGGGCAATCGCGCTCCGAGCCATTCCGGCAACCGATGACGAGTGACGAGAGAGTGACGGATAAGTGACACACCGCCCCTAAACCCTGCCATTTGCACCCACCGGTTGCAAGCCCCACTCGCCAGTTGTCGCAGTACTTCAGTCCTGCACTACTATCACTGGGTAGCGGGGCGTGGCGCAGCTTGGTAGCGCGGGTGCTTTGGGAGCACTAGGTCGCAGGTTCGAATCCTGTCGCCCCGATTGACTTTTCAGAGATTAGCCTCAGCGGTCGCGGTCAAATTGCGGTCAAATACCGCCCCTACCCAGGCCGCCAGCATCCGGCAGCAACCCGTAAGCATTTCTCCGGGCAGTGCATCGTCTGCGCCCCTCGACGGCATCAGCAGCCGCGCCACCATCGGTGCGCTGGCGGGCGCGTAAGCGTACGCAGAGGACGACCCCCTGACACCGCCGGCACCCACTCAATCCCCCTCCCGGATCCAAGCCGCCTGCAGCTTGTGGCGGTCCTGGTCAGTCAGTCGTTGGCCCGGTTGGGGCCACGGATAAGCCGCTGACGCGACAGGATGTAACGAAGTCGTTACATGACTCTCATGACTCTCGGGGAAGTCTTTCTGGAG
>Ga0194130_10008957_pt1 | contig 10469 bp, 7 predicted proteins | sample TA2KigsurfametaG_FD_160084 | JGI IMG/M metagenome (GOLD analysis project Ga0194130, IMG submission 160084) | Freshwater microbial communities from Lake Tanganyika, Tanzania - TA2015050 Kigoma 12 surface | ecosystem: Environmental > Aquatic > Freshwater > Lake | place: Tanzania: Lake Tanganyika... | reverse complement strand
TGCTCGATCATGTCGGTGCATGATCGTCTACCCACGTTTCCGTGTGTCATCCTCGCGCACCGTGCAACGGGTGGGGGTCTGTGTGGGGGGTTGGGTTGTGGTGTTGATTGTATCAGATGGGTGGTGGGTTTTGGCAGGGGCAGGGTGCGACGGCTTCTGTGCCGTCTTTGCGGGTTATGTAGATCCATCCGTTGTTGCATTGGCCGCAGAGGGGTGGTTGTTGGGGTTCTGGGTCGGGTTCGGGGTTGTTGTGGGTTGTGGGGTGGTCGAGCCAGCGTTCGGCGTTGAGCCAGGTGGTTGGGTGGGGGATGTAGGTGGGGTCTTGTGGGCAGGTTTGTTTGTAGTGGGTGAGGGCTGTGTGGATGGTGGTGGGGTCGGTTTTTTTGAGGGCGGTTTTCCAAGCTTTGCGGGCTGCTCCTTTGCCGATTTTGCGGGGGTAGGTGTCCCAGAAGGTTTCGAATCCGTCATCTTCAGATGACGAAGGTATTTGTTCTTGGCTTTGGTTCTTCTTCTTTGGTTTGTTCCGCATCTGTGCGGCTACCCCCTCCGCATTGGTGCGGCTACCCCTGGGCATCTGTGCGGCTACCCCCATGTGGAGTGTGTAGAGGTTGGTTTGTGGTTGGCCGGCGATGGTGATGCGGGGTTGGATGGTGAGTGCGTCGATTTTGACGAGTTCTTTTAGGGCGCGGTCTACGGTGTCGGTGGAGCAGCGCATCCGGCTGGCGAGGGTGGTGCGGGATGGCCAGCAGGTGTTGTGGTTGTTGGCGTAGCGTTGGAGTAGGGCGAAGGTTCGGACGGCTGTGGGGCTGATGGGTGCGACGATTATCCATTCGGGGATGATGGCGAAGTATGCGTCGGCTTCTAATTTGTGTGTGGTATCATCGTCCATGACGGCAGTTATCCTTTCCTGTTGTCCAAGCTTCCGGCAACGTGATGGGTTGTGCGGTGGTGTTGAGTGTACACCTGCTGTCGGACGTTGGTGTATACTTGGGTTGTCGGCCGGTACTCTCTCTCCTGGCCGGCAACCTGCACGCCTCCACCTGGTCTTTCCCCTACCGGGTGGAGGTTTGTGCTTTACTGAGATGATATGACTGGTACGAAGAATTCGGGTCGTCGCTTTATTCCTTCTGAAGATAAAGCACGTTTTTGGGCTGCTATCAACGCTGGGTTGTCGATAAAGCAGTCGTCCAAGATTGCGGGGGTTCATTACAACACAGGCCAAAATTGGGTGGCGCAAAACAAGCTGGTGAAAGCCAATTTGGAGGTCGCGCAGGTTGAGGCGAAGATCGCCGGGGTGAAGGATAATAAGCGGTCGGGGGACGCGTATCGTCGGTTGCAAGCGGAGTTGGTTGAGGCCGCCGAGTTGCCTCCGGTGATTCCGTATGACCGGTTGTCGGATCGGGCGAAACGCGGGTGGGATGATTTCGCATATTTTCGGCGTGTCTATTTGGGGCGTGTTGATTCGCCGTGGCAGGTGGATGCCGGCTACAAGATCGTGTCGTATTTGGAGTCGGAAGATACAGAGTTCATGGTGTTGAACTGTCCTCCCGGTGCAGGTAAATCCACGTTGTTTCACGATGTTGCGGTGTGGTGTATTGTGCGGAACCGGTCGATTCGTGTGTTGATCGGCTCGATTTCGCAGACGTTGGCTTCACAGTATTCGAGGCGTATCCGTGAAACTTTGGAACGTCCGGGCCGGCTGATCGCAGACCCGCAGTTGGTTCGTAAAGGGTTGGCGATTGATGCTGAGGCGTGTTTGGCGACCGATTACGGTCGGTTCAAACCTCTTGCGTCAGGGTCGCTGTGGCGTAAAGAGGAATTCATTGTGGAGCAGACGATTCCGAGGATGTTGGAGAATAAGGAGCCGACTGTTTCTGCTTACGGTATTGACTCTGAGTTCATCGGTCATCGTGCCGATCTGTGTTTGTTTGATGATGTGGCTTCGACGGAGAACGCGAAGGAGTCGGTGGCCCGCGACAGGTTGTTGGAGCGTTGGGATAATATGGCTGAGGCGCGTTGCGATCCGGGCGGTTTGGTGTCTGTGATCGGACAGCGGTTGGGGCCAGGGGACTTGTACAGGCATTGTTTGGACAAGGTGATTTATGAGGATCAGGATACTGTTGAAGGGTCAGGCGACGATGTGACTGTCGATGACATGATGCGTGATCCGGTTCGGAAGCAGAAATATCATCATCTGATCTACAAGGCGTATTACGAGGAATTGGATACGGGGCCGGCGAGCCGCCAGAAAGATGCTCCCGCATGGCCGGACGGCCCACTTCTTGAACCGATCCGTTTGTCATGGAACGAAAGGTTGTCGTGGGAGAAGCAGACCAAGCCGACGACGTTCCGGGTGGTGTATCAGCAGGAGGATGTGGATACCGACTATCAGCTGGTGGAACGGGTGATGTTGACGGGTGGTGTCGGGTTTGATGGAGTGCAATATTCGGGGTGTATCGATCGGGAACGTCAGTCAGGGTATTTGCCTCGCGGTCTGTCGGCCCCGTGGGTGTCAATCATTTCGGTCGATCCGTCGCCATCCCAGTTTTGGGGTGTGATCTGGACTGTTGTGCAACCGGATTTAGGGTTGTACCACGTCGTTGACTTGGAGCGGGTGAAGTTGACGGCTGAGGAACTGTTGGGTTTCTCGATGTCTACGGGTCAGTATTCAGGTATTTTGGAGGATTGGGTGCGTCGAGCCGACGATATGGGGTATCCGGTGTCGCATATTGTGGTGGAGATCAATGCGGCGCAACGTTTTTTGTTGGCCCACGATTTTGTTCGTCGCTGGCAGGCTTCCCGGCAGGTGCTGGTGGTTCCGCATACGACCTCCAAGAACAAGTTGGATGAAAATTTGGGGTTGGAAGCGTTGATTCCCCCGGTTGTCCGGTCGGGTTCGTTGCGGTTGCCGACTTTGACGGCGAACTGGAAGACGTTGGCGTTGATTGAGGAACTGTGTTCGTGGACGAAAGATAAGAAACGGGGGACGGACTTGGCGATGGCTTTGTGGTTCACGTTGTTGCATGGCCCGAAGTTGTCTGAGCCAAAGTTGCCACCCCAAATGTGGCGACCTTCGTGGCTTTCAGCCTGAAATGTGTTACTCTTAGGGGTTGACTACTACCTAGAAAGGGTTGGTTATGCCGAAAGTTGGAAAGAAGTCGTTTCCGTATACGGAAGCCGGGATGAAGGCAGCTAAGAAAGCGGCCAAAAAGTCTGGCATGAAGATGGTGAAGAAGAAGAAGTAATGGCTGCGAAAAAGAAGCCGACCCCACCGTCACCGAAGCCAAAGCCTTCTGGCGGCATGAAACCACCCGCCAAAAAGATTGAGGAGGCCAAGATTGACCGGGCGTATGATGCGATTTGGCGAACTTACGGCAACAATTTGGGTGGAACTTACGGCAACAGTTATTTGGGTGGTTCGAAGACGTTGAAGGAGGCTGTTCAGGCGTTGCAGGATGTGGTGGCTGAGTCGTCGTTGGTCGAGAAATACTCAATGCGTGTCTTGGATGCAGCGGCGGCTCGTGTCGCCCGAAATGCGTGGAACGGTCTGATGCGTGCCGAAAAGTATGGGAAAGGTAGAATCTAATGAAAGATCCAAGAAGTCGCGCTGGCGATGGTGCTGGTTTGAAGAAGGCCCGCGAAAAGAAAATGGCTGAACTTGCTGTGATTGCGAAGCAACTCGGCCCTAAAAGTTGGGCTTCCGAACAGTTGAAGCTGATGAAGGCGGGCATGAGCTTCAGGCGTGCTGAAAGGATTGTTCAGGCTAAGGCTGAAGCTGCGATGGATGCAGATGCCAAGAGGTATTCAAACAAGAGGACGAGATGATGACTCCCGCCAAGAAGAAGAAGCCGACCCCACCGTCACCGAAGCCAAAGCCTTCTGGCGGCATGAAACCACCCAACAAAAAGATTGAGCAGGCCAAGATTGACCAGGCGGCTGATGCCATTTGGAGTCGTTACGGCAACCCTCATTTGGGTGGTTCGAAGACGTTGAAGGAGGCTGTTCAGTCGTTCCAGGATGTGGTGGCTGAGTCGTCGTTGGTCGAGAAATACTCAATGCGTGTTTTGGATGCAGCGGCGGCTCGTGTCGCCCGAAATGCGTGGAACGGTCTGAAGCGTGCAGAAAAGTACGGTAAGAACAAAAAGTAATTCTTCATGCGAAAAATCGAAGAAATAGTTGCGCTATACAACCATCGTCGTAGGGTGATGGGGCCGGTGCATCAGCAAATGCAAGCTGTCCGTGAACTCGCTAATGGCGACATTGTTGTCCCGTTGAACGAGTTGGATCGTAGCGCACGTTCTTCGGTCGCCAACCTGCTTGTACAAGGGTTGGATCAGACTTCAATGCGTATTGCTTCGACTATGCCATCCCCATATTTTCCGGCGTTTCGTGAAGGTTCGGAACGCTCAAAAGAGTTGGCTAACACCCGCAAGAAGGCGATGTTGGCGATGTGGGATGAAAACCGGATGAACATGGTGTTGCGTCGCCGCGCACGCCATTTTCTCGCCTATTCATCGTCGGCTGTCGTGTTGAAACCTGATTTCAAAACGCTTGTTCCACGGTGGCACGTCCGAAACCCGTTGGACACCTATCCGTGTCCGTCTGAAGACCCAGATAATCCGATTCCTTACGACTGCATTTTTACGTATCGCAAACCGTATTCGTGGCTCATACAAAATTATGGGTTGCTGGTTTCCGGTCGTTTGCGTGTTGGTCGAGTTGAGCCGGACACCATGTTCACAATAGTCGAGTATGTGGACGAATACGAAATTGTGTTGGGTGTTTTGGGAGCAGACGAACATCCGAACTTTTTGCCGCACGAAAACGCTGGCCTGGATTCTGTTGAGTTGGAACGAATTGTGAACCGTGCCGGCTGCCCGCTGGCTGTTGTTGCCAATCGCACCACCCTCGATAAGCCTCACGGACAGTTTGACGGTTTGTTGGGGATGTTTTATACGCGAGCCAGATTGCAGGCGTTGACGGAGATCGCTATTGAGAGAGGAATTTTTCCTGATGAATATTTGGTTGCACGTCCTGGTGAGAACCCTGAGGTTATTCAGCTTGCTGACGGCAAAGCCGGCATTTTGGGTGTGTTGAAAGGCGGCGACCTTCAGATTCAGCAGGTGAATCCTGGCTACAAGACTGAGCAGGCTTTGGATCGTTTGGAACGGCAAGAACGTTTAGAGGGAGCGATTCCCGCCGAATTCGGTGGCGAATCAGGGACCAACATTCGTACCGGCCGCCGTGGTGAGAACGTTTTGTCTGCGACCGTCGATTTTCGGGTGCAGGAAGCACAAGAAGCGTTTGCCCAGTCGTTGTTGGCTGAAGACAAGGTTGCCATCGCTATCGAGAAAGCGTATTGGGGGAATACTCCCAAGTCGTTTTTCATGTCCGGTCGTGCAACAGCCGGAAAGGTTGATTACACGCCGAACAAAGTGTGGGAAACCGATTTCCATTATGTCGCATATTCGGCTGCTGGTTCTGATGTGAACAATCTGATTATCGGGTTGGGTCAGCGTGTCGGTACTGGTTTGATGTCGAAGGAAACGGCACGTGAGGCTGATCCGTTGATCTCTGATCCAAATATAGAACATGATCGGATTATTGCTGAAGGTGTTGAGGCCGCGTTGTTGTCTTCAATTCAGCAGCAGGCCGCAAACCCAGCCGGCCCGTATCAGCCTGCCGATCTTGCGTTGCTGGTGAAAAAAGTGTTGGTCGATAACAAGAGTTTGTATGACGCGGTGTCTGAGGTGGATGAAACGGCGAGAGAACGTCAAGCCCAGCAGGTTCCCGCTGGCGCACCCGAGGCGCAGCCTGGTTTGGCGATGCCGGGTATGGGTGCGGAGCAGCCTGTTGAGGCGGCGGCACCGGCTGGTATTGAAGGGTTGCTCGCACGACTTGGTGGTGGCTGATGGCTGACTATCCGAATCGTTCTGATCTTCGTAATCCGGCGACACGAAAAGTTGCTTTTACTGGTCAAACGTATGGTGAGGGTGCGGCTCAGGCCCGTTCTCAACAGCAGGTTTCGCCTGGTTCTGCTCCGTCTGATGTTGAGGCGCAGAAAATGGCCCGCCCGGTTCCGGGTGGGGCGGGCGATTTGTTGCGTCCTTCTGAGCGACCGGATGAGCCGATTACTGCTGGCGCAGATTTCGGGCCGGGGCCGTCCTCAATGGAGGCTGGGATAATTCCTCGTCGTATTCCACAGGACAATGTGTTGATGACTTTGCGTGCGTTGTATGCGATGTTCCCTGACGACGATCTGTTGGAAATGTTGACTCGTTATGGGAATCGCGGTTTCTGATGCCGTTCTCGTTTACACCTGATGAGGAAGACAGCCTTGATGCCGAGTTGGAGGCTGCGGAACGTGCGTATGAGAGTGTAAAGCCTACGGTGTCGTTCAATTTAGCGAACGCTGTCAAGGATTTCTATAACACGGTTCCTGATGCAAACCCGGCTGCGATTATTGCGGCGGCCCGCGCTTACACGGTCGGTGCGATGGACGAAAAACAAGCCAAAGATTTTTTGTCCAACATCGTGGTCAAGGAAGTAAAGCGCATTATTTTAGAAAACCCTGACAAGAGGGTGAAGAAGAAGAACAAGTCTTGGTGGGAACGGAACGTTGCTGACAAGTTCAGGACGGGTGTTCGGTGGGGTGGCGCAGGTCTTCAATGGACTACCGATGTGGGGCAGAACCTTGTTTCGTCTGCTGCCGGTGCGATTTACAATGTGTCCGGCCAAATCCAACAGGGTGCTACCACCGGCACTATCCCTGGCACGACTATCATCCCGACCGCCACGACAAGCCAACAGTATCAGTATGAGGTTGCGACCGCTCTTGGTGGTGGCAACAGTTCGTACACACCCGGAACATTCTCGTTCGAGGACACCTTTTGGGATGCAACACAAATCGGTCAGATGGTTCAGAACCCTGATCTTGTTGGTGAAGGCTATTTTCCGAACGCACGAATTTACGAGTTGCAAGCTGAGGAAGCCCGCAAGTTGCGTGGAACGGTTGACGGTAAAGCGTTGACCGCTGGTCGAGCTGTGGCGACGATAATTGCTCAACCTGGTTCGCGTGAATACAACATTCTGTCGGGTCTTGTTGACGCGGCCATAGCGATCAAAACGCCTGCTTTGCCTGGTGTTGGTGCCGGTGCGCGTCTTGCTAAAACAGAGATTGGGGCTAGAGCAGGTGTGCGAACGTTCGCTGGGTTGGTGGACAAGAACTCTGCTTACATTGTGCCAAGCAGAGTTTCAGAGTTTTTGGACACTAAGGCCGGTCAAAAGGTCATTGAACGGATCGTAAAGATCAAAAACATTGATGAGGCGATCCGTATTTTCCCGACTGCTGACGCAGCGTTTTGGAAAGGTGTCAAAGAGGCCGCGCAAGTTTCGCGTGAGGCTAAAACTACGGCGGCTGTTCGCCAGTTGTTGAACGACACTCTTGGTTTGGGTGATGTGACTCGCGGTATCGGCCCGAAGAGTATCGATCAAATCAATATCAGTCGTTGGGATGATGTGAAGCGCTATTTTCCGTATTTCGGCACGATGAAAGAGAGCAAGGCGGCTCGTTTGTTCAACATTGTTCCGGGTCGTCATGTTGTTGTTGAGGGTGGTTCGTCACGTCAGGTCGCTCGGTCGATCAAGAATGTGGACAACTATTTGTTGCAGGCGCGTGTTGACCGCGAGTTGCGTCGTAAGTTGGTGAATGATTTGACTGACGCGTTTGTGTTGGGTGACGGCTCGATCCGTAATGTGACTGTTGAGATTGAGGCGGCGAGCCGTGCGGCGATGACGAAGTTTGGTGTCAGCGACGACCTCAACGACAAGCTGCATAAAGGTTTGCTCGGTCAAAAAGAAATTTTAGATCGAGATTTGCATGGTTTTATAAACGATGTTGGTAGCGCAGCAGACCTGGGTGGAACGTTTACGTGGACACTTCCAGACGGCACGATCACTACTGGCGGCCATCCGATGATGACTGCTGGGGTGATATCAGAATTGTTGAAGCACTCAGTCTTTCTTCCTGATCCGCAACGTGTACGTCGAATCGCCTCAACATGGTCACCTATCCAGAAGATCACTACTAAACAAGGGTTTATCAACCCAGAAAAGTTTGGTGATCTTCGCACCCCGCTCGTCGCATTGTTGTGGGCGCAAAACTATGTTTGGCGACCCATCACGCTTCTAACAGGCGGGTATGTGCTTCGCAACATGTCCGACTCGTTCCTACGTCAATCGTTCGCACCTGGTATCCAAACCGGTGCTTTCCATCCGTTCGAGTTGATCCAGGTTGCGTTGCACAAAAAGTACAAGGGTGACATTTTCGGTATATCTTTCAAGGGTGACCCGGAAGATTTGATTCGTCGTGACCAAAGAGAAATGGCTGAAGCTGTTGCGGGTTCGTTTCGTGAATACGTTGATCCAGTCAAGGTTGCAGGCCGACAGTCAAAAACGGGTGTGTGGCGTAGGGTGCGTCGAGGCGACGGAATTCAAGCCTACCGTGAAGGTATTGCCGCAGAAATTTCGTTGTTGTATACGGATGATGTAGCCAAACTTGTCGCTGGTAATAGCACCACAGAAGAAATTATGGATTGGATGCGTAGCACACCTGAAGGTCGCCGGCACGTTGACATGATTCAGAATATGTGGAAAGACAGGACGATTCCTAATTCGTCTGGTCAGAGGACTGTTGGTTCTGTATTGTTCAAGGACGCGCAAGGCCAGTTAGACGAAGCGAATGTGCGCGGATACATCGAAAACTACATCAAGCGGCGTATCGAGTTGACGACTGGTGGAAGCCCGTTGTTGCGTGAAGTGATCGCTACCGGGAAATACACCGACCCTGATACTGGCAAAGTTCGTGACGCTTTACAGTTAGCGCGAACCGGAGAAATCAAGGGTTACGAAGAAGGTTTTTGGCAGCTGATATCTAAAGTCATTGATGACCCTAACATCAAATTGAAAGACACCTACAAGGCGCAGATCATGGTCGGCCCTAGTGCCGATGCGGGTCGCTTGTCACAAATTGGAGCGAAAGCTGACCGTATTGTTGACATTTTTTTCAGCGAGTTGTATCCGCGACGCGAAGCGTTCCTCAACCGATCACCAGTATTCCGACAGGAGTATTACAACGTCATCGGAAAACTGGCTGACGAACTAGCCCCCGGTGAAGCAGCGATCATCAAAGCCAACGTTCGAGCAGCCGCAAAAGCCGCCGGCGAAACATTCAACAAACGGTTTTTCTTCCGGTACATCGGGAACGACGTAGCCGCAAAGAAACTGTGGGGCAAAGCAGACGGATCAATCCCGTCTAACGGCAACCTCAGCTTTAGTGAACTTGATGCTTACGCTAAAGGTGCAGCGTTGGACACCACAAAAGAATTGTTCTACAACGCTGCTGAACGCAACAACTTTGTTGACATCATGTCAATTATTGCCCCGTTCGGTTCAGCGTGGGTTGAGGTGATGAGCAACTGGACGCGTCGTCTAACGTCTGACCCGGAGGCGTTCAAGCGCGGGTATACGTCGATTGAGGGTTTGCGTGATGCAGACCCGGATGCTGACGGTCGAGGTTTCTTCTACACCGATCCGGTGTCTGGCGAATACGTGTTCAACTATCCGTTCGGCAGTAACACCGTACCATTGATGTTCGCGTACAGCGGAGCGGTTATCGGTGGAGTCGCGCTCGGTTTGCCAGGTCTGATTGCTGGCGGTGCCTTAGGTGCGGGAGTGGGTAAGGGGGCGCAAGAAGCGTTCGATATTCCTGATGTCAATATGGCTGCACCCGCCAAAACGTTGAATATGGGTTTCAACGTTCTGCCAGGTGTGGGGCCATACGCTCAGGTTGCTGCTGCATGGATTTTGAAAAGTAAACCGCAATACGACGATCTTGCGAAATTTATAGTTCCTTATGGCCAACCGAAATTAGAACTTCTCCCTAGCCCGCCGTGGTTGGACAAGTTTTATTCTGCCGCTATCGGTGATCCAGAAAATGATCGATTTACGGGTGATCTGACGATGCAAGTCATGGAAGTTCTCGCAGCGTCCGGCGAATACGATCTGTCTACTGAAGTTGATATGCAACGCCTTCAAGACGATGCCACCAATAAAGCGCGTGTGTTGGGAATGATGCGTGCGCTCGGACAGTTCGTCGGCCCGACCCGACCAATCCCGAAATTGATTGCACCGTTGAGCGAAACCGCCAAGACGAAAACGATTGAGATTGACGGCGAAAAAATTGATCTATCTGAAATAGATGTGTACGCCAACGAAATCTCCAAGTATTTCCGTGAACTACAAGACACCAACTATGACACGGCAGTCGAAACGTTCCTAGACACCTTCGGTGACGATTTCATGTTGTATATGGCCGGCAAAACGAAAGCGGTCGCAGGTGGTCTAGACGCATCAACAGAGTTCGGTGATTGGGAACGCGATAATCAATCGTTCTTCAAAACGTTTCAAGA
>Ga0194130_10008955_pt1 | contig 10470 bp, 9 predicted proteins | sample TA2KigsurfametaG_FD_160084 | JGI IMG/M metagenome (GOLD analysis project Ga0194130, IMG submission 160084) | Freshwater microbial communities from Lake Tanganyika, Tanzania - TA2015050 Kigoma 12 surface | ecosystem: Environmental > Aquatic > Freshwater > Lake | place: Tanzania: Lake Tanganyika... | reverse complement strand
TTAATAACATAAATCCTATGAATAAACTATCCACCTCTTAACAAAACTATTACACCAAATAATCTTTCATGCAGCTTGTGGGCATGTGCCCTAATTTCCTTATCTGCTACTTTATCTCTATTTCCCCTATATTTACGTCAAGTAGCCATAACATCTCTTCAACTTATTAATCACTATGAAACATGCTTGAAACATATGATTACAGATCGCCATCCGCAACTTAAACCTTCTATCAAAAAAAATCTAAATAGTAGCTTCTCTATAAACCTTTGGCACTTACACTTGCAATCTTTAGTGGCAGCTCAACTAGAATTTTCACGCAATCACTGAGTAAAAATATACATTGTTTATAAAATCTTCTCATTTATAGTTGATAATACATATATTTGGCAAACTAAACTAGATAAACGGTCCTTAAGAACGGCTCCTCTAAAGGCACTATCCAGTTTTATAATCTATGATTTTGAACTAAGCAACTAGAGACCCTAGCGCTCCATACAGCTATTGCCATGCTTACATAAACTGGTGGTGAAGTGAATACTTGTAAAAACGTCATGTTGGCAATAATTACGATTATTAGAGAAAGCTGTCTCCTATCTATATTCCACTGTGTTAACATCTTTATCATAAGATATACAACAAAAGCACAACCAAAAATTCCCCACTCATAAAACATCTTTACAATCTGACTTTCACCTTGTTCACCACCAAGTATTCTTGCGGTTGATCCAGTACCATGACCAATTAACCAAGCAAATGGATCAACAAAACTTCTTGTCAGCAAACTTGTTGCCCGAGCGATCCTCTCAGACGACCCAGCATCCTCATTAAAATTGAATGCTAGGAAAAATCTCTTAAGTGTCAGACTCAATACATCCAGATCCTGGTACAATATCACACCTAAAACTATTACTGATAATAACAGTATAGCAAACAGACGGCTTCTCCTAATGACCAATGGATTTGTGGCGATAACCTTCCTTGAAAGAATATAATCTATCAGTATGAACATACTTAACACGGCGAGTCCAGATCGCGATAGGGATAAAAGCTCAAATATACAACCAATTCCCAAAATAAATATGTAAGAATTTGAATACAAGAACGAGCAAGCAATTACAATATAGGCAAGTGAAAGTGCAAAAGGACCAGAAGTACCAACTAATGATGAAAAACGTGTAGTTGATATCAAATGAAATTCAGGATTGACTGGTACTTCATTTATCACAGGTAAAGGGTACCCTGTATATTGTAGTAACATTCCCATAACTAGGCCTATTAGAAGTAACACAGACAGCTTCTGTAGATATTTTTCTGCTGGAAACCATATTTTCTTGCTTTTCAAAGGTAAAGCAGTAAAGAGGATGTATGGTATTATAGTTTCGATGATGGCAGGTATGATTTTCTCTAGATCTTCTGCCTGAAAGAATGTCGGTAGTGAAAATACAATTGCAAACACTATCAGGTACACTAATAACTCTTTTTTATTAACTAACAGTAGATAAATAGCGTATAACGATATTGGTACAGCTGAAACGACCGATGATGACTCCCCAAAGATGGGATACAATATGATCCTAAATATGGCAAGAACTGATGCTACAAAAAAAAAGAAATATGATGCCATAATATTCATCAAAGAAGTGAGAAACCCCACTTTGATATGTAATACATATAAGATCTTATTATGCAGAGGATATGAAATGGCGAATGATGTGACGCTCTTACCGTATTGTGTGATATAGTCGCGATTGGCACATGTAGTGTCGAGCCATGCTTTTCTAGAGACCTCGTAATATCAGCGTCTTCCATATGTAGAAAAAACTGCGGATCAAAACCTTTTACTAATTTATAGTATCTTGCAGGTATGACCATGAAACATCCGGACAGATATGATGATGGTATTATAGTAGTATTATAATTCAGATTCTTTTTTGTGTGTTTACAATAGTAATTATGCAGTAATGGTATTTTCTGCAATTGCGTGAGGCGACCAAGTGTTAATGTCAGGAATGTTGGATTTGTCTTTGCCGAAAACTGTATCGATTTATCAGACCTAATTATTAATGGTGCAACAGCTGCCACAAATGGATTCATTATGACCCAATAAAATAAGTCAAGAAGATCAGAATTCTCAAAGCTAATGTCAGGGTTACAGACTATGAATAGAGTATCTAAATCGTCGCAATCTCTTACTTTCGAAAAATTAGAGTTATGGCCTTTTCCAAAGCCAATGTTAGGAGATGAATAATAGGAGATATTTACATCAGTATAATATGCAGCCAGTACAGTGTCCGATAATAAAGGTTTATCTTTTTTATTTTCATGTATAGCTACGCGAATATTAAAATCTTGCGAGCGCTTATCCCTCAAAAGAATTCTTATTGAATCTAATATTGGTCTTAGAAAATCGAGATCATGCCTATATGTTACAATTGAAAAACAAATAGTGTACTTACGGGACATTGTTCTTTATGTTAATAACGATTATTAGATATTTTTAAAAATCCAGTGTTTAAGCAAAAGTAACCGTAAGCATGACATTTTATTATTAGCTATAGACGATTCATCTGGATGAATCTCTGGATACCCATGCTTCGAGAGGTATTTAATAACTACATCATAAAAATTTGGTGAAATGGTAAATCCTCGTTTTGAATAAAAGGGGTAATTTTCATCGGTATAGTATCTTAACAATTCTTTTACCATCAACTTTGGATGTTTAGCCGTGCTTAAATGGTTTATTGGGATCATTGCGATTATCCTCGCTATGTTATTTGATAGAAATGGAACCCGCACTTCTAACCCATTCAACATAGAAGCAGCATCTACTTTTTCCAATACCGATGGAAGATAAAAGTTAATTTCGTATTCCAACAGCATAGATAGCAGGTTACTATCAGCTATTGATGGTAAGCAATCCGAAAGATGCTCGACTGGCACCCCAGACAATAGCAAACGCAGCTCAAGCGGGTTTTTTGCCAATCTATATTTATCCAGCTTTGGATGCCGAATCCTTTTGCTTAATGGCATAGCATTATATAGTTTGAATCTCTCGAGTGAGGTCCATACTCTCTCATAACCAGCGAAAAGTTCATCGGCTCCGTCCCCCGACAGACAAACCCTTGACTCCGCTGGCACTAAATTGCAGAGATAAAGTGTAGGTAATATTGACAAGTCTAGAACTGGATAATCTAACTCTGCTAACATATTAGCCAAGTAACTAATCCCAAAATTCTCAAACTTAAATCTATGTGATTCTATCCCCCTAAATGATTCAAACTTAAGCAGTTTATCTATTCTCTGGGATTCATCAACATCCCTATTTTCTGATATTATTGAAAAAGACCTAACAGCTCGAGACGTAGATTCTTGCTGTGAACTTGTGATTGCAGCAATCAGGGCACTGTCAACTCCTCCAGACAGAAATAATGAAGATCCTCTTTTAGAGTTGCTATATTGTGTTTTTACTGATTGCTCTAAAGCTTTTAGTACCAACTCTTTATATGAGTCATGATCATTATAGCATCTATCGATTGCGATATTATGCGAGAAAGTTTCATAAATGGACGACTTTGCTAGTTTAAATGATTTTAGACACAACCTAAGGAGAGAATTAGGTTGTACCTTCTTAATATTGTTAAACAAAGTATCTGTTCCATGCGTATAACCTAGATGACAAGACTGAGCCAAGTATCCCGTGTTTATACTTATGGACGCCCTGAGTATTCGTGATAAATGTCGAAGTGATGATGAGAATGCGAATAGTGAATCATTTTTAAAATAGTAGAGGGGTTTTACACCAAACTGGTCGCGCCCAATATAAAGAAGATCCTGCTTTGCTTGATAGAATCCAAATGCAAAAAATCCATCTAGTAATTTGAGCAAATCAGGTCTCTGATCTAATAGTTGAAAAAGAAACTGAGTATCTGAAGCAAAGTACTGACCTGGAAAAATAGATCCTGCATTATAGATTTCACCATTATAAACGAGAAGACTAGATGAATCAACAGTCGAATATGGTTGAGCCGATCGTGAGGATATATCTTGTATCGATAGTCTAGTATGAAGAAAATAAAACTGCAAACCCATCTTTCTAAATGATAAATAGTTGCTTTCATCAGGACCACGGTTCTGTAAAAGCATTTCTTGTGACCTTAGATACTCTAGATCAAGTTCTTGCGTACTTACTAAACCAGCGATTCCGCACATAATTTACTTATTGAGTAGTTCTGCCCATGCAGACTGGACACTTTGATTTGAGTATATACGTACAGCAAGATCCCTTGAGTATGCTGAATATAGAGGATAAAGCAGCATAATATTCCTGATATAATAAACAAGCACACTTACCCACTTAGACTTATCTAATGAATCCAATAGATAACCATTTGATAAATGATGTGTTATCTCACTTAGGCCACCAACATTATTTGATGCTAATGGACAACCACATGCAAGAGCCTCAAGTCCAGTATTTGGTACATTATCATCAATACTAGGTGTAAGGAATATCGCGGTTTTGGACAAAAGAGCACATCTTTGACTATCACTTTCAATATATCCAAAATGTGATACATAAGGATGACGGAATTCATTTGTAACGTCTGAAGTATCCCCCCCGATGATATGAAGTCTTAAATTTTTGTAAGAATACAAGGCTTTCTGTACATCTTTAAAACATTCAATTGCAAAAGAAACATTTTTGCGTTTATCATTATATGGATCGGCAGCCATAAATGTCAGGACTATATCATCATCACCATTATTCTTTTGATCTTTATTGCCAACAGGCCGAAATAAATCTGTATTTACAGGAGTCGGAATATAATACGCTTTTGACGAAAATTCTGGGTATGTATTCTGAAATTTTTGCAGGTTTGTTTTACTGGGAAATATAAGATCTATGTTATCAGACGAGATCAGATCTAGTTTGTTTTGAAGATTCTTCGACCTGTTCTGTAGGGATTTTTGTGCTATTATCGGGCATGCACAGCATTGTGCGGTTAAAAAAGTACACTCACTAATATAATGGCACCCACCCGTTATAATCCAGTCATCGGATAATCGTATTATAACTCTAGTCCTTACTCTAGCAAGGCTCTTATAGTTTAAAAATCTACGATTGCACCATCCTACTATAATTATATCTATCTTATCATTTTTCAGAAGGTCTGCTATTCGTATAACACCGCTCATCCCAAATGAGAAGTACCGTTTAGAACTGTCAATGATGATAATTCCCTGAAGAATAGACTCAATTTTAGCCTGAATTTTATTTATGATTCTCAAAATAGGGGGTAAATCTTTGTTCGTATAGATCTCGGCTGTATAACCTGGTATTGACGCTAGAATTAACTGTAGATTTCTAATAGCCTTGCCAGCCCCGGACGTCAAGGAATCCGATAATAATAGTACTTTCATCATAAAGATTTGATAACCAATAAGCAATCTTTAGCCACTCGCAGCATATAAAGCCATGCTGCGTAGCACCTTCCCCGTTTCAGAAGATGTACACAAATTTCTACATAGCATTTAATTTTTTGCAAAGTATAAATATATGAATCCGACCTTCCACCCTTTAAATATTTTATCAGCCGGACGTCTGTATACACAGTTGATTTATAATAGTTATCCATACTCATCAAAAAATATATATCTGAAGAAACGCCTCGGTCCAGCCGATGATATATTCTAATATTTGAAGGATAAAAACACGCTTCATGAAATGTATCAAACGGAAACTTTAAACGGGAAGGATACACAGTGCGCTCGTCCCCTGCTAAACTTTCTATTGTAGCTGAGCATACATATAGAGAGGATGTTGTTTGTATTTTCGAAACAACAATCTCCAATGAATTCTTACCGTAATATACAGATCCAGCATTTAAGATCTGAAACATTTCGCCATTAGGTACGCAGGTGATCCCATAATTCATTCCTTCGTAGATTCCTATGCCGGGGATAGTCGTTACAGTTAGCTTCCTATCATCTATTAATGAATAAATACGATCCAGCATTTCTGGAGTGCCAGCGTCAACAATATGAACTTTGTAATGACTATATGACTGTGAGGCAATAGATTTTAAGGTTGTAATTAGGTTGTTGGTATCATTGTAATGTGTGATTATGATATTTATAGGGATTTCTGGTGATTTCTGCATGGTAACCTCAATAATTGATGAAGATACTTTATCAGATTGGTGTAACCTCTTCCTAAAGTATACCTCAGGCAATCCTATTTATCTCCGCTCCTGCTTACCCAGTAATTCATCTGAAGCACTCATCGCGCAACTTCTTTCCAGCTCGTAACTCATATCATGCCCTAAACTCCTAAAAAAGCTATAGTATTTCGAGTGACATGCCAATACGTCTATCGCTTCCTTATCAGCCTTCGACTTAGGTTCATTTCTGTAAGTGAATACACCAGATACGTCTTTGCGAAAATTTAAACAGCATTCGCTGCTGTATAGAACTTTTACCGCTGTTTCAACAAATTCTCTACCTAGCTTGAAATCGTTATCTTCCCCACGCAAGAGCATTGATCTATATTCCGCTCTTGAATTTGGCCTCAAGACGAAAGATGGGTCAATCGATTCTAGAGCAGTCATGGCAATAGTTATTGGTTTAACACCAAGGCATGCCGCTTCCATGTGCACTGAACCAGCGTATGTAACAACTCTTTTGGCTTTACACAGTAAATCTATATTAGAATATTCACTACTAGTGAGTACCACATTTGACGGCAGTCCAGTCTTACCATAGACTGCTTTTGTCAGCGCTTCCATCCAAGTAGTCTGGGACTCTCCCCAGAGCTCTGCACTCGGATGTTCTTTTATTAACCACTGTTCATCCGAGCAAGCCAATACTTCCAGTGTCGTCAAGATCCAATCAACATAATCAATGAATACACGTTTTAAATCAATATGATAGAATGGAGAATCTCTGAATACGTGCAGGAAGATTACATTTATTTTCTTATGTCGTGTATACGTAGAATTGTGCTTTAGCGCTCTGTTTGAATCAGCATAATTCGAGTACCCGCGACAGCGACGGCTGAAATATTCATCTGCATCTTCTAGGCGACGATTATCGACAAATCTTTTTAACATAGGGCGGTTCAATAGAAAAAATCCACCATCAGAGTCTGGATATGTCACGTGAAATGTAAAACCTGCTGCTATGATTACCTTACGGGCCTTTTTTCTAATTTTAGCTAAGAATGAACGCGTATCGTACACTGTATGACCTAAAAAAAAGTAATTACATCCCGTTTCAATCAGAAGATCTGCGTATAGAATGGCCAGGGAAGATTTTATCGAGGCTTTTAATATATCGCTAATTCTTAGCCTTATTTCTCCGTCTTTCTGGCTATTTCGACACTGATCTAATATCGAATGCATTATCTGTGATAAATACCATGATCTGTTTGATATTATCTTTTGTTTGTCAAACGACAGAAAGAAAATTATTGATCTAACGAGTCCCCATGCGAAGCGAAGAGGTGCTCTAGCAATGCAATACAAATATTTATTTTTAACTACCTTTATTTCATACTTTGCTAAAATTTCAGAAAAGTCCTCTCTATTAATTATATAGTCTGGAAAAGGTTTTTCTATTATCCACCTCGCGATTTTACATTCGCTTGAGAATGCGTCACAAAATTCAATTATAAATGGAAGATGAGGTTCGTGTATCCCTCGCCCAATGAACAGATTGTTATGGCCGTTTACTTTCATGCAAAGTCCTGACGAGTTGCGAGTTACTATTCAATAATAGCCCTTCTTTAAGTTTCCGGTTACCTTCTAGGGTAAAGCTCCAATATCAATATCAAATCTCCATTCAATGAATCCCAAGATTTTTTAACATGTCAAATTTCTTACCTCCTACTCTACCACTAGTTCAGCCTGCTCAGCCCTTTCCCCTTGATCTTAGTGATTCTTCTTTATACCTTCAACCTTTCTAGTCAATCCTGTTCAGCTTTCTACTCCAACCATTAATCCGATTATACACGTCTCTCTTTGAGGTATAAAATATAAGTTCTTTCGTTTCCAGGATGGGCCTCTTTTGTTTTCTTCCATATCACGTTTTAATCGCCTACGGTTTAATTCTGTTATCCTGTGCGATTTCCTGAATTTGCTTCTCCAAGCGTTCGTCCTGGCCGCGATGTAATGTTAGCTCTTTACCGTTTTATGCACCTAGCCTATTTGCTACTGTTCTTATCCAGAACGACGTTTTGACTTCCTCTATTAAGCTGATTTTTGACTACGATTACTTCGATATGGTTTTTCGATGTTTCTCTTCCGCGGCCTCTGGTATTCGCTTTAGTCTTTCCACTGATCCCTCTGTAAATTCTACAGTCTCGCCATCTCCTTCATGTTTACAACTGCCAGTTTGTGTTTTCATCACTGCTCAAATTTATTTACTCCATAATCTCTCCTGCCTAGATGCGTTCCCCATCAATGGTTCATGTTCCCCCTAGCTCTGTTCTCTCACCTGGCCTTTTGCAACTCGCAGCAGGCCTAGCTGTTGATAGGGAGGCGGCCTGCCATGGCTATGTGCCCTGCGGCGGTTATGGAGCGCCAGGCCGCCGCCAGTAACCCACTGCCTCAGAGTACCTTAAAAACCTCTTCCTATTCCCCCATTCGCTCTGCAGGATTTTGATGAACCCCTCTGCCTTTACATTGGGTCTCGGCATCTATTGCCTGTTGTGTTTAGTTGCCAGTCCCAGGGCCTTACAGGCTTTCCTCCATGGTTTGGAGCGGTAAGCACACCCGTTTTCTTAGAGTACCCTGTTGCAGGTGATGCCTTGGCTCCCGTCCCAGACCACGGTACTGATCAGAAAACCGACAATTGTGCTTCTCATCGGGCAAAAGCTCGGCATAAGCAAGCCGTGTTGCATCATCAATGGCCACATGCTCTTTGTCGTACCCCGCACAATTGCAGCGGCCAATGTGCCTTCCTCCCGTGATACGAAGGCCCACTCGCTCACAGCCGCCTAGCTTTTTTGATCTCGATACTTACTATGTCACCTTGTTTTGCCCACTGGAATCGGCCTACCGGCACACTTGGCTACAGAAAAATGAGACGTGCCAGAGCCATGGGTTTGACGTTTTGTCCCACTGCTGAGAGCGGTGCCGCCAGCAGCTAGCGATGCGTCTGAGGATGCAGCATATATGATGCAGTCCCATGGCTTGCTTCAGTTTGTCGGATCGAGCGTCCGCCGTCGGGTGCGGCGCATTCTTCATCAATCCAACAAAGCAGCGACACCACCGAAGTGGTACAGAGCAAGCCACTTATAGGCGGTCTTCAGGCTGATACCGGCTTGCGCCGTCAGATCAGCTTGGGGCTCACCCTCTTGAATGTGCCCACACTCAAGTCTTGCCCGACTGACATCTGTCAGTCGGGCATTGGGGTTGGTATGGATGGGATGGGAGGTTTGCGGCTCGAAGATGACATTCATACGATGAGGACCTCAAACCCCTTGTCAGATGAACAACCTGGTGGGACAAACACACCCTGCACGATGTCCTGTAATGCGCTTTATTATTCCCCCGCAATTCAGGCCTTCAAACTATATTGTACCTTGTAGCACTATAAGTATTACGCCTTCTTCCTCTTCGTGATTTTTGTATTGTCATCATTCATTGCCATGCCTTTCTGGCATAGCCTGTATCTATTACGGCCTTTTCGCTAAATAATTTCGTTGATATGATTTCGATCTGGTTTTATCTATATTTTTTGTCAAGTGTGACTGGGTTGATAATCCATTGTCGATCCATCTGGGCTGAGTGTGTTTATGCTTCTTCTATCAAGCTCGTTTGTCGCCATCGCTAGGCTCCCTATTTTTTTTGCTGTACCAACGTTGCAACCGGTTGACCCCTTTCGCCCCTATAAATTCTACTTGTTGACTAATTAACTGTCGCTTAGTCGCTTACTAAATCTAGTATCCAGTTATTAAGCCGTTCCTGTTCCCAATTTTTTTAGCCTCTGCTCACCTGCCCGTCTTTTTTAAGCCCTAATGATTCTTTTTTATTGTCTACATTTCATATTATCTCATTTCCGTTCCCAATTAATTCTTTTTATGACTAATGGAAACGCCAATGCGCATCGCATTCTTTGCACATATTTTCTATCTATGAGCTTTCTTCGGCTTTGTGTTTCACTCTCGCTTACCTTCTCACTTTAGCTTTGGGTATTGCTGTTCGTCCTTGCCAATCCAGGTTTAACCCACTCACTCTTTTAGCCCGGCGTTCAGTGTTTCTTGCGCTTTTGACGTGCCCCCCATTTTGGATTTACTGAACGCGTGCAAACCAACTGACAATGATTATTTAACTTCCCTTTTTCCACGCCCTAGCAAAGCGTTGTACTTTTTCGCCTGTTTAGTCAGCTCTCCCAGCCTACTTGGTGTTCTTTCTTTTTTGCTTCTTTAAATTCGGTCTGATTTCTACCAGTGCCACGTCAGTGCAT